>Ga0209536_100002871_pt1 | contig 27939 bp, 26 predicted proteins | sample DeeMarSeWOR28_12_FD_187461 | JGI IMG/M metagenome (GOLD analysis project Ga0209536, IMG submission 187461) | Marine sediment microbial communities from White Oak River estuary, North Carolina - WOR-2-8_12 (SPAdes) (version 2) | ecosystem: Environmental > Aquatic > Marine > Intertidal zone >... | reverse complement strand
AGTCATTCCTACGCACATGATTTTTCAAAATAAAAAAGGTGGAAAAACTTCCACCTTTTTTGCCCCAAATCTTACCATGAACTTAACCTACTTATGCTATGGCAGGTCTAAAGTAACCGCCTTTCGTTCGGAGTTATTAAAAAGCCGATGAATAGCGTAAATTATCGATGAAATGCACAAATTTATGCATTTCATCGATAAAAATGTTAATAAGCCCTTTCATTTTTGCCTTCATAAAAGTTTATAAAAGCCCTGTTTACAACTTTATTTCCTCCCGGGGTTGGGTAATCTCCTGTGAAATACCAATCACCGAGATTCTTTGGGCAGGCCTTATGTAAACTTTCTATTGTTTGGTAAATTATTTGTACTTCAGCTCTAATATCGGGCGGACTTAGCAGTTCACCAATTTTTTTAGATATCTGACTTGCACTAAATGGCTGATAAAAATCTTTTACATAATTAATGATATCCTTATCTGCCGATTGAATTTGTTGTAAACACTTCTGATAGATTTCATCTACCAACTTCATAGAATTATGTTCCTTGTGCAATTCGAGAGTGGCTTTAAAGGCTATAAAATCTTCCAGTTTTGCCATATCAATACCATAACAATCAGGATAACGAATTTGCGGTGCGGAAGAAACAACAATAATTTTCCTGGGGGATAACCTGTCCAAGATTCTTAAAATACTCTTCTTTAAAGTAGTGCCCCTAACAATACTGTCATCTATAATAACAAGATTATCATCCTTGTTTACAGAGCCATAAGAGATGTCATACACGTGTGCTACAAGGTCATCTCTGCTACTATCCTGAGTTATAAATGTTCTTAGTTTTGCATCTTTAATGGCTACTTTCTCAATCCTGGGCCTGACATCTAATATCCTATTTAATTCCTCTCTGGTAATATTCGATCCTAATTTTATTATTTGTTCTTCTTTTTTCTTGTTCAAATAATTTTGCGCTTCTCTGATCATCCCCAAATAGGAAGTCTCCGCAGTATTAGGGATGTATGAAAAAACCGTATTCTTTATATCGCCGTCAATAGCGGACAATATTTGAGGAAAAATTAATTTTCCTAATTCTTTTCGCTCCTGATAAATTTCTTTATCGCTACCCCTCGAAAAGTAAATTCTTTCAAAAGAGCACGCCTTTCTTTCCTTTGGCTCTAAAATTTCAGTTGCATTAACACTGCCATTTTTCTTTATAATTAAGGCATTACCCGGATCGAGTTCCTGAACATCTTCATATACAACATTAAAAACCGTTTGAATTGCAGCCCTTTCAGAGGCGACTACGACTACCTCATCGTTTTTAAAATAATAGGCAGGTCTAATACCTGAAGGATCTCTAAGCACAAAAGCGTCTCCATGCCCAAACATACCGGCCATTGTATATCCACCATCCCAATTCTTTGCTGCTTTTTTAAGAATTTTTGCAACTTTTAACCTTTCGGCAATCAATGGAGAGGCTTCCATTTTGTTATGGCCTTCTTTTTTTATTTGCCTGTATAGCTTGGCTACGGCATCATCAAGAAAATGCCCGATTTTTTCCATTACAGTAACTGTATCTGCCATTTCTTTTGGATGCTGACCCAGTTGTATCAAATTATCAAAGAGCTCATCAACATTAGTCATATTAAAATTCCCGGCTACGATAAGATTTCTATGCATCCAGTTATTTTGCCTGAGGAAAGGATGTACACTTTCAATACTATTCTTTCCAAATGTTCCATATCGGACATGCCCTAGAAGTACTTCGCCTATATATGGGATGTTCCTTTTTTGCAAATCTGTATTGCCTATATATTCAGGGTTTTCTTTTAAGGCCGAATTTATACGGTCATTAATCTGAGCAAAAATGTCTTGTATTGGTTGCGACTCCACGGAACGAACTCTGCTCATATAGCGCTCTCCGGGGGCCATGTCTAATTTAATACTGGCAAAACCTGCACCATCCTGACCACGATTATGCTGTTTTTCCATCATTAAATACATCTTGTTTACTCCATAAAAAATACTGCCGTATTTTTCCTTATAGTAATCTAACGGCTTTAATAGCCGTATTAAAGATATTCCACATTCGTGTTTAATGGCATCACTCATTATTAAAATGAATTAAAAAAGCCCCGAAAGTACGAGGCATGTTTTATTATTGTAATTCAATATCAAATTGTGTCAATTCTCTAAATTGACGTAATCTCCTATCTATTTCTTCTTTCTTAATATTTGCCATTCTTTCTGTACCAAAACGTTCTACACAAAATGAAGCCAGATTAGATCCATGGATAACCGCATTTCTTAAATTGTTGAACGATAGGTTTTCTGTCTCGGACAGATAACCTACAAATCCTCCTGCAAAGGTATCACCTGCACCGGTAGGATCAAAAACTTCTTCCAGAGGAAGGGCCGGAGCAAAGAAAATATTTTCATTATGGAAAAGTAAAGCACCGTGCTCACCTTTCTTTATGACCACATATCTTGGTCCCATGGTATGAATTTTAGCTGCAGCTTTTACCAAAGAATATTCATTGGTAAGTTGTCGTGCCTCTTCATCATTTATGGTTATAATATCAGTATGCTTTATAACCTCTTCTAATTCTTTCGAAGTATTATTCATCCAATAGTTCATTGTATCCAAAACAATTAACTTAGGCTTTTTCTTCATTTGATTTATGACGCTCATTTGGATGCCGGGATGCAGATTTCCTAACATAACCACATCTGCGTTTCTATAGTTTTCAGGTACTACCGGATTAAAATCTGCCAGCACATTCAGTTCTGTGCTAAGGGTGTCCCTGGTATTGAGATCGTTACGATACTTGCCACTCCAGAAGAAGGATTTACCTCCTTTTACAATTTCTATAGCCGAAATATCTATATTTCTATCCTCCAGAAATTGCAGATGTTCATAGGGCATATCATCTCCTACTACTGAAACAATTGCCGAATCTGTATCGAACTGTGAAGCCGCCAGACCAATAAATGTTGCAGCTCCCCCGAGAATTTTATCCGTTTTCCCAAAAGGCGTTTCAATAGTATCAAAAGCAACAGTGCCAACAATTAAGAGCTTTCCCATAAATGGATTTTGAAATACGGTGCAAATATACGCTTTTGAAAGTCCAAATAATGGGATTTAAAAACTAAAAAGCCGCATATTTATTTCCTGCCAAAATCAGCAGGAATTTCTCCCCATGCTTTGGTTTCCCATTTCACTATTGGGGTATTGTATGAATTATTTTTCAACCATTCAACCGCCCTTCGAATGAGATCAAACAATGGTTTATTTTTATTATTTTCCGAAAGCCTGGTATTACAGCTTTTTTTTCTCACCCAGCTAATAGCAATCCTTGAATCTGAATAAATGATCCGATCGCTGTTTCTCTGCTTTAAATAAGCCAGTCCATGAACTATTGCAAGAAACTCACCAATATTATTGGTGCCTTCCGGAAAGGGTCCTTGTTTAAATAGTCTTTTACCAGTTTTAGTATCTACCCCCTGGTATTCCATAATCCCCGGATTTCCGCTGGATGCAGCATCTACAGCAATAGAATGATAATTTGGCTCTCCAATTTTTATAAGATCCTGAGAGGAAAGCTGAGGGCTCTTTTTCTTTTTTCCCTTATACGCGTCGTAATTACTGTCATAAGCTTTTTTAGCCATTTCAAAATTGGGGAATGACATATACTGGGCTCCTTTGGCACCAGATATTGCAGCTTTGCAATCATCCCAACTTTCATAAATACCCGGTCTCTTTCCTTTCCAAACCACGTAAAATTTATTCTTTGTTGCCATTATCCTTTGAATAACAGCTTTTCAATTACCCTTGGAAAATGTTCATATTCAAGAGTATGGACTTTTTGAGCTATAGTTTCGGGAGTATCCGTGGCATCTACAAAGGTTCTTACCTGTGTGATAATTGTACCCTCATCATAATGTTCGTTAACATAATGAATGGTAATTCCTGTTTCGGGATCCAAGTTCTCCTTTACAGTTTCGTGAACCTTCATGCCATACATTCCTTTACCACCATACTTAGGCAACAAGGCAGGATGAATATTTATAATTCTATCTGGAAAATGATCAATTAAACTTTTTGGGATACGCCACAGGAATCCTGCGAGTACTATTAAGTCGAGATTAAGACCATTTAGAAAATCGGAAATTAGGTCAGTTTCAATAAAAGCGTGCCTGTTAAAATATAAAGCACTAACATTGAGTCGTGCACACCGCTCTAAAACTTTAGCGTCTTTTCTGTTTGTTAAAACAGCAACAATCTCAACTTCTTTATTGTCAGAAAAATAATGGATAATGTTTTCAACATTAGTACCGGAGCCCGAAGCAAAAAGAACAATTCGTTTCATTTAAGCAAAAATATTCTTTTTGAAATTAAGTCCTATGATTATTAATTATATGATGATCGACTACCTTTAATAAATCATAAAAAAAGCCGAAAAAATCTCTTTTTATATGGGGTTTAACCATTTCGAGGACAGAAAATTTATGTCTAAACTAATATTCTTGTGTTTAAATTTCTTAAATTACGTTACATTTTTATGACAAATAGTGTTATTACATTATAAGTTTTTTATTTTTGCCAACGATTTAAATTTTAAAAACCAAAATTATTATGTCAGACATTGCATCAAGAGTAAAAGCTATCATCGTTGATAAATTAGGAGTAGATGAAAACGAAGTTGTGGCCGAAGCTAGCTTTACCAACGACTTAGGGGCAGATTCATTGGATACTGTTGAGTTGATAATGGAATTTGAAAAAGAATTTGATATTCAAATCCCTGATGATCAAGCAGAAAATATAGCAACAGTTGGCCAGGCTATTAGTTATATAGAAGAAGCCAAATAAATTTATGATTTCTTAATAAAGATTTATAATTATCCATGCGGTAATCGTGCTGCATGGATAATTTTTTTTAATTTACACTTGGGTTAGACATCAATTTAAAATTTGGTTAAATGCAATTAAAAAGAGTTGTGGTTACTGGTATTGGTGCCTTAACACCTATTGGTAATAATATTGAACAATATTGGGATGGATTAAAGGAAGGCAAAAGTGGGTCTGCGCCAATAACATATTTCGATACAGAAAAATTCAAAACTAAATTTGCCTGCGAATTAAAAAACTTTGATTCACAGAACTACTTTGACAGAAAGGAAGCGCGTAAATTAGATAAATTTGCTCAGTATGCCTTGATTTCTTCTGATGAAGCTATTATAGATTCTGGTTTAGATCTGGAAAAAATAGATAAATTTAGAGTAGGTGTTATCTGGGGTGCTGGGATTGGCGGTTTGGAAACCTTCCAAAATGAGGTTTTAAACTTTGCCAGCGGTGATGGAACTCCAAGATTCAATCCTTTTTTTATACCTAAAATGATCGCTGATATTGCCCCAGGTAATATCTCAATTAAGCATGGTTTTATGGGCCCAAATTATACAACGGTATCTGCTTGTGCTTCTTCTGCCAATGCCATGATTGATGCATTAAATTATATCAGATTGGGCTATTGCGATATGGTTGTCTCCGGAGGTAGTGAGGCAGCAGTCACGATTGCGGGGATGGGAGGTTTTAATGCTATGCATGCTTTGTCTACCCGAAATGACAGTCCTGCAACAGCATCAAGACCTTTTGATGCAACCAGAGATGGTTTTGTGCTTGGGGAAGGTGCCGGGGCGTTAATTCTGGAAGAATTAGAACATGCCAAAGCACGGGGAGCCAAAATATATGCAGAATTAGTTGGTGGAGGACTATCCAGTGACGCATACCATATGACTGCGCCGCACCCTGAAGGTATTGGTGTGGTAAAGGTAATGGAAAACTGTTTACGCGATGCAAATCTTAAACCCGAAGATGTTGATGCAATCAATACGCATGGCACAGCTACGCCGTTGGGTGATGTTGCTGAATTAAAAGCAATCAGTCAGGTTTTTGGTGAGCATGCTCCGGACATAAATATTAATTCTACAAAATCAATGACAGGTCATTTATTAGGCGCTGCTGGTGCTATTGAAGCAATTGCGTCTATTTTGGCGATGAATCATAACCTTGTGCCACCTACGATAAATCATTCCGTGGTAGACGAAAATATAGATCCAAAGCTTAATTTAACACTAAATAAGGCCCAGAAAAGAGAGGTTAAGGTAGCAATGAGTAATACCTTTGGTTTTGGCGGACATAACGCATGTGTGGTTTTTAAGAAATATAGCTAATAAGCAAAATGAATTTTCCTTCAAATATATTCAATTCCCATCCTAAAGAGGATGGGGATTTTTTTTTAGGGATTTCAAAAATATTAGGGTTTAAACCCAAAAAGCTCAGTGTTTATAAAAAAGCTTTCCTTCACAGGTCTGCTAACAAAAAAGATAAAAATGGCTTGCCATTGAATTATGAGAGACTGGAATTTCTTGGTGATTCCATGTTAGGGACTATTATTTCGAAATACCTGTATAACGAAGTACCTAACGGGGATGAAGGATACTTAACTAAAATGCGCTCTAAAATAGTAAGTAGGAAGCATTTAAATGAATTAGGAAAGGATTTGAATCTGATTTCCTATGTAGAAAGTAGAATTCCCAAATCGCATTTTGGAGATAATATTCATGGAAATGTTTTTGAAGCACTCATTGGTGCAATTTATTTAGACAGGGGATATAAATATTGTGAGAAGTTTATTAATACTAGAGTAATTGAGCCCTATGTAGACATTGAGCAGCTGGAAGGCAAAGTAATAAGCTATAAAAGTCTTGTGATTGAATGGTGCCAAAAGCAGAAAAAAGAATTCCAATACAAGGTATATGAAGATACGGGAAAGGACCCTTTAAAGCATTTTGCCGTTAAACTTTCCATAGATGAAAGAGTAATGGCCAAGGCAAGGGCTACTTCAAAAAAGAAAGCTGAAGAAAAAGCATCTAAAAGGGCATTTTTTGCCCTTCAGGACAAAATGGGAAGGATACAGATATAATAAATCTTATATTTACATTTTACACAAAGAAATGATCACATTGCATAAATTTTCTGATGATTTTTGTGAAGAAAATTATGTTCTCATTGCTTTGCATTGTGGTTTGGAAGATTATGCTTTGGCCTATGCATTGAATATGGCGCTTAAAATAAATTTAAAAAGATCAAAGACAGATCTCGATATATCTAATAAAACCTCCTTTCCTATTTATGTATGGAAAGATAAACTAAATGAAAGGAATTGGACTTTAATCGTTAATACCAGTGTTAAAGAAGAATATTTGGAAGTTCATGATCTTTTTAGCGATGAAACATCTTCTACTGTATATCACGTATTACCGGAATACAAGGATGTTGATTATTTGTTAAAAATAGAACAGGAAGAAGATGAAGTGGATAGTGGGATGCTCGATTCTATTCTTGAAATTTCCAAGATAATTACCGCATACCAGATTGAAACCGATAAATTAAAATCCAAGCAAAACTTAATTATATAGAAGTATGCCCGATACAAAAAAGACAAAAATTGTAGCCACTTTGGGGCCGGCAACAAGTAAAAGAGAGGTCCTGAAGAAAATGATAGAATCTGGAGTAGATGTCTTTAGGATTAATTTTTCTCATGCCGATTATGAGGATGTTACCCAGCGCGTCGAAATGATTCGATCACTCAACGAGGAAATGGGTATCTATACAGCCATTCTTGCAGACTTACAAGGCCCGAAGTTGAGAGTAGGAGTTATGGGGGGCGAAGTTATTGTTGCTCCAGACGATGAGATAACTTTTGTTACAGGCGATCCATTCGAAGGAAATGCCGATAAAGTGTATATGAATTATTCGAGTTTTCCAAAAGACGTAAACCCTGGGGAACGTATTTTGCTGGACGACGGAAAACTAATGTTTGAAGTCCTTACTACCAACAGGGAAAACGAAGTAAGGGCAAAAGTAATTCAGGGCGGGCCATTGAAATCGAAGAAAGGGGTTAACCTTCCAAACACCAACATTAGTTTACCTGCTCTTACTGAAAAGGATATAGAGGATGCCATTTTCGCAATTTCCCTCCATGTTGATTGGATTGCCTTGTCTTTTGTTAGATTTAGTCAGGATCTTATTGATCTTCAAAATTTAATCAGAGAACATTCTAAAGAGAAAATTCCAATTATTGCAAAGATTGAAAAACCAGAAGCAGTAAAAAATATCGATAAAATTGTATCCTATTGCGATGGAATTATGGTTGCACGGGGAGATCTTGGTGTCGAAGTTCCTGCTCAGGAGGTTCCGCTTATCCAAAAGAAATTGGTGTTAAGAGCTAAAAAAGCCAGGATTCCTGTAATTATCGCCACTCAGATGATGGAAACCATGATAACATCTCTTACACCTACAAGGGCTGAGGTAAATGATGTTGCAAACTCCGTAATGGATGGTGCTGATGCGGTAATGCTTTCGGGGGAGACTTCTGTAGGTAATTATCCGGTTGAAGTAATACAAAAAATGGCCAGTATTCTGCATAGTGTTGAAGGATCTGAACTAATTCAAGTCCCCCAGGAGCCGCCTCATATTCGGACAAAAAGGTATATTACCAAGTCTGTTTGTTATCATGCGGCCATAATGGCGAATGAAATTAAGGCCAAAGCCATATCCACCCTTACGAATAGTGGTTATACTGCCTTCCAGATTTCAGCGTGGCGACCAAGTGCTCATATTTTGGTTTTTACATCAAATAAAAGAATTTTAACACAGCTGAACCTGCTATGGGGAGTGAAAACATTTTACTATGATAAGTTTGTTTCAACAGATGAGACTATCGAAGATGTAAATGCCATAGCATGTAAAAAAGGTTTTTTAGATGTCGGTGATATGCTTATAAGTTTGGCTGCAATGCCAATTAAGAGCAAGGGGATGGTAAATACGCTAAGGGTAACAGAAATAGAAACCTGTGCTTTCTAGATAAATTTACAGAATTATCAGTTGTAAATTTTTACGCCACTTCTCGTTCGTAGGCTATAAAATTTACAATTTTTCCCTTTTTGTTGAAAATGGGTTCACCTTTGATCCAACAGTTATACGTTGAACCATCTTTTCTGTAATTAACTACGGTAGCTTCAAAGGCTTCCCTGTTTTTTATGGCTTTCGAAATAGCAGCATTAATTTTGCTGTTGGTTTTTTTACCCTGAAAGATTTTTGGAGTCTTATCTTTTATCTCATCCAGGGTATACCCATTCATGTTAAAAATATTATTCGTGGCATATACAATTTTCAATGCAGGATCAGTGACAACAATAACTTGTTCTTTCTCCAGAAATTCTTCATTGAAAGTATCTTTATACGACCAGTGGTTCCTTAAGGCTAAGCCTTTTAGAAATCTGAGATCGTCAAAATCTTTGCAGGTCTTATCAAAATAAGACCCTGCAAGATCCCAGGATAAAATAGGGAGGATTTTGGCCCGGCTTTTTTTATAGAAACCTGAGGCAGCGTTATCAAAATTTTTAAATTCCTTCATTAATTCTAATTCTTTTAAAGACGATTAAAATTTTGAATTAGGAAAGTTATTTTCCTTCCCTAAAAGGAATTAAAAACTTTCTTTCTTATAGCAATTTTATTCAATACTACTAAAAGATATTTAAGGGAAAAAATTCAAATGAACTATTAACAGTTTTGTTTAATGATAGTAAGGGACATGGGAGATTTTATTACTCAACTTTAAACAAAAAAATAATTATTTTCTAATCATTGGCCCCCATATTCCTTAACAATCATGTCCTGAAAAAGGCAAGATTTTACATAAACCGGATCTTAAATGAACAAATTTCCAGTTTAGAACTCAAAACTGAGTTGAACTGTGACAACGTTTTTTATCTTCTCCTGTTCCCTGATATCTGTATTTAAATTAGAAAGCGAAAGACCTAACAAACGAACAGAGTTTTCCAGTTTTTCCTGATATAATAATTCCTTGGCAGTCTCTAAAATCAGATTTTTATCAGCCACAAAATAGGGTAAAGTTTTACTTCGTGTCTGCAGGGTAAAATCACTGTATTTTATTTTTAACGTTATTGTTTTACCCGCTATATCAGACTTCTTTAACCTGCCTTCCAGTTCCCGGGCAATATGATCCAATCGTTCTAACATAAAAATTTCACTACTAAGGTTTTCGCTAAAAGTTCGTTCGGCGCCTACAGATTTGGGAATACGCTCAGCCTTTACCGCACTATTATGAATACCTCTAACCACGTTATAGTAGTGTTTTCCACTCTTTCCAAAATGACTTTCCAGAAATTCAAGCGATTTGCTTTTCAGATCTTTACCTGTAAAAACCCCAAGCTTATACATTTTATCGGCGGTAACTTTACCAACACCATAGAACTTTCTTATTTCCAAATCTTCAAGGAATTGAACTACTTCCTCCGGATTGACTGTTTTTTGTCCATTGGGTTTGTTATAATCGCTGGCTATTTTGGCTACAAATTTATTTATGGAAATTCCTGCCGAAGCAGTTAAACCAATTTCATTAAAAATCCGCTGCCTTATTTCCTGGGCAATCAGGGTAGCGGAAGGGTTGCCTTTCTTGTTCATAGTAACATCAAGATAGGCTTCGTCCAGTGAAAGCGGTTCTACCATATCTGTATAGTCCAGGAAGATCTTTCTAATTTGTAACGATACTTCTTTGTATCTATGAAAACGTGGTTTCACAAATATGATATTCGGACAATTTTTTCTTGCCAAATACCCGCTCATGGCACTTTTAACCCCAAATTTTCTAGCCTCGTAGCTAGCTGCGGATACTACCCCTCTTTTTTCACTTCCACCTACAGCAACTGGCTTACCCCTGAGATCATGATTATCTAATTGCTCAACCGAGGCATAAAATGCATCCATGTCTACGTGTATTATTTTTCGCAAAGAGAATTCATTGAGCATATTCAAAATTAAGGTATATTTAGTGTAATTGATATGGCACAAAAATCGGCTATTATTTTAGGGGCCACTGGTTTATGCGGAAGCAATCTATTGCAGATACTTCTTAAAGACAAGAGGTATGGGAAAGTAAAGTTATTTTCCAGAAAATCAGCAGGAATAAACCATAAAAAGTTGGAAGAACACCTTATTGACCTGCTAAAATTATCTGATCATGAGGATGATTTCCTGGCGGATGAAGTTTTTTGCTGTATAGGGACTACAAAAGCCAAAACCCCGGATAAAGACCTTTACAAAAAAATTGATTTTGGAATTCCTGTTAGTGCTGCAGCATTGTGCAAAAAAAATAAAATAGAGACATTTATAGTAATTTCTGCATTAGGAGCAAATGCCGAGAGCGGTATCTTCTATAATAGACTAAAGGGCCAAATGGAAAATGCGGTGATTTCCATTGGAATTCCAAAAATTCATATTCTGCAACCATCACTCATTGGGGGATATAGGCAAGAAAACAGACCAGGAGAATGGCTGGCAAAAAAAGTATTTATTATTCTAAACGCTATTTTGGCAGGGCCATTCAGAAAATACAGATCTGTACATCCGGAAACGATTGCCCACTGCATGGTATGGCTGGCAAATAATTCATATGACAGAGTAAAAATACCCTCCGATAAGATAGTGCAGCTGGGAGAGATGGAGAACTAAGAGAACGTCAAATTTTTTTCTTAAGACTTAAAAAAATGATAGAAATAGAAAGAAAATATCTGGTGAATTCAAGCGATTACAGATCTTTAGCCTATTCTAAAGCACATATTGTTCAGGGGTTTTTAAATTCACATCCCGATAGGGTAGTACGGGTAAGAATAATGGATGACACTGCTTTTTTGACCGTGAAAGGCAGATCCAACCTTGCAGGCACCACCAGATTTGAATGGGAAAAAAAGATACCGGTAGCAGAGGCCAAGCTACTATTAGAGCTATGTGAAAAGGATATTTTAGAGAAAATCCGTTATTGTGTAAGTATAGGGCCCCTTATTATTGAAATAGATGAATTTCTTGGTTCAAACCAGGGGTTGGTAATAGCAGAAATTGAAATTGAAAATGAAGATGATAAAATCGAAGTACCATCCTGGGTAGGATTGGAAGTAACCGGGGATATCAAATATTACAACTCTCAACTGAGCAAAAACCCATTTAATGAATGGCAGGGCTCAAATACCTAATTGAATTTCTAACCAGACTTAATTGCACTACTTTCTAATAATCTCCGGTCCCGGAGGGGCTATGTAATCAAACTTAAAAGATCAAAAAGAATAGGGCTTTGCACGCTCTCCTGGTATAAAAAAGAGTACTATTATTGAGAAGAACAGTACTTATAAAGCGCTTTTAAATTGTTCCAGGAATCTTACGTCATTTTCGCTGAGTAAGCGGATATCTGAAATTTGATGAAGAAGTAAGGCAATGCGATCGATGCCCATTCCAAATGCAAAACCGGTATAGGTTTCACTATCGATCCCACAATTGTCCAATACATTTGGATCTACCATGCCACATCCCATTATTTCTAACCAGCCGGTTCCTTTCGTCATCTTGTAATCCGTTTCTGTTTCCAGCCCCCAATAAACATCAACTTCGGCACTGGGCTCGGTGAACGGAAAATAAGATGGTCGAAGCCTGATTTTGGACTTCCCGAAAAGCTCGGTAGTAAAAAACTGCAGTGTTTGCTTTAAATCTGCAAAAGATACTTTCTTATCAATATATAGCCCCTCTACCTGATGAAAAAAACAATGCGATCTGGCAGAAATTGCCTCATTTCTATACACCCTCCCCGGAGAAATAGTTCGGATTGGCGGTTTATTGTTTTCCATATACCGAACCTGCACGGATGAAGTATGCGTGCGTAAGAGCACATCCGGATTGGTCTGAATAAAAAAGGTGTCCTGCATATCCCTGGCAGGATGGTGTTCCGGCAAGTTTAAAGCCGTGAAGTTATGCCAGTCATCTTCAATTTCAGGTCCTTCGGAAACGTTGAAACCTATTCTCGAAAAAATATCTATGATTTGGTTTTTTACTATTGAAATAGGGTGGCGTACCCCTAGTTCCATAGGTTCAGAAGGCCTTGTAAGGTCATTATATATATTCTTTCCGGGCTTGTCTTGTTCGATTGCTTTTTTAAGCAGATTTACTTTTTCTGTGGCCTTACTTTTAAGTTCGTTTATTGTTTGACCAAATTCTTTTTTCTCTTCAGCTGGAATATTTTTGAATTCAGAAAAGAATTGACTCAAAAGACCTTTTTTACCAAGGTATTTAATTCGGAAAGCCTCAATTTCCTTTGGATTATCTGACGAAAAATCAGCTACTTCGGCCAGGTGTTTTTTTAGTTGGTCTATCATTTTCTATTTGTAATAAATAAAAATATTTGAGCAAAGCATATGCACAAGAAAAGGCAAATTTATAATAATTATCCATGAAGGAAACATAATTACCTCAAAAGCGCCATAGAATTATGCCTTGTCAATAAGTTCTGTCTCTTCAATCCATCGGACACATTCCTTAAAATTCTCGAAAATATGTTCTAACGGCACCAGATCCGGGATAATATCAATACGCTCCATCATATACCTTGGTTGGTCTAAAACATTCACAAAAAGGGGTAGAATTTGGTGTTTTCTCAATTCCTGAAGAACTTCTTCCATAGCGTAAAGGCCGGATTGGTCCATATATTGCATACGACCCAGGCGCAGGATAACTATGCTTGCTGTTTTTGGAATTTGTTCCGAGAGTTGTTGAAAATTACTTGTAGTCCCAAAAAATAAAGGTCCTTTTATGTGCTTAATAAAAACCTCGCGTTTTAAACTTTTGGGAAAATCTTTCTCATCCGGCCATGCAGCTTCTTTTAGCAAGGGTTTTACATCTGACCGCTCTGCGGTAAGATCCCCTATTTTTTTCATAAACATCAGGGAAGCAATAATCAGGCCTATTCCTACGGCATAGACCAGATTCCAGACTGTGGAAAGCACCAGAACGACCAACATAACCAATACTTCAGAACTTAGACTCAGGGGACCTAATTTTATATCTCTTGGCAAGCTTGGAATTGCCCGTAACCCTTTATAATCCATAACACTTATTCCAACGGTAATTAAAATTCCCGCAAGAACGGCCGCAGGTATTTGTGAAGCAACCGGGCCTAATAGTAGTAAAATTATCAATAAAATAATTCCAGCCAGCATTCCGGACAGTTTAGTTTTTCCTCCTGAATTTATATTTACTACAGTTCTGATTGTTGCTCCTGCACCCGGCAAACCCCCAAAAATTGCGGCAATACTGTTGCCAATGCCCTGCCCAACCAGTTCCTTGTTTGGATTATGCTTCGTTTTGGTCATATTATCAGCAACAACGGAAGTTAATAACGAATCAATAGCTCCCAATAAGGCCAGCGTAAGTGCAGTAAAAATGTAGGGCGATACTGCCGAATATTTAAAGCTGGTAAAAATTTCCAGATTTAGCATTGGAAATCCTTCCGGAATTTTTTCAATGGTCCTGTAATCCAAATCAAATCCGAAGGCAATTCCTGATACTACAACCAGGGATACCAAAGTACTGGGAATAATTGTGGTTATTTTTTTAAAACCGTAGATAATAAGGATAGTTGCCAAAGCAAGTATAAGTTCGACCCACTTGATATTTTCAATGGCCTTGGGAAGTATTTTTAAAACCCCTAAAACCCCGGATGCTTCCCAGGATGCAAGTGTCCTGGCTTCGTCTAATATTGCTTTTGCAGTTATTTCATTTGATCTGTTGATTGTCTCTTCAAAATCTTCAAGAACCAGGATACCCTCTCCCGCTTCCTCTCTTAAAATATTTTCAAGAATCAGCTCTTCTGCTTCAGGCTTAAACTGATTAACAAAAGTTGAGTCTTCTTTCGGATAATAGCCAACGGCAGGAAGAATTTGTGTAATTATTATTATTGCTCCAATTGCTGTCATAAATCCTGATACAACAGGATAAGGTATATATCGTATATATCTGCCGATTCCCAGGACTCCTAAGCCAATTTGAAAGAGTCCTGCCAGGAGAAATACACTCAGTATTGCTGGCAGTGCTTTTTCTATGCTTCCATCGTAAACTGCTATGATCCCGGCAACAATAACCATGCTAACGGCTGTCATTGGGGCTGTTGGTCCGGAAATCTGAGTGCTTGTACCACCAAAAATAGCGGCAAAAAAACTTATGAATATAGCACCATACAAACCTGCACTTGGGCCCAGCCCTGATGAAACACCAAAAGCTAGCGCTAATGGAAGTGCTACAATTCCCGCCGTTAATCCGCCAAAAAAATCTCCTTTAAAATTTGAAAAAAGATTTTTCATTTTTAATAACTATTTACAGATTAACAAGATAGAATATTTTGAGAACAAAAAAAGGCCGGTACACTTTGCACCGGCCTTTTTTATTTCCAAATTAAACCTTAGTCAAGATGATAGATCTCCATAATATTCTTTAGAATACCCTCGAAATCTATTTCTAAGTCAATTAGTTTGCCTGTATGAACATCAAATACCCAACCATGTACCTTCAAATTTCGATCGCGATAGGCTTTCTGTATTGCGGCTGTTTTTATGAGATTAACACATTGCTCCTGAACATTAAGCTCTACCAAACGGTCATATTTCTCATCCTCATTTTCTATGGCATTGAGCTCATTTTTATGCAGTCGATATACATCTCTGATATTTCGTAACCATGGATTTAAAATGCCCAGGTCTGCAGATTGCATCGCCGCTTTAACCCCTCCGCATGCATAGTGGCCACAGACAACCACATGATTAACTTTTAGGTGATCTACCGCATAGTTTACTACAGACATTGCATTCAAATCAATGCTGATCACCATATTGGCAATATTTCTGTGTACAAAAACTTCACCGGGCCCCAGGCCCATTAAATCTTCGGCTGTTACCCGACTGTCCGAACAGCCTATATATAATAATTCAGGACTTTGCCCTTTCCCTAATTCTTCAAAATAATCCTCTTTCTCGGAGAGTTTACCACTTATCCACTTTTTATTATTTTCAAATACCTTATCTAAGTTCATTTGTTTGTTGTTTAAAATTTAGTTTAAGTTATGATAATTATCCCAACTTTGGTCTCAACTTAAAAAACTCAATATAACTATCAGGATTTTCTACAACTCCCCTTTCAGAAATTAGTTTAATATCGATATTTCTATTGAAGGCCTTTCCGGAAAATTCTTCAAGAATTTCAATAATATCATTATCCAGATATCTGGTTTTGGAAACATCCAATTCAAGATAGGAATTTTTTGGAATGGCATCAAGTTCTTTAAGGATTGCACCTTTGTTAAAGAAAGTAACCTCTTCGGCCAGAGTCATTTTTATTTTATGCTTACCATTGCTTTTATCTTCAATATGCAGGAAATGCGAATTTTGATAGCTCTTAATTAGAATAACTGCAATTCCAACTCCTAATCCCAAACCTATACCAATAAGCAGGTCTGTAAAAATTATACCAACAACGGTTACAGTAAAGGGTACAAACTGTTTCCAACCTAGCTGATACATTTTTTGGAAAAGCGCAGGTTTCGCCAATTTATAACCTACAACTAGCAAAATGGCCGCAAGAACAGAAAGAGGTATCATGTTTAATAATCTGGGAATGAGAATTACAGAGATTAACAGCAAAAAACCATGAATAATAGCAGACATTTTTGATCTTGCCCCCGATTGAATATTAGCAGAACTCCTGACTATTACCTGGGTAATGGGCAAACCTCCTATAAGTCCAGAAACAATATTTCCGGTTCCCTGGGCCATCAGCTCTTTGTTGGTTGGCGTTACTCTTTTTCGAGGATCCAGTTTGTCCGTAGCTTCAACACATAAAAGTGTTTCAAGACTTGCCACCAAAGCAATAGTAAAGGCTGTTATCCATATTTCCGGACGGGCTATAACCTGGAAATTAGGAAAACTAAACTGGCCGATAAAAGAATCCATAGTGTCCGGTATTGGAACACTCACAAGATGTTCTGAAGAGATGTTCCATAGCGTACTATCCTTTGTAAGGTTGTAAAATAGTATACCAATGAAAACGGCTACCAGAGGACCTTGAATTAGTTGAAAAATTTTGGCTTTCTTAGTAAGAACCTTATCCCACAAAATTAATATCCCCAGAGCAAGAAAAGCTATAAGGGCAGCACCCGGACTTATAAAATTAACTGTATTGATGATCTCGGATATTGTATTTTGTCCATCTACCTGAAAAAAAGCAAAATCACCCTCGGGATCTGAATCATATCCAAAAAAGTGAGGAATTTGTTTTAGAATTATGATGATTCCGATACCCGTGAGCATTCCTTTAATGACCGAAGAAGGAAAATAATAGGCGATAATACCCGCCCTAAGAATACTAAATATGATTTGAATGGCACCGCCCAGAACAACCGCTACTAAAAAGTTTTCATATCCTCCAAGGGCACCAATTGCAGTCAAAACAATGGCTGCTAATCCCGCTGCCGGACCGCTGACCCCTATATGCGAGCCACTAAGTGACCCTACTATAATACCACCTACTATACCGGAAATTAATCCTGAAAACAATGGTGCTCCACTGGCCAGGGCTATACCCAAACACAATGGAAGTGCCACAAAGAAAACTACAATGCTGGCTGGTACGTCGTTTTTCAAATATTTGAACATAATTATAAATATATAGTCCTTAAGGAATTATTAAAGATTGATTAGAAACTGAAAGGTAAATAAATCTATGCGCAATGAGCCATCAATTCCGGAGGAGGTAATGGAATTTCAATGGAATGAGAAGACAAATTTATCTTTTCTATCTCTAAATATTGCGATTTTTCATGAAGGGAGTATTGATTCTGCGCAAGCCAATTTTCCAGAATTATTTTTTCTTCATTGTCGTCTTTCTTAGACGATTCCTGCTGCTCTTCTTCATTTAAATTCAAAGAAACTATAATGTTTTCCTCATTATTTACCAATGAAATAACAGATGGAGCAACTATGGAGAACAGCCAAAAGGTAATTAAGGATGTTATAATTGCAGTTCTGGTCATTATTAAATTGGTTTAAAACAAATATAAATGGAACATCAACGAATTATAGTTAAATAAAAATTAAAAATCCTTTAACAGTTTAATTTCGCCAGATGGAACCCAGCCTGTTTTCCCATCTTTTAGTTCTATTTTTTTCCAATCGTCCAACTCATCCAATACAAACACTTTAGTCCCTTCATGCAGAAGGAATGCCTGTGCACTTCTATTATTTGGTTCAGATTTGACTATTAATTCTTCCGAAAAAACGATTGCCGGCATATCTGCCTCAAAATCCTGGAATTGAATCATTGCCAATACTATGCAGAAGATTGCCATAAAAAGAGAAACAATGCTGGTGATAAAAGCTATTCGTTTATGCGTGGAGTATCTAAGGTAATAAAATAAAATATAGGCCAGTACAAAGAGGAAAACGAAGAGAACACCTGCATAGGACCATTGATCGAAAGATAGTAACCCGGTTATGTTTTTGTACAGTTTTGAAAGACTTGTCTCCGGAAGCGGTTCAAAAGCATCCAAAGTCATGTTTTGAGCATATGCCAGGTTATTTTTGATTTCTCTATCATTGGGTTTAAGCAGCAAAGCTTTTTCATAATAGTATATGCTGGGGGCTATTTGGTTTAATTTGTAGTAGCAGTTACCGAGGTTATAGTAGACTTCGGCCGAATGCTCGCCATTTTCTATAATTTTAAAGTAATTCTCGGATGCTTTTTCATATTCACCTTCATTATAGTAGGTTGTTGCCCTGTTAAAAAGAGCCTCGTTTTGAGCAATAGCCGCAAAGGAATGAAGTACTAATAATACTAAGACTAAATTCTTCATAGCTAAAGCTTTTTGTCTATTGATGAAATTGTTTCGCTGGCTTTATTGTAATCCTGTTTCATTTGAACATCAGAGAAAGGGCTGTAGCGAGCCATTTCACAATTCTTAAGCAGATCTACGAATGCGTGGTTTGTAGTTTCGTCTATTTCTTTTTCGGACAAAAGGGAGGCTATTTTATCTTTGCTAAACTCAGAGGTTTCTATTTTTAACTTCGCTTTCAGATAGTTGTGTAAAGCTTTTTCAAGTGCTATATAGAATGCATCCTTGTTACCCAGAGCTTTTTTGGCCTCATATAGATATTTTTTGGCCAGCTTATTAGCTTTCTTGATTTTATTGCCTGCCACGTCACTGGCGATAGCTTCACGTCTTTTACCAAAAAGTACGGCAATTGGTATGAGTAAAAATGGAGAAATCAACCACAAATAAAACTTTGTAGAACCAAAGAAATAATTTGTGCCAATGGCAGTTAAGTTTGGTTTAAGTTTAATAAAATTAAACTGATCATTTGAGGTAATAACCATTTGTTTATTTTGGGCAGAAGGATTATTCGCTATTGCCCCGGACCCTAATGGACCTTCCATGACATTGATCATAATTTCATCAGAACTTAAGGATTTATAACGTTCTGCCTCCGGATCAAAATAGCTGAATGAAATACTGGGGATGGGGTATTTTCCTCTGAAGGACGGTACAATGGTATAATTATTGCTCACTTTCCCCTTCATGCCGGATAGCGTTGTTCTTACGTCTTCATTAAATTCAGGTTCATAAACTTCCAGGGCACCGGGAAGCGAAGGTTCGGGTAATTGGAAGAGTTTTAAATTGCCGTCGCCTTTTACTGTAATTATTGCTTGTAATGACTCTGAAGCATTTAATGTTGTTTTGCTCGTGGAGACGGAAAACTCAAAATTGCCTACAGCACCACCAAAATCTGCAGGCCTCCCTTCTGATGGTAACGGTTTTACATTTATAACACGCTTTCCTGCAGATACTGTTTTATTGGTTTGCGTATATATTCTTCCTCCAAAAAAGTCGCGTTTGTTAGTAGGCACTTCCAATGATACATCTAAAGAAAGAGGCTCTATAGTTAATTTACCACTTTTTTGAGGATAGAGCACAACTCTTTTAAGAACTACATAACGATAAGCCTTTCCCTCATAAGTGCCATTTTGAACATCATATCTCGTGAATGGCATATCCTGACTCCAGAAATTATTATATTTAGGATTGTCCAGTGGTCTAAAATTGGAAACATTAATAGTGGGGCTTACATATAATTTGTAAACAACACTAATGGCCTCATTGAGGTACGGACTGGTTTTGGAAACTTCTGCTACCAAATGTAAATTATCATCGGCAAAGTCTTCTACAGACATCTGGTCATTTGGTTTATCTACTGCCGCCGTTACCTCTACAGTTTTTGATAAGGATTTATATACTTTCCCATCAATTGTAATAGTGGCCTGTTTTATTGTAAATTTCCCTCTCGAAGTCGGAGCTAAGGTATAGGAATATGTTTTGGAATAGCTTCTTACGCCATTAATCCAGGAAGAACTAATGGACTGGGAAGGTCCCATGAGTACTCTGAAGCCTTCAAAATCGGGAGGTGTAAAATTATCACCGTCTTTGTTCATGGCAAAATCTACCCTAAGACGCTCATTTATTCCCAACTTGCTTTTGCTTAGTTTTACTTCAAAAGTAATAGCTTCTTTATCTTGTGCTATTGCATGGCCGAAGGCCAGTAATAGAAAAGATATACCAAAGAAAAAATATTTAAGTTTATTAAATATCACCAGTCTTTCTCATTTTTTGATTTGACACCTTTAACTTTCTTGGCGTCCATTTTTTCTTTAACTTTTTTCTCTTCATTTTCCATTGCCTCAAGTAAATTTTTTATTTGTTGCTGAGACAACTGATTAGGTCTGGGTTGCTTCTGCTGTTGCTGATCTCCCTGCTCAGGCTGCTTTTTTTCTTCTTTTTTTTCATCGCCTTCTCCTTTTTTATTCTCTTCTTTTTCCTCCTCTCCTTTATCTCCTTCATTATTTTCTTTATCGTTTTCTTCGTTTTTGGGATCGCCTTTGTTTTCGTCATTATCATCTCCCTGTTCCTGTTGATCCTGGTTTTTGTCTTTTTTATCTTCCTGATCCTGATTCTCTTTATTATTGTCGTTATTCTGATTGTTCTTGTCTTTTTTTAATAGTTCTTTGGCCAGTGCCAGATTATAGCGGGTTTCTTCATCGGATGGATCATTTCGTAATGCTTCCTTATAAGCTTCAACAGCTTTAGCGTATTCTTTATTTTTCATGAATACATTGCCCATATTATGAAATGCTTTATGCTTGACAGGCTTTTCTGACGCCAATTCTCCTGCCTGTTTAAATCGACCAAAAGCCTCAGAAAAACTTTCTTTGTTATAGTAGGCATTTCCTAAATTGTAAGGTGCCGCCGTATTTTCATCACTTTTGGAAATGGCCCTTCTGTAATTCACTTCCGCATCAATAAAATCGTTATCAGCTAATTCCTTATTAGCTTCAAAGGTTATATCTGTTGAGGCTTTAAGCGCTTTTTCCTTCTCTTTCAAATTATCTTGAGAAAAAACTGCAGCGCTTATTAGTAGAGTAAATAAAACTATCTTTTTCATTTTAGTGAACCTCCTTCTCGTTAAATAAATTCATTTTTTTGAGCCATTGTGTTTTTCGATCCAGCAAGAAAATTTCCAAAAATAGAAACAATAGCCCAATGCCGAGGAACCATTGGAACTGATCTTTGTATTCTGCAAATTGTTTGGCTTCAAATTCCTGCTTATCCATTCGGTTTAATTCTGCTTTGATGAACTCTACGGCATCATCCGTATTTGATCCGTCTACATATTCTCCATTACCCTCGTCAGCAATTTCCTCTAAGATATCTTCATTCAGTCTTGTGATAACCACCTCACCCTGAGAATCTTTTTTCAAGCTTTCTACGATTCCGTTTCTTTTAATGGGAATAGGACTGCCTTTTGTCTTTCCAACACCAATCGTAAAAATTCGTATTCCTTCCTCAACCGCCAATTCCACAGCATCCAGGGTTGTGCCCTCAGAATGGTCCTCGCCATCTGAAACTATAAATAAAACCCGATTCGTTTGTTCCTCATCATCAAAATAAGTAGACGCCAGCTCTATGGCTTCATTAATCGCCGTTCCTTGTGATGAAAGCATATCCGTATTCATGCTTTGGAGGAACATTTTAGCTGCACCATAATCTGTGGTTATTGGTAGCTGAGGAAAAGCCTGTCCTGCATACGCTATTATACCTATTCTATCACTGGCTAATTGATTAATAATTTCGGAAACCAGGCGTTTGGACTTCTCTAATCTGTTTGGAGCAATATCTTCAGCCAACATACTTTTTGAAACGTCGATGGCAAAAACAATATCAACCCCTTCTCGTTTTACTGTTTCCAATTTTGTTCCAATTTTCGGATTTACGAGACCTAAAACCAGAAATGAAATCCCTATTAAAAGAAAAATTAATTTTAACATTGATTTGAAATTAGACTTATTGGGGGATAATCTTTTCAACAAATCAGGCGTGGCAAATTTCTTTTGGGTTCTTTTTTTCCAAATTTGCAGTAATACGTAAACTACTACCATTATCGGAATAATGGTTAGAAGATAGAAATATATTTTCTCGTCTAATTGAATCATATTCTAAATAAAACTCCTGAAGAGTGTGTTTCTCAGGAACCATTCAGCAAGGAGCAAAGCCCCGGCCAAAAGGATCCATGGTCTGAATTTCTCCTCATATTTATAATACTTAAATTCTTCAACTTCAGTTTTCTCCAATTTATTTATTTCATCATAAATTGCCTCCAACTTTTCATTATCTGTAGCTCTGAAATACTGCCCGCCAGTTGCATCGGCAATAGCTTTAAGTAATTCTTCATCTATTTCAACCTGTCTCATCCCATATCTATAGGATCCATCATCATTGTAAGCAACCGGTGAGAGCGCATTTCCGTTTGTCCCCAAACCAATGGTGTAGGTCTTGATATCGAATTCTACGGCAAGATCAGCAGCCGTTTGGGGTTCAATAAACCCCGAATTGTTAACACCATCCGTAAGTAAAATAATTACCTTACTTATAGATTTGCTTTCTTTTAACCGGTTAACGGAAGTAGCTAATCCCATTCCAATGGCTGTTCCATCATTTAGCTGACCATAAGTAATTTCTTGAAGGGCATTTAAAACAATCGATTTGTCACTTGTTATTGGCGTTTTGGTATAGCTTTCCCCGGCATAAACCACTAAACCAATTCTATCATTAGGTCTTTGTCTAATAAAATCTGCGGCCACTTCTTTAAGGGCCGATAATCTGTTAGGCTTTAAATCTCTTGCCAGCATACTCGAAGACACATCAATAGCCATTACAATATCAATGCCTTTTGTAGTTTTTGTCCGTGTGGAAATATCCTCAGTTTGAGGACGTGCCATTGCCACTATGATTGATGTCAATGCCAACAAACGAAACGCAAACAATACGGGTTTTAACCTGGGCAATAAGTCATTTGTTGTAAACCCTTCCACGCTTGGAATCTTCAAACTTGCAATCTCTTCCTTGCGCTTGAGTAGCTGCCATATCAAAGCAATTGGAAGCAATAAGAGCAACCAAAAAAGCTGAGGATTTGCAAATTCTATATTGTCTAACATCTATGCCTCTGTTTTTACTTCTAATGAACCAATTATACGATTTACAATTTCTTCTGCATAAACATCCTCATCTAACCATGATAAGATAAGCTGCTGTTGAAATCCATTTCCGCCAAAAAGAATAATTGTGTATTGTCCGCTGACTAAATCTTTTGAATCAGGTAATGGAAAATTACCCCGTCCGAATACTTTAATTCCTTTTACACCAGAAAGGGTAACAAATTCTTCCTGTTTGGTAATAATATTTTTTGCACCCTGGTCTTCAAAATTTTTCAAAATTTGCTCAACAACCTGATTGAAATCCGGTTCTTCAGGTTTGTTTAACGTGGTTGATGTTGTGCCAATTGTAAACAACCCTTTTTCACTCCTGTACATAAAAGCCTGCAGTTCCTTAATATTGGCCTTGGCCTCCGGGGGTAACTTAACCTCCTGCCGCACCAATACTTCAGGAGTTTCAACAATAATAGGGGGATATCCATATGAACTGGAAACCCACTCTCCTTCCAAAAGTGATTTTGTAGGGTGTCCAGTAATTGTATCCCACACATAAGAAGGGCCTAAATAGGTAATTAGCCCTCCTATGGAAACCAGTATTACAATTGCAGCAGCAGATATAATTGAAATTATTTTCTTCTTCCTGTTTTTTAAGGCAATAATTTTCTGATATTCTTCCTGCTCCAACAAATCTTCTTCTGTGGGTTCCGGGAGAGCTTCTTTTGTTTTAATCACGATCTCCTCAATAGCTTTTCGGTCTTGTTCGGCTACTTTTGTCGGTGGTTTAGACCTTGCAAATTTCACAAGATCTGCCGTTTGCAGAATACTTTCAAATTGCTTGATTGTATTGTCCTGCAACTTCAACTCACCTGCATCCTGCAGCATTTCCAATTTATCGATTAATTCACCGGTAGTACTTTCCAATGCAGAAATATGTACCTCTTCTTCCAGATAGGATCTTACTATTGCGGTTAATTCGGAATAGTATACCTTGTACTTGTCCTCGATTAAATATTTAGAGTTTTCCAATCGTTTCAATTCTAAAAGAGCCCTATCGTAGGGAGGGAGCAATGCCACCTTTTCATCTTCGGTCAATGGCTTTTTTCGAATTATAAACCAATATATAAGGCCTCCTGCAATAGCGATAATTAGTAAAACTATCAAGAGTATTTTCCAAAAGTCACTATTACTTTTTTGTACGCTAATCAGAGGTTTAATATCATACATCTTTTGGTTAACCGTATCTACAGCTACTGTAGCAACATCTACCTGAAGTGAATCTGTGAAAAAGCCATCCCCATTAATCTCAATACGCTGAGCTGGCAGCACATAGGATCCTGAATCAAATTGTGTAAGGGCGTAAATTTTTTGTAGCGTTATCCTGTCTTTTTTCCGCGTTGTATCTGTTTTAAAGGCTTCAACTGTTTCCAAGGGGGAAAAAGTTTGCCCTTCAGGGAAGAAAACCTGAGCAGTAGAATCAACCTCAACGGTAACGGTAAACTTAATTTGTTCACCAATTTTTATGTTCGTAGTATCCGCTTTTGATTGAATGACGGGTTGCAACTGAGCGATAACCGGATTCGCAAAAAATAAAATATATAAAAGCAGGGCCGGTCTGGACCAGGTCCTGATAATACATTTTAATTTTGTCGAAATCATATACATCTATCCTCTTCGCTTAAAATAACCCAATAATTTCTTGACATAGCTCTCATCCACACGACAATCCAGAATACCACATCCCGATTTATTGAATGTATCTTTAAAATATTCTACGCGATTTCTATAATACTCGCCGTAAGCATAGCGAACCTTCTTAGATTGTGTATTAACCAGTTTTAGTGAACCGGTTTCCGAATCGAGCATTTGAACAACTCCTAAATTTGGGATCTTTTCTTCTTTTTCATCATAAATACGAATTCCTGTAACATCGTGCTTTTTACCGGTAATTTTTAGCGTCTGTTCATAATCGGTTGCCATAAAATCTGAAAGCACAAAGACAATTGCCTTTTTCTTCATGACGTTGGTCAAATATTTGAGAGCTTCCCCAATATTCGTTTTATTGCTTTTAGGCGCAAATTCCAGCAACTCTCTTATTATTCTCAGCACATGGCTTTTTCCTTTCTTAGGGGGAATAAAAAGTTCAATTTCATCAGAAAAAAGGAGAAGGCCAATTTTATCGTTATTTTGAAGAGCCGAAAAAGCCAGTGTAGCCGATATTTCTGTGATAATATCTTTTTTAAATCTATTCGTTGTGCCAAAAAGTTCAGAGCCACTAACATCCACCATTAACATCATAGTTAGTTCCCTTTCTTCCTCGAATACTTTAACAAAAGGTTCGTTATACCTCGCTGTAACATTCCAATCTATACTCCTTACATCATCTCCAAACTGATATTGCCGAACCTCGCTAAAGGTCATTCCACGACCCTTAAATGTAGAATGGTATTCCCCTCCAAATATATGATCTGAAAGACGACGGGTCTTAATTTCAATCTTGCGAACTTTTTTTAATAACTCCTTGGTATCCATTCGGGTTCAAGCTTTTTAGTTATATAAGCAAATGCATTTATAGCATTGAACTACATAGGTTGAACTATTAAGGGACTTCAATTTCGTTAACAATCCGGTTGATTATTTCTTCTGAAGTAATATTTTCTGCTTCTGCTTCATAAGTAATTCCTATTCTATGCCTTAGCACATCATGCACAACGGCACGGACATCTTCGGGAACCACATAACCGCGTCTTTTTATGAAAGCATAACACTTGGCGGCATTCGCCAGATTAATACTACCACGGGGTGAAGCCCCGAAACTAATGAGCGGTTTGAGGTCTGCCAATTCATATTTTTCCGGATATCTTGTGGCGAAGACCAAATCGAGGATATATTTTTCAATTTTCTCGTCCATATAGACTTCTCTTACGGCTTGTTGTGCACTTAGAATCTGTTTAAGCGATATGACAGGTTTAACATCCTGAAGTATACCCTGAAGATTTTGCCTGATAATTAACTGTTCTTCGTTCATCATTGGGTAGTCAATAACCGTTTTTAACATAAAACGATCTACCTGAGCTTCAGGCAGGGGGTATGTTCCTTCCTGTTCTACAGGGTTTTGCGTAGCCATAACGAGGAATGGTTTATCCAGAATAAAAGTTTCATCACCTATTGTGACTTGCTTCTCCTGCATGGCTTCTAAAAGTGCGGACTGAACTTTTGCCGGGGCACGGTTAATTTCGTCCGCTAAAACAAAATTGGCGAATATTGGCCCCTTTTTAATTGAGAAATCATTTTCTTTCATATTATATATCAAAGTTCCAACGACATCTGCCGGTAAAAGGTCGGGAGTGAACTGAATTCGGCTAAAACTGCCTTTCACCGCCTTTGAAAGAGTGGTTATGGCAAGAGTCTTTGCAAGTCCGGGGACTCCTTCCAGCAAAATGTGCCCTTGTCCTAAAAGCCCGATTAATAATCGTTCTATCATATGCTTCTGACCCACAATAGCCTTGTTCATTTCCATAACAAGCAGGTCTATAAAAGCACTTTCCTGTGCAATTTTTTCATTAACAGCACTAATATCTATAGTAGTATTTTCCTCCATTAAAAAGATTTATTTTTTGGTTTTAAATAAGTTGGTCTCACAGTACGGCGCAAATTGAAAATTTATTTATATAAGTGCTGTTAATGATTGGTTAAAAAATGGCCAGAACCCCAAGTTTTATGAAGTATTTAAGGGATTTATTTCATATTTTCACATACTTATGAAAAACCGGATAACATATTCAAATATTATTGCTGGGACCATGACATGGGGAAGTTGGGGGAAGAATCTTACAAAAGGCGAAATGACGGGGCTTATTGATTATTGTGTGGAAAATGGAATAACAACTTTTGACCATGCAGATATTTATGGAGGTTATGATAATGAAGAAGCATTTGGAAACGCTTTTTTTCAAAGCTCAACTCAAAGGCAGGATTTACAGCTCATAACCAAATGTGGGATTCAATATGTCTGTAATGCGAGAGATAATAAGGTAAAACATTATGATTACTCTAAGGAGTACATTGTATGGTCTGCAGAACGTTCTCTTAAAAAACTCAAAACGGACTATTTGGACCTTTTTTTACTTCACAGACCCAGCCCTTTAATGCAACCAGATGAAATTGCAGAAGCAGTTCTTAATCTTCAGAAAGAAGGCAAAATCCGCGAGTTTGGGGTGTCTAACTTCTCACCTTCTCAGATAGCTCTGTTGGAGTCTGCAATACCGGTATCAGCTAACCAGGTTGAATTTTCCTTAACGGCTGAAAAGTTAATGTTTGATGGCACTTTCGATGATTGCATTATTCATAACCGGACTGCAATGGCATGGAGTCCTTTAGGCAGTTTCTTCAGGGAAGCTAACAAAAGAAAGAAGCGCATAAAAAAGGTACTAAAACAACTTAAGAAAAAATATAAAG
>Ga0209536_100002870_pt1 | contig 27942 bp, 23 predicted proteins | sample DeeMarSeWOR28_12_FD_187461 | JGI IMG/M metagenome (GOLD analysis project Ga0209536, IMG submission 187461) | Marine sediment microbial communities from White Oak River estuary, North Carolina - WOR-2-8_12 (SPAdes) (version 2) | ecosystem: Environmental > Aquatic > Marine > Intertidal zone >... | reverse complement strand
TGGCAAAGGGGTTTACAGGTTGCTTAATCGCGTGATCAGGGTCTTTGAGGAGCGTGATCCCGATATCCGGCACATCCATATCAACTACGGAGAAGAGGTAGAATCATCTGTGCGGCGGATCCAGGAACTGATCAGGCAGAATCCATCGATCGCGGACCATTATTCGACCAGGTTCCTGGCACTGAAACTTCTCGAACAGGACGACGCCTGCGTTCATATGATTTCGGATGCTGAAAACTTCGTTGAGATTACCGATCTGGCCAGGAAGGAGGTACATCATCTGGGAGCGCTCTTCAAGGATGAGCCGGATACCCTGCTGACCGATGCCCGGTACGCTTTTGTTGCGGGAGCGCTGAAAGAAACCATGAAGAAGAGTGGCAAAGATCCAGGCTTTACAAGGTCACACAAAATCGACCAGATCCTCACACACAAATACCTGGGCCTTCCTGTCTTCCTGGGATTTCTGTGGCTGATGTTCCAGGCCACCTTCACCCTGGGTCAGTATCCCATGGGCTGGATTGAGGGCGGGATCGATTTGCTGGGTAATTTTTTTGTGGCCAGGCTGCCTGAAGGGGTCGTGCGGGATCTGCTGGTAGATGGAATCATCGGAGGGGTGGGCGGTGTCATTGTTTTTTTACCCAACATTCTGATATTGTTCTTTTTCATCTCCATCATGGAAGACACAGGCTATATGGCCAGAACCGCCTTTATCATGGACAGGGTGATGCATCTCTTCGGATTGCATGGCAAATCATTTATCCCACTGATCATGGGATTCGGGTGTAACGTGCCGGCCATCATGGCCACCCGAACGCTTGAGAACAAGAACGACCGGATCCTTACCATGCTCATTATTCCGTTCATGTCGTGCAGCGCCAGGCTCCCTGTTTATGTGCTCATTGCCGGGGCCATTTTCCCCGAAAGGGCAGGTCATGTGATCTTTCTGCTCTACATGGTGGGGGTGGCTTTCTCCCTGCTCATATCCATGTTGTTCAAGAAAACACTTTTCAGGCACAAGGATGCGCCTTTTGTCATGGAACTCCCCATTTACCGGAATCCGGGATTCAGGATGATCCTGAGACATATGTGGAACAAAGGCGTCCATTACCTGAAAAAGATGGGGGGGGTGATCCTGATCGCTTCGGTGGTGATCTGGGTGCTGGGGTACTTTCCCAGGTATACAGCATATTCAGAGGATTTTAACAGGCTGATCGAAGAAGAGGAGCAAACCCTGATGTCATTGCAGCCATCCGGTAATCCTTCTGATGTGGCAGCTTCCGAAGAAAGGGTGGCTGCCCTCTATCAGCAGCGTAATTCCGAAAGGCAGGAAAACTCATATATCGGCCGCATAGGCATCGCCATTGAACCGGTCATCAGGCCATTGGGTTTTGACTGGAAAATGGGGATCAGCCTGGTGACCGGATTTGCTGCCAAGGAGGTTGTTGTAAGCACCATGGGTGTCCTCTATCAGGCTGAACATGAAACAGAAACAGTTTCACTTCAGAGCAAGATCAGGGAGCAGGTATACCTGGAGGGACCCAGGGCAGGGGAGCCTGTATTTACCCCGCTGGCGGGTTTCTCCTTTTTGATATTCGTATTGTTCTACCTGCCCTGTGTGGCGGTGATCACTGCAGTGGGAAAGGAATCGGGAAGCTGGAAATGGGCAGGTTTTGTGTTGTTTTATACTACTGCCATTGCCTGGGTGGCCAGTTTTCTGGTGTATCAGGTGGGATCGTTGCTCCAAATGGGGTGATTTTTTTCTTATCTTGCGCCCTGTTTTTGTGCACCCCAAATTTGGTCCGGATAAAATAGAAAATAATATGATCAAGCGATTGTCATTTTTGATAGGCATGCCTTTTATGGGGGTGCTCATGATTCTGCTGATAGTGATCCTGGCACTGGCCACATTCGTGGAAAGTGCCTATGGTACGCAGACAGCCTGGGCGGTGGTGTATGGTACCCGCTGGTTTGAAGTACTGCTGCTGTTGATAGGCATCAATGTGGCCGGTGTAATGATCAAGCAGAAATTTTTCAGGCGAAGGAAAATAGTCGTTTTCATTTTCCACCTGGCTTTCCTTTTGATCCTGGTGGGGGCAGCGATCACCCGCTTTATCAGTTATGAAGGGAACATGCATATCCGGGAGAATGCCACCAGCAACTCCATACTCAGCAACAACGCCTACATCGATGTGAACATGGAGGTAAACGGACAGCAGATAGCCCAAAGAAAGGAAGTGATGCTAACGGAGCTTACCCCCAGGGATTACAGAATGCGTGCGAAGATCGGGGGAGAGAAGTTAAAGGTCAGGTCGACTGGTTACATGTCGAGTGCCATGGAGCAATATGTGGCTTCACCCGGCGGGGATCCTTACCTCCAGGTGATGCTGGTCACGGAGAGGCAGACCTCGGTAGGGATTCCATCCGGTACCACCACCGAGGTCCTTGGCATGACATTCGCTTTCAACCAGGCGGATACTTCCGCCCTTTTCAGGTTTGTATCGGAAGGCGAATCACTGTTTCTGTTTGCTCCATTCGATGTGGCCATCTCCCAGATGGGCGGAGGCACTGAGGAGACCTATCCGGCCGGTGAGGCAGTCCCTTTCCGGCAGGGATCACTTTATTCCATGGGCCACATCCGCATGGCTCTGCAGGGATTTCTGCCATCCGCAAGGAAACAGCTTGTGAGGGCTCCTCAGGAACAACAGGGTTCGCACCTGGGTGCTGTCAGGCTTCAGATCCGTTACCGGGGAATGACCAGTGAGATTTATGTTCCGGGACTGGCAAGGCTCAAGGGAACACCGGTTACAGGAAGCATGGGGGAACTAAACTATTCCATCACCTACGGATCGAAAGAGATTCCGATCCCTTTCAGCCTCTACCTGAAGGACTTCGAAGTGGAACGCTATCCAGGATCCAACAGTCCCTCCTCCTTTGCAAGCGATGTAGTTCTGATCGACCAGGAACTGGGGATCCAGGAGGAACGCAGGATCTTTATGAATAATGTCTTGAAGCACAGGGGATATCGGTTTTACCAATCCTCCTACGATACCGATGAACTGGGAACCATCCTGTCGGTAAATAAGGACTGGACAGGGACCTTCGTGACCTATGCGGGCTATTTTTTCCTGATACTTGGAATGGTTGTGGCGCTGTTTGTGCCCGGGACCAGGTTTGCGATGATCGCCAGAAAATCTTCCAAACTGTCTGCGGCTGCCATCATTGCGGTACTTATTCTGGGGACCTCTGTGGAGGGATTCGGTCAGGAAGTACCTCCCAAGGACGTGGCCAGGGAGTTCGGATACCTCTGGGTCCAGGACCGGGGAGGACGGTATGAACCAATGAATACCCTGGCCCATGAGGTCGTGAGGAAAGTGACCAGGAAGTCCTCCTACCAGGAATATTCAGCGGACCAGGTGATCCTTGGCATGATCATGTATCCATCCATCTGGCAGGACAAACCATTATTCAGGGTCAAGCATCAGGAGCTTCAGCGCATTACCGGTTACAAGGGAGAACTGGTTAGCTTCAATGACCTGATGGATGAACGGTCAGGAAATTACCTCCTGGGCGAACTTGTCAATCAAGCCTACTCCAAACAGGTGGCATCTCAGACGGAGCTCGACAGGGAGGTGATCAAGCTGGACGACCGGGTGAACGCCATGTACCTGGTTCAGTCCGGAGGATTGATCCGGATTTTCCCGGAAGCCGGAGCGGAGAACCATAAATGGGCCTCGGTTTCTGAGGCGCTGGGTTCACAAACAGCGGACAGCGATTCCATTGCAGAGGTTTTCATGAACTATCTGACTGCCCTGCAACAGAGTAATTACAGTGATGCAACCCTGCTTCTGGAGTCACTGCATCAATATCAGCGGAGTGAAATATTGCTTCCCGGGCCTTCCAAAAAGAAGCTCGAGATACTTTATAACAAAATCAACATCTTCCCGAAACTGGCCAAGTTTTACGGAATATTCGGGGTCATACTCATTGTTCTCCAGTTCCTGATGATCTCCAATACGCGGAAACTCTACAGCTGGCTCTTCACAGTCGGGGTGATCCACCTGGCAGTAGCCTTCGGGTTCCATACCTTCGCACTGGCGATCCGCTGGTACATCAGCGGACACGCACCCATGAGCAACGGCTATGAGTCGATGATCTTTGTCTCATGGGTCACGCTCCTGGCCGGATTGATTTTTGTAAAGAAATCGGGATATGCCATGGCCCTGACTGCCATTCTCGCCGCACTGTCACTCATGGTGGCAGGCATGAGTAACATGAATCCGGAGATCACCAACCTGGTTCCAGTGCTGAAGTCCCCGTGGCTGACCATACATGTTGCAGTGATCATGGCGGGATATGGATTTCTCGGCCTCGCATCCATCATGGGACTTTTGAACCTGTTTGTATATGCGGTGCTCACCCCATCCAACAAGGCAAGGATGAAAGAGGTGATCGGACAGGTTACCAATGTGAACCACCTGACACTCATTGTAGGTCTCTACTTTATGACCGCAGGGGTTTTCCTGGGCGGCGTCTGGGCCAATGAGTCCTGGGGAAGATACTGGGGCTGGGATCCAAAGGAGACCTGGGCACTGATTACCGTACTTGTTTATGCATTTGTCACCCACATGCACCGCATTCCTGGGCTGAGGGGGCAATTTGCCTTCAACCTGGCATCTTTCATCAGTTATTCATCGGTGATGATGACCTATTTCGGGGTCAATTATTTTCTGGGAGGGATGCATTCCTATGCCAGCGGCTCATCATTCCTCATTCCCTGGTGGTCCTATGCGATTGTACTTCTGCTGGGGGTATTTGCCATCTACGCGTATGTGAAACAGCGAAAGCTGCTACCCGAGCATTCAACCGGGGATGTATAGAACCGGGGAGCTCAACGGTATGGCACCTGGTTCAGGTCAGAACGGGAACGGGATCCGAAGTCGATGACACAGTTCACGCGATACGTTTCATGGGGCCGTATGGCGACTCCAACCGAGTTAAACTGGGGATGAAGCATGTTCTTGCGGTGTCCCAGGTCCCTGATCCCCTCGTCGATGAGCAGTGAAATGACGATATCGATGGCTTCTGCATATCCGTATGCCAGGTTCTCAGCCACCAGGGCATAGGGATTACCCATCAAAGGCTCGAAACGCTCTTTGAAGTTCTGGTGGCCGGTTCGTCCTGATTCCCCTGACGCCTCGGCATGCAGGACTGCCAGCTGAATCAGGTCCATTTCTGGCACCAGGGGTGGCAACCCTTCTGTCCTTTTCAGGTCGCGGTACAGAGACCTCACATAGCTGTTTTTACCCATGTTCTTCTCCTTCATGTGGGCATCGAGAAATGTACGTGCAAAAAGATGCCCATCGTACCGAGCCATGTTCATAAAGAGGATCACTTTCTGTTCTTCTTCATCCAGATCCCCGTAACCATAGCCCGTGTGCAGAGAACGGATGACCGACTCGTCCCAGGAGTCCCACACCCCTGACTGGGCGGTCAGGTTCACCGGGTGCAAAAGCATCAGCAGCAACATGGCTGCAACTTCAGGTCTCATTTTCCTGCTCATTGGGCAAGGGGGGGTTAAAAAGCATATAGACTCCATAATCCTCAAACTCTCTGAAGCCGAGGGAGGTGTAAAGCCTGATGGCACGGTGGTTTTCCCTGTGCACTTCCAGTCTCACCGGGCATCCCTTCAGGCTTGCAAATTTGAGTGATTCGGCAGCAAGGATACGGCCCCAGCCCTCTCCCTGGATTTCTTCAATTATGGCAAAATGATGCAGGTGGATCCGCCTGCCGTCGTAGGTCATCCATGAGGTTCCGCGAATGGTCCCGCCATCCGGATCCTCCAGGATCAGGAACCTGCCTCCCCGTGCGATACAACTTGCAATCGATTCAGCAGTATCTCTACGCTCTTTGTCAAAGATTCCGGTAGCCTCCCACACCTTTAACACCTCGAGATAATCCTCCGGCCGGTACTCCCTGATAATCATTCTTTGCTTTCAGTCTTGACAACGTATACCTGACCGGTCTCATAGCGGATCACCTTCACGGACTGCCCTTTCTCTATGAAGCCGTATTCAGATTTGGCGTCGTAAAGTTTTCCTTCCACCATCACCTTGCCTGAAGGCCTGAGGACCGTGTGTGCCTCACCGGTCATTCCCACAAGGGTTTGCTGACGGGTTTCGACTCCCACATATCCCTCCTCAAGCCGTTGTTCACTTTTCAGGGAAAGGTTGGTAAATGCAGTTGTGGTCAGCAGTTTCCTGGCTGACCAGAGAGAAAAGATCAGTCCCAGCAAAACGGATACCAGCACAAGGCTGAGTGATTTCATGAGAATTCCCAGCCCTTCACCGGTGAATTCGGGCTCATCAAAGACCACGTTATCCACAAGGCTCAGGGTGAGGCCTGTGATCATGGCAATGATCCCTGCCACCCCGGCAACTCCGAATCCCGGGATGGCAAATATTTCCACCATGATCAGGATCACTCCCACGATGAAGAGGACCAGTTCCCAGTTCTGGGCCATTCCCTCCAGGTATAACGGAGCAAAATAAAGCAGGGCTGCCACAATAGAGGCTGCAAGCGGAAATCCAATGCCCGGAGACTGCAATTCGAAATAGATCCCACCGATGATGATCATGATGAGTACCCCGCTGACCACCGGATTGATCAGGAACCCGATCACTTTGTCCATACTTGATGGTGCATAGGATCTCAGTTCATAGGTCTCGATGCCCAGATTCTCAATCAGATCTTCAATATTTTCAGCGGTTCCTTCACAGTATCCGTGTGTCATGGCCTCTGAGGCAGTAAATGTAAGTACCTGGCCCGTGTCACTGACTCCTTCCACAAACAGCCTGGGATCCACCATCGCCTCTGCTATGGCCGGATCCCGCCTCCACACCAGCAGGGTATCTGAATTCTGTATGATGGTATCTTTTCCCTGTGCTTCTGCAGTGGCCCGCATGGTGGCCCTCATGTAGGATTGATATTTATCCGGAACCTGTTCACCGGTCTGGTTGACAACCGTTACAGCTCCTATCTTCCCCCCCGGTTTCATATAGATGCTGTCGCAGGCAATGGCAATCAGTGCGCCTGCCGAAGCCGCATTGTCATCAATAAACACATAGACGGGAACCGGGGAGTTCAGCAGTTTGGTCCGGATCGAATCAGCTGCACTCACCTCTCCTCCGTAGGTATTCAGATGCAAAATGATCAGGTCCGCATTCAGTTGATCAGCTTCCTCAAATGCTTCCTGTGTGGTTCTCCATGCGGGAGCAGCAATGTTCTCCTTGATGGCAAAAGAATAGACCAGGAGCGTATCGGGAGAGGATATCTCCGGAGCCATCACCTGACTGCTCAGAGTAAGTGCAAGAAAGATGATCATGGCCGGTTGAAGGAAGCGTTTCATAACGGTTATATATATCTCCAAAAGTACGAATATTTTCTGCTAAATTTGTGGTGTTGAAACAGATCATCCTATGGAATTAAACAAACTGACGGCCATCTCCCCGGTGGATGGCCGCTACCGCTCAAAAACGGAGCAACTCTCGGACTATTTTTCAGAATTCGGCCTGATCCGGTACAGGGTGCTGGTGGAAGTCGAATATTTCATCGCCCTCCAACAGGAAGGAATTCCCCAGTTAGCCGGTGTGACAAACGAGCAGCTTGAAGCACTCAGAAAAGTCTATACCGATTTTGCGTTGGAAGATGCAGAGCGGGTTAAACAGATTGAGAAGGTAACCAACCACGATGTTAAGGCTGTGGAATATTATGTGAAAGAGCAGTTCGAAAAAAGGGGATTGTCACCATACAAAGAATTCATTCATTTTGGGTTGACCTCACAGGATATCAACAATACAGCAACACCTCTCTCCCTCCGGGATGCCCTGAAAAATGTGTATTATCCACTTCTGGATCAGCTTACCCAGGAGCTTGAAAGAGTGGCGACCGGGTGGGATGAGATTCCCATGCTTGCACGAACACATGGCCAGCCAGCTTCACCTACCCGGCTGGGTAAAGAGTTCAGGGTGTTTATTGAACGATTGGATGTTCAGCTGGAACAGCTGGAAGAGGTTCCCATTCCTGCCAAATTTGGTGGTGCCACAGGTAATATGAATGCGCATGTGGTGACTTATCCCGAGGTCGACTGGTTCAGTTTTGCTGAGCGTTTCGTGGGTGATGTGCTGGGGCTGAAAAGATCTTGGCCCACCACCCAGATCGAGCATTATGACAACCTTTCAGCCATGTTTCATGCCCTTGAAAGAATCAATACCATCCTGCTGGACCTGTCAAGGGACATCTGGAGCTATATCTCCATGGAGTATTTCAGGCAGAAGATCAAGAAGGGAGAAATCGGATCATCCGCCATGCCCCACAAAGTTAATCCCATTGATTTTGAGAACGCGGAAGGAAACCTGGGGGTTGCCAATGCGCTATTTCACCACCTTGCTGCCAAGCTTCCGGTCTCCAGACTGCAGCGGGACCTGACGGATTCGACGGTCCTGCGGAATATCGGGGTTCCCCTGGCCCATTCGGTGATCGCTTTTCATTCATTGATCAACGGCCTTGGCAAACTCATTGTCAATGAGCAGGCCATAGAGGCAGATCTGGACCGAAACTGGGCAGTGGTTGCGGAAGCGATCCAATCGATATTGCGAAGGGAGAACTATCCGGAACCCTATGAGGCCCTGCTGAAACTGACCAGAACCCACGATGCTGTTACCCGTGAAACCATTGAACAATTCATCAGGGAATTGGAGGTCACCGATTCGGTGAAGGAAGAATTGCTCAAAATTACCCCCATGAATTATACCGGATTGTAAAATGATCCGTTGGTAATAGTGAAGCTGACCCCATGAAAAGATTCTTCAGGCTGTTAAAATACCTGATACCCTACAAATGGCTCGTGGTTCAGAATGTGGTGTACAATATTCTGGGGGCATTTTTTGCCCTTTTCTCTTTTGCCATGGTCATTCCCTTCCTGAGGGTACTCTTCGGAAACCAACCGGTTCAGGTCGAATCTATGGAGTTCGAATTGAGCACTGATTACCTGATGCATGTGATATACATGTATATGGGAAGAATTGTTGAAAATCATGGAGATACAGGGGCGCTGATCCTTGTCAGTATATTGGTTATCATTTTCAGCTTACTGAAAAACGGATTCCTGTTCGGGGCCAACTATGTACTTGCGCCGATCCGGGCATTTGTGGTCAGGGATATTCGCAATGAAATTTACAGGAAGGTCCTGAAGCTCCCGCTCTCCTATTACACCGAAGCCAGAAAAGGAGATGTCATTGCCAGGATCTCCAGCGATGTGCAGGAGATTGAGGCCTCCATCATGAGTTCCCTGGCCATGCTGTTCAGGGATCCCCTGACCATTACCATATACATGGTATTCCTATTCACCATCAGCGCAAAACTGACATTGTTTGTGGTGCTGGTCCTGCCTGTTGCAGGAATATTGATCGGCAGGATCGCCAGGAGTCTAAGAAAAACCACCTTCAAGGGACAGCAGCGGCTGGGAGAACTGCTTGCTTTGCTGGAGGAGACGCTGTCCGGTTTAAGAATCATCAAAGCGTTCAACGGGGAGAGGCAGATGACAGAAAAGTTCTATGAAACCAACGGAAGGTTAGCCAGGATATTCAGGCGGATCATCCGAAGAAGGTACCTGGCAACTCCTTTCAGTGAGTTCTCGGGAACGATCGTGCTGATGGTGATCATGGCCTACGGGGGATCCCTGGTACTCAGCGGCGCGGGAGGGATGGAAGGGGAAAAACTGATCTTATTCCTGATCATATTCAGCCAGATCATTCCACCGGCCAAAAACTTTACAACTGCATGGTTCAACATTCAGAAAGGAATGGCTTCGGTGGACCGCGTCGATCAATTGCTGGATGCCGACGATAAGATTGTAGAAAAGCCTGATGCAAGAAAAGCAAACGGATTCAGGGAATCCATCGAGTTCAGGAATGTATCTTTCAGGTATGACCGGGAGTATGTGCTGAGAGATATCAGCTTTACAATCCGTAAGGGGCAAACCATTGCCCTGGTCGGTAAATCGGGTGCAGGAAAATCGACCCTTGTGGACCTGATCCCCAGGTTTATGGACACCAGCAAGGGAGAGGTGCTCATAGACGGAATACCTGTCACCGATTACGAAATCAAATCCCTCAGGAGGCTTATGGGGATCGTCAGCCAGCAGTCGATTCTTTTTAATGATTCATACCGGAACAACATCTCTTTCGGTATGAATGGGACTGTGGACCATGAAAGAGTGGTTCATGCTGCCACTGTAGCAAACGCACATGATTTTATAATGGATGCGGAACCGGGTTACGAAGGGAATGTGGGGGAAGGAGGAAGCAAGCTCAGCGGGGGTCAGAAACAGCGCATCAGTATCGCGAGGGCCGTGATGGCCAATCCCCCGATTCTGATACTTGATGAAGCCACTTCGGCACTGGATACCGAATCGGAAAGACTGGTACAGGAGGCCATCATCAACCTGATGAAGAACCGCACCTCCATTGTGATCGCTCACAGGCTATCCACCATCAAGCATGCAGATCTGATCCTGGTGATGGATGAAGGCCGGATTGTGGAGCGGGGCACCCATGATGAACTGATTAAGAGAAGGGGAGGGGTTTACAAAAAACTTCATTCCATGCAAATGTTCTGAAACGGTTATGAAGATCAGCGGATTTACAATGGGCAGGAACGCCCATAAGCTTTACTATCCCATGAAGCATTCCATCGAATCGATCCTTCCCATCGTGGATGAATTTATCGTTGTCATTGGACAATCCGATGAAGACGACAGCACACGGGAGGAGGTGGAGGCCATCGGGAATCCGAAGATCCGAATCATGGATACTGTTTGGGATATTGATAAATATCCGCGTGGAATGGTACATGCACAACAGACAGATCTGGCCAAAGAGGCATGTTCCGGCGATTGGTTGTTTTACCTGCAGTCGGATGAGGTGGCACATGAAAAGGACCTTGAGACCATATGGAACCGCTGCCAGGAACTTCAGGATGATCAGGAGGTGGAGGGATTGCTTTTTCGATACCTGCACTTCTGGGGTGATTATGATCACATGCAGGATTCACATTGCTGGTATCGGAATGAAATACGTATCATCCGCAATGATCCGGAGATCCATTCCTGGGAATCGGCACAATCCTTTCGAAGGATCCCCGGGTTTGATGGATTGAATTACCGCCAGCAGGAAGGGACACACAAGCTGAAAGTTGCCGAGGTGGATGCAGAGATCTACCATTACGGATGGGTCAGGCCACCCGAGGTCATGCAGGAAAAGATCAAAGCCTTTACAATCAACCACCAGGGAGTAAAGAAAGTGGAGGCACAGGTAGCATCACACCATTATGACAACCTGTACGATTATGGAAACCTATCCCGCCTGACCCGTTTCCGGGGAACCCACCCCGAGGTGATGAACCCATGGATTGCAAGGTTCAACTGGAGAAACCAGCTCAGGTTCAAGGGACCTTTCCGGAGCCTGAATCCCCTCAAGGCGAAGCACGATAAACCCAAGTACCGTCTCATCGCCTGGATAGAGAAACACCTGCTGGGCGGGCGCCGTCTGGGAGAATTTAAGAACTACATCCTTGTCAGGAAAATACCTTAATCGGTCAGCAGTTCTCCGGACCTGTCATACTTTTTAGTACCGGGGAGTTCTTCACCCATGTTATAAGTGATCTCCTCCATGAGCTCGCCTGACTCGTAGTACCGCTTGGTGAGACCGTCCTTCTTCCCATAATGGTAGTTGGTATGCTCGTATACCCGGCCGCTCCCGAAGTACCAGATAGCCGGTCCGTGTTTTCTGCCGTGCTCATAGGTGATTTTTGAGTGAATATGTACCCCATCTTCATAGTAATTCACCTTCACTCCATGTACATATCCATCTTCATCCACCGGATTAATACTTGAAAGGGTTCCGTTGTCGCGGAACCTCCTGACCATTTTCTGTTCCTCTCCCTGGGTCTGTCCCCCGGGTTCCGGCCCGCTGCCGCATCCAAAGATTAAAGCGATAAGTATCAATGCAAGGCTGCCCAATCTGATGATCTTCATATGCTCCGTTATTAGCGAATCAAAGATACCTCATTTCTCTCTTATAGCTGTAATCCACCAGTAATTTCAGAAAGGCGTTTGCGATTGACCTCAAAGGATTGTATGTTTATATATAGATCCAATGGTTTTCTGATTCCGACAAAGTGCAGGATATATCCCATACGGACCGGATTTTAGTCACTCTCTGGAACTTAATCTTTTTACTCTTACCCGGGTTGATCCTCCATGCCTGTGATAATCTGGAGGATGATACAGTTGCCCATATTTATACCGGTATCAACCGGATGGAACAGGCAATTCTCGATGAAGTGGATGCGGTACTCACTGACTATTTGCCTCATTACAGGTATATTAGCCTGGGCATCATACTAGATGGAGAACCTTCGCTGATCAGGTGTTATGGAGAGAACCGCTTAGGGAAAAGCGATCCTTATGCTTCAGTCTCCAAGCCGGTAACCTCTATGATCACCATGCAATTGGTGGAGGAGGGACTCATCAGATCCCTGGATGATCCGGTGGGAGATTATTGCTCCAAATACAAGGGGGTGTTGCCCGATGCATATCGTGAAGTCCCCATCACCTTCACGCATCTTTTATCCCACAGAAGCGGCATACCGCATCATGAAAAAATCTGGAAGGATGGTAAGCTGGACCTGAGATTCGAACCCGGAACCGAAATGCTCTACTCAACCAGGGGTTACGGAGTACTGGGAGATATCATCAGTCAGATCGGAGGAAGATCCTTCAATCGCCTCGTGAAAGATTATATCGGAAGTCCGATCGGGTCTTCTTCCATCAGCTGTCCACTTCCTTTCTTCGAGGCACCCGGAGGACTCATCCAGTCCACCATCACAGACATGGCACTCTTTGCCTCGGGTATACTCAACGCTGCATTTCTGGATGATTCGATGCTTTACGATCATGCCTGGATCCCAATGGGATCGGATCGTTCCGGGATCATGGGCCTCGGATGGTATCTCGCAAATCCGGATACTGAAGAGTTGGCGGCATATCACGCTGGATCCAATGGGAAACCACGGGCATTTATCGTACTGAAACCTTTGAAGGGTATGGGACTGGTCATGATGAGCAGGGGAGAGAAAGCAGATGAACCACAGCTGCTCCCCGAAATAGCCCGCAGCATCTTACCACTTCTGGAGGGATTGGAGGCGGAAGATGTCTATTTCGTCAAACCACCGTGAATGCCTGTCAAGATTGTGGATAAATCGTTCCCGGGCGGCCCTCTTTTTTCATACATTTATTAACGGAAACCCGACTCATTTCTTACTGGTCATCACGGATGAAGACTTCATTTGAAGTTGCTGACAACGTCATTGTCAGACGGTTTGCCGGTGATATTACCCAGGAGGATATCACCGGATTGTGGCGTGAGCTCTTTTCCCGCTACGATGACTTAAGTCCGTACCGTGGCATAATCATAGACCTTCTGCACGCCAGACTGTTGCAGGACCGGAAAAAATATGGCGAGATGGTCAGGTTTGTCCAGGGGAAGCTGGATCGGTTGGCAAACCTGAAGGTCGCATTTCTGATGGATACTCCCCAGGTCACCCAGATCATCCTGATGGATCACATGATCAAGCAGTTACAGATTCGTCCCTTTGCAACCATGAAAGGAGCCCTTGACTGGATCAACATTTAAACCATTATGAGTTACAGAATATACCAGGTAGATGCCTTCACATCCCGCGTATTCAGAGGGAATCCGGCAGCCGTTTGCATATTTGATCAATGGATCAGCGAGTCGGTGATGCAGCAGATAGCGGAAGAGAACAACCTCTCCGAAACTGCTTTTGTGGTGCCGGTAGAAGGGGATTTTGAGATCCGGTGGTTTACCCCGGTTGCGGAAGTAGACCTCTGTGGTCATGCCACCCTGGCTGCAGCCCACGTCTTATTCAATCATACCGGTATCGATTCGGACAGGGTCCTCTTTCATTCCCGGCACAGTGGAGTGCTGCCTGTCGAGAGGAAAGAAGACCTTCTGATCCTTGACTTCCCCCTGGATACCCTGGAGGAGGTAAAAGCCCCGAAAGAGATCGCAAACGCCCTCAAAAGGAGTCCGCTGAAAGCCTTTAAAGGAAGGAGTGATTACATGTTCATATACGCCAGTCAGACGGAGATCGAAAATATGAAACCCGACTTTGAGCTGCTGAAAAAAACAGGTGCAAGGGGGGTGATCGTCACTTCCCTGGGCAACAGGGTGCATTTTGTGTCGCGATTTTTTGCACCTGCTGTGGGGATCAACGAGGACCCGGTGACCGGGTCGGCCCATACCACCCTTGCCGCATACTGGTCACGAGTCCTCGGTAAAAGGAAACTCAAAGCCAGGCAACTCTCTGCAAGGGGAGGAGAATTAAATTGCGAAGTTCTCGGAGAACGCGTTAAAATTTCCGGTAAAGCGGTTACTTACATGGAGGGGGAGATCCTGGCTCCGATTTGGGATTGATCATGCAACATTATATATTGCCAGTGTGAGGAGCGCAACTATAAAACAAAAACTTGTGATGGGAAGTAGAATCTGGTTATGTTGCAAGGGATTGGTTTTGTATCTTCTGCTGGTTCTTCACTCCTGTCAACCGCCTGACCCGGATTTCAAAGTTGAGGTCGAAACCGGAGCCATTGCGGAGGTGGGTTCAAGCAGCTGCCAGGTGCAGGGTGAAGTGATCAGTGTCGGGGAATCGGGGATCACCAGCCATGGATTTGTATGGTCGGATCAGCGCGAACCATCCCTGGAAAGCGGATGGAATCATGACCTGGGTGAGGCATATCAGCCAGGAATATTCGGTTATACAATCACAGGATTGACAGCCAGTACTACCTATTACGTGAGGGCCTATGCCGTTGGAGGAGAAAAGGTTTACTACGGAACTGAAATATCTGTTACCACCGGTGAACTCAGTATTCCTTCGGTCCTTACCTTTTCTGTTATTGATTATGGTGCCACAAGTGCTTTTTCCGGAGGAAACATTACCGATAACGGAGGAGGTAAGGTGCATGCAAGCGGTGTCTGCTGGTCCACAAGCCGGTTTCCTGACCTGGGTGAGGCGCACACCAATGAGGGTGCCGAGAATGAATATTTTGAAAGCTACATCCAAGATCTGGAACCCTATACCGTATATTATGTCAGGGCATATGCCACCAACGATGCCGGTACGGGATATGGTCAGGAGGTAGCTTTCAGAACCAACTGGGATAATGCACCGTTGGTGGACCGGGATGGAAATGAATACCCCACCGTGCAGATCGGGGATCAGGTGTGGATGGCCATGAACCTCCGATCGACCCATTATGCCGATGGTTCTCCGGTGGCTCAGGTGGAAGACGATGGAGCGTGGAGTACGCTTACGGCAGATGAGGCTGCATACTGTTTTTATGAAAATAACGATCAGTTTGCTGAGCCATTCGGAGCATTATATACATGGAGCGCTGCAGTGAATGAAGCTGCGGGGGGAATTGGAACCGTAGCATATGTTCAGGGTGTTTGCCCCGAGGGCTGGCATCTCCCGGGGGATGATGAATGGAAAATCCTGGAAATGGAGCTTGGAATGAGCCAGCTGATTGCAGGAGAGGACCAGTGGCGGGGATGGGACGAAGGTGGAAAACTGAAAATGTCGGGAACAGAGTTCTGGGACCTTCCCAATGAGATGGCAACGAACGAAACCGGATTTACCGGCATACCTGCAGGAATGAGGGATTCTGATGGTATCTTTTCCGCAAAAGGTGCGTATACAGTATTCTGGACTGCTTCGGGCGAAGCGGATTCGGAAGCGTGGGTACGCGGATTACACACCCAGCGCGGGGACATCAAAAGGGTGAAGGAATACCGTGGGAACGGGTATTCTGTCAGGTGTATCAAGGATGAGTGACTTAAACCACATAACCTTAAGCCATGTATTATCTGATTGTTCGTAACCTGGGTACCCCCCGATGTATTGACCACAACTCCAAGGATGTGTATGAAGATGGCATGTCATTTGACTGCACACAGCACCAGGAGTGCAATCCGAGGGATTTTGTAAAAGAGGTGGAAATCACCTGCAGTGAACACTCCGACATTAAAATCGTAGCCATGGTGTTCAAGGGATAAGCGCGAAAAGAATCAACCTGTAAACATTACTACCCATGAAAAATCTTTGCATCCTTCTGGCAGGAGGAACGATACTCATTTCCCAACCGGGCTGCACCTCCCTCGAAAGGTTTAAATCGGCCACCTACATGGCACAGGACAACACTTTGGTGGAAGTGGATCTATTCAGCACGCAATTGTTACAGGGTGAAATAGTGCCTACCGGAGGCAGCCTCTGGGATCTGAGTGCCGGAGCGCAGACCCAGTTTGTGCAGATCCTGGACAGACGTTACCCGGAGAATGGTTTATTTATCGATGCACTTGGCAGGCAATATCCGGAAAGCTGGACCCTGCCGGTTCAAGATCAGATAGATAAGAAATTAAGAATGGTATTTACCGTCCGGAAAAACCGGGACTATACCCATCTTTCAGATCCGGCCAGCAGGTTTTCACCTGCAGACCGGATTGAATTCATTGTCTTCAGCCTTACACTCCCTGATTCCTCGGGGCTACGTTTCACCCAATGGAACCGTTATGCCACTGAATATGGAGAGATAGAAATAGGTGATATTACATTCTCACGGAACCTGACCTTTGAAGCGGATGGCAGGGTTGATCCGGTTGATATCAATCCCAGGTTCAACCTGGGCAGGAATGAGGAGCAAATGGTACGATCAAGGTATCTGAAGCTGAATGGAACCCTGGATGAAAGATCTATTGAGATCCGGGAGGAGGGAACACGTGAGGTTGATCTGACCGGCAATGTGATGGCCGATGTGACACTTCGTTTTGAGGGTTTTCCGGAGCGGATCACCCTTCCGCTTTTTGAAACAGAGGATTCGGAAGGGTCCATGAAGTCTGAGCTGAAGGCGCTGGTTCTTAAGGAGGCGCTTGTTCCCAGGATGAAAGATGCTCCTGACACGATTCTTGCCAGATTGCAGGTGGAATACATCTACCGGCATGTGCAATCTGGCTGGAAAACCTACCAGGAATGGGACGACCGCGTAGAGTACTATTCCGGGTGGCTGGAAAAGGATGTCCCTCTTTTTACCAGGAAGGATTATGTTCCTGATTTCTTTTGCCTGGGGAGAGAAGTTCCTGAAAAGAAAATTGTTACAGTGAAAAACCTGCATGGCGGTGAGTACCCCCTTCAGTTTGCAGACTACAACGATGCCAGCAGGGTGCTCGATTGGATCCGCTCACGTGACGAACAAGATCCCCTGGAGGTGGGTCAGTATACCCTGATATTCGGAGGTATGCCACTTACGGCAGTTGGGGATGCAGGCAGGCAGCAGCTGAAAGTGATGCCTGTCTATTAAGGTTTGATGGTAATCAGTACCCTGACTCCCGGGGTGCCGTTCTCGGTGCTCAGATTCAACATTTTATAACTGATGGAAACCTGGTGTTGCCTGTTGAATAAGGGTAGGTAGGAATTCAATAGTTTGATTCCTTCGGAACAGGACTGATTTACCTGCACTCCATCTCCATTTCTCAAACCCAAATCGGCAACCATGATCAGGATCCCCATGTTGCTGCGATTGATAGAGATGTGCAACACGGCATCGGTGTGATCGCTGACAATGGCATTCCTGAGCGAGTCTTCAATAAATACCTGTAACAGTTTCCTGGGCACAATGGTCCCCGTATCTACCTCCGGATCCAGATAAAATTCCCTGGTTATTTCACCCTGAGGCAGCCCTGGTTCGTGCTCCAGGTAGCGCTGAACCATATCTATTTCTTCTTCAAGGGTATGGTAGGATTTCATAAGGGGAGTCTTATGGTCCACGATGGTAAATATTTCTCCCGTGATATGGAAATACCTCAACGGTTAATGTGTGGAGGTGCCCGATCCCTGTATGAACATGGTGGATCAGGAGATAAACAGGCTCAGGGCGATCGTTTCCTATTTACCCCCGTACCAGAATGCCCTGTTCCATGCATGTTCCCGCATTTTTTCAAGCACGGTTTTATCGGGATCGGGAAGTTCCGAGACTGCGGTATTCTGCACAGCCTGCTCCACATTTCTGATCCCCGGGATCACTGTGGATGACGCCGGATGAGCGAGGGAGAATTTGAGTGCCAGCTGTGGAAGGGTGTAACCGCTCTGACCGAACTCCTCCCGAATCCGTTCCACCCTTTTCACACTTCTGCTCAGCCTGTCGCCGGCAAAATAGTTGCTTCTGAAATCACCGGCTCCGAACTTTTCATTTCCTGTGTATTTACCAGTAAGGACACCTTCATCAAAAGCTACCCGGACAATGATTCCCGTGCCGGTCTCTTCAGCCGCCGGAAGCAGCTGGGCAGCCGGTTCCTGTTCAAAAATATTGTAGATCACCTGCACCGCATCAATGAGTCCTTCCCGCATCAGCTGTATAACGCAATTCTGGTCATGTTCCGGGGTGGATATCCCGATCAGTTCCACCAATCCTTCCGATTTCAGTTTCTGAAGTATGTGGAGTGCTTTGGGATGGTCGTTCCATGCGCGTGTCCAGGTGTGCAGCAGCAGCACATCCAGTTTCTCCAGCCGGAGGTTTTTCAGCCTCTCCTCCAGGTTTTCCCTGAGGTACTTCTCCGGATACCGTTCTTCGATTCTGCAATAGGGTGAGGGGGGCCATTTCCCCATTACCGGAGGTGTTTTCGTGCAAACATAGATCCGTTCTGACCTCCCTTTCAGAAACTCTCCTATGATCTTTTCCGATCTTCCGTTCCCATACCCGGCGGCTGTATCAATAAAGTTCACCCCCCTTTCCACCGCTTTTTCAAGTGCCGCAATAGAATCTGAATCCTCCTGGTGTCCCCAGTTTCCACCGATGGCCCATGCTCCAAAACCAATCTCAGATACATCGATGGATGCCTTTCCAAATTTTCTATATTTCATGATGGTCTCCTTTTCTTGATAAACTTGTATGTATGGCAATGAACCGATCACTCATGGATATTAAATATATGGAATTCTGAAAGGATGAAAAGGTTTTCTTACCTTTATTCTCACATCTGTTCCCAATGATGAGCAAGCGCACAAGGAGGATTTTTTTCCGGCAGGCCGGGACAGGGGCAGCAGCCCTTGCCGTTGCACCTTTGTTGACTGGGGCCGCAACCACCAGAGATCCGCTGAAAAGGATAGGCAGGTTTTTCTCGAGGGGAGATGTGCTTCTGTTTCAGGGTGACTCCATTACCGACGCGGGGAGGGACAAAGAAAGGGAAATGCCAAATGAGGCGAGCTCATTTGGTATGGGATACGCGCATCTCGCTGCTTCGTGGCTTCTTCAGGAACTCGCCTCAAAAGAGTTAACGATATATAACAGGGGGATCAGCGGGAACAAAGTATTCCAGCTGGCAGAAAGGTGGGAGGAAGATTGTCTGGCGCTGAAACCCGATATTTTGAGCGTTCTGATAGGAGTCAACGACTACTGGCATATGCGCAACGGCAGGTATGAAGGAACACCGGAGCTATTTGAGAATGATTACCGCGCATTGCTTCAAAGGACTACCTCATCACTGCCGGATGTCAGACTGGTCATATGTCAACCCTTTCTTCTGCCTGGCACCAGCGCTGTGGACGAATCATGGCTCCTGCCTTTCAGTGCATACCAGGAAGCTGCAGCCCGGCTGGCGGAGGAGTTCAACGCAGTCTGGGTACCTTTCCAGGACTCGTTCAACAGTGCGGTTCAATGTGCCCCTGCCACCTACTGGACAGGGGACGGGGTTCACCCGTCCATGGCCGGTGCGCAACTCATGGCAGAATCCTGGCTGCATTCGATAGGTTCATCTGTCTAAGCATCTTTTTTTACCATTTCTCTATCTTTGGCAGATGAAAAGGCGCTGCCACCAACCATTTTCCCCTTCCCGGCTCCCCTTTTTCTATGGATGGATCGTTCTGCTGGCAGGAACCATTGGTATACTGATGAGTATTCCCGGTCAGACCATGGGTGTATCTGTTTTTACTGAAAACCTCCTGGAAGACCTCCAAGTAAACAGAAACAACCTGAGCCTGGCCTACCTGGTGGGAACCCTCGGATCGGGATTGCTTATCACCAGGGCGGGTAAACTCTATGACCGCTACGGTGCAAGGGTCATGGCCTTTATCTCCGGAGTGATGCTCGGAGTGATGCTGGTTTATCTGACACGGGTCGATCGCATGGTCTATTCCTTGCGGCAGTGGAACAACCTCTCTCCGCTTTTTACCACCTTTATTCTTCTTGCCATCGGATTCTGGGGCATCCGGTTTTTCGGACAGGGGATGCTGACCATGGTATCCCGAAATATGGTAATGAAATGGTTCAACAGAAAAAGGGGCCTTGCCAATGCCGTTCTGGGAATTTTCTCAGCGTTCGGATTTTCCCTGGCCCCGAAATTACTGAACCATTTCATTGAACAGCTTGAATGGCGAGGAGCATGGATATTACTTGCAGTAATCGTAGGCGTTGCCTTCTCTGTTTTCGTCATCCTGATCTACCGGGATAATCCTGAAGATTGCGGCTGTATTGCAGATGGGAACCTGGGAAAACGGGCACGGCGCAAACAGCCTCCAAGCTTACCCGACCGGGATTTTACTCTCCGGGAGGCAAGGAAAACTGCTGCTTTCTGGGCTTTTACCCTGGCATTGGCGCTGAGCGCCCTGTACATCAGCGGGCTCACATTCCATATTATTTCAGTATTTGAATCCGCCGGACTGTCCAGCGACCGGGCGCTGGGTATATTCATCCCGACTTCGGTCATTGCAGTAGTTGTTCAGTTCATCACCGGTTATGCAAGTGATTATATCCGCCTGAAATACCTGCTGGTATTTTTCATGTCCGGGATGCTGGCCACTGCCTGGGGCCTCTCCATACTCGGCGGACAATCCGGTGCATACTGGCTGATCATATCAGGAAACGGGATCGTATGGGGACTCTATACGGTCCTGATCGGTGTGACCTGGCCCAGGTTCTTCGGATTGAAAAATCTGGGAGCCATATCAGGATTTTCCATGAGCTGGACTGTCATAGGTTCAGCGCTGGGGCCCTACCTTTTCAGTCTTTCTTTTGAAAGGGCCGGTAATTATAAATCCATTGCGTGGGGTTGTCTGGTCACCTCCATCATGCTTCTCCTGTTCGCCTTGAAAGCAGATAATCCAAATGAGGGCCCCCGATCTAAGATTGGTTGATCTCAAATGATTTTACTATTTTAATAGCTGGACCTCCGGTACCGTGAAGAAGTACAAGCTGGAATATGTAATCCCCATCATGCTTGCACTGGTGGGCGCTTTCATTCTGATATGGAAGGTACCCCGGCTGTCTGATCCGCATATCCTGCAACTGGTGAGCAGCGGTGAAGCCACACAGGGAAGGTACATATGTTTCCATGACCTGGACATGGATGGGATCAGTGAAAGGCTGAACATTTATTATAACAATTCGGGAAACCTTGCGATTTCCATTTCGGACATCCGTACTGATGGGACAATCAACCAGTTTAATCTGCCGGGTGAGCTCACCGAGCTGGGCAGCACGCTGGATCTTCACGACATGGATGGAAACGGGATCCTGGACATTTTTGTCTGTACCGAGAAAAATGACTCCCTCTTTCTGAGTATCATCGATGATCTGTTTGGCCATCCAACGCGTTATACCAGCTATTTTCTGGATAGGATCAACCTTTACAACGACAACGCCGACTACCATTTTATTCCGGGTGGAATAACCGATCTGAACGGAGATTCCCATCCTGAATATATATTTGCTGTCAATGGCGGTCATTCGCTCCAGCCCAGAAGAGTTTATGCCATTGATGCATCGGGAAACAGGGTCATCAGGTCTCCATTGAGCGGGGCTGCACTGGGCTCGGTGGGATTCTTTGACCTGGACCGTGATGGCAGGGAAGAGATATTGCTCAACACAGTGGCTCCCGAGAATTTTAAATTTCCGGTTCCCTTCAGCGACTCCATATCCTGGCTGATGGTCCTGGACGATTCAATGGAGTTTTATCATCCGCCGGCCCCCATGGGTCCGCCACCATCATGGACATCCGTTGAACCGTTTGTACATGACGGCAGCAATTATCTGCTGGTATTCCACCGGTTCCAGGAACCCGGAGGTGAGTACAGCTCCACCCTCACCATCTATGATCACCGGATGCGGCCCCTGAGGCAGCGGTACCACAGGGGGTATAAAAAAGGCACCATGAACCTCTGGCGCTACCCGGGGAGGGTTCAACTGAGCGACATCAGGCTGATCAGGGATAAGCAGGTATTCACATTGGATTTTAACCTGGATTTTGCCGATTCCATTGAAAATGAGATCCCGTTCAGACACCGGGGGGGATACATGTTCGACCTGGACCGGGACGGGACCATGGAACATGTTTTTCTTGACGCATTTCGCTTGTGCGTGTTCCGCGAGAACCTCGTTCAATCAGCTGCGATGGATCTAAGGTGGGAGGAACACACTCCCAGAATCCTGGTGTCCATGATTGAGCAGGAAGGAGTGGACCCGCGATTGTTTGTACAGGTGGGAACAGATCAATTTACTTACGGCTACGGAAACAATCGATGGTACCGGTATCGGGCGCTGGTATACCCCGGTCTTTTCCTGTTGCTGTTCGGTATATTCTATCTGCTCGTTCTTCTTCAGGACCGGTTGGTCGCCCGCAGGTACGAGCGGGACCGCCTGATCAGCAGACTGCAGCTGCAGACCATCCGCAATCAGCTGGATCCCCACTTTACCTTCAATGCACTGAATGCAGTGGGTTCACTGATTTATAAAAATGAAAAGGATGCGGCCTATCTCTACCTGAAAGGTCTTACAGATCTGCTTCGGATGGTCTCCGGAAATGCGTCCAATGTCACATGGAACCTTTCTGACGAGCTGACATTTGTACAGAAGTATCTGGATATCGAAAAGCTTCGATTCGGGGAGAAATTCGAGTTCCGGCTCGAGGTGGAAGATGATCAGCTGAACCATCACCAAATCCCCAAAATGAGTGTGCTCACCTTTGTGGAGAACGCCATCAAACACGGATTAAGGCACAAGGAAGGGGAATGGATACTGAGCATTTCTGTGATCCTCTTAGATGGGGGATTGCGCATAAGGATCAAGGACAACGGAATAGGTAGGGCCGCTGCTATCAAATACCGGGATGAATCTACCGGTTTGGGGATGGAGATGATGACGGCCTATTTCAGGCAATTCAGCGACGCAACCGGAAAACAAGCCAGTTTTACGATAACGGACCTGTTTGAAGATGACCGGAAGGCATCGGGAACAGTTATAGAAATAAGTATCACTTGATGGACAAACCAATCTCTGTGCTTATTGTAGATGATGAGCCCCAGGCGCGGGATCTGCTTGAAATGCTGCTGGATCCCATGAAGGATGTGGAGGTGGCTGGAAAAGCGGAAAATGTTGCACAGGCGATGAAATTGGTGATGGAACGTAATCCGGATCTGATCCTGTTGGATATTCAGATGCCCGTTCAAAATGGATTTGACCTGGTGAAGCAGTTACATCAGAGGGGACTGGATCAGGGATATATATTTGTAACGGCCTTCGAAGAGTTTGCCATTGATGCCATCAAAGCATCCGCTTTCGATTACCTGCTGAAACCGGTAGGTCCGAGAGAACTTGAAAACGCCATCAACCGATACAGGAACAGCCGGGAGGATAAACTGCTGAATGAAAGGATCGACCTGCTGTTGGGTTCTCTCGGATCGGGCCGGAAGCTGAAGTTAAATACCCGCAGTGGATTTCTGCTGATCGATCCGGAGGAGATCGTCTGCTGCACCGCCGACGGGAATTACACCAGGGTCCTTCTGGTCAACGGCAGACAGGAGGTAATCTCAAGCAACCTCGGGGCCCTGGAATTAATGTTGCAAAATAATCGGTTTTTCAGGATAAGCCGCTCGGCGTTGATCAATTTCAAATACCTTGTACGGGTAGATACCAGGAAGGGAACCTGCTGGCTGGAAGGAGATACCGGAGTCCAGTTAAAAGTTGCCCGGAACAGGCTGGTAAAACTGGTAGCTTTGCTTTAATAACCATCCATATGAAGAAAATGTCATTGAACAAACACACGGGGAGCTGGTTCATGGGGGTCATGGCTTCCATGCTTTTCTGCACCCTCTCTTCCTTCGCTCAACCATCAGGGGGACCTTACGGACCCATAGATCAGCGTTACGCCCTTCCTTCAGGAGCGGGGAAGCTCGTTTTTGCTTCCCCCGATGGGGATGCCGGCTCTCCCGGAGAGCGACCGGATCGTCCTACTACGCTTGAAAAGGCCATCGCCAAGGTGAAAACCGGCGATGCCATTGTTTTACGCGGGGGAACATACCGGACAGGGAACCTGCTGCTGAATCAGGGGATCACGATCCAGCCTTATTTTGATGAGAAGCCGGTCTTAAAAGGTACCCGGGTAGCCACCTCCTGGGAAAGAATCCCCGGAGGATTGTGGCGCACCGAATGGAAAACACTCTTTCCTGAAGACCCGGCCGGTTGGTGGCACAGGGAACGCAATATAGCTGCCACACCTCTTCACCGGTTCAATAATGACATGGTATTTGTGGATGGTGAGTTTCTGCAGTCGGCCGGAAACCAGGATGAAGTGACCGCAAACACATTTTATATCGATTATGAGCATAGCCAGGTTTACATCGGTGTGGAGCCTGCTGACAAGCTGATCGAGATTACTGCATTCGATGCCGGTCTGATCAGAACCACGAAGGATTGTCACGGGAAGGAATCCGATCAGAAAGGGCCTCATATCAGGGGGATCACCTTTACTCAATACGCCTACAGGGCGCTGGATATTGAGGGGACCTTTCCGGAAGGGATAACGGATGAATCGGGATTCGGGAAAGATGTCGTAGGGACCATCCTGGAACACTGTGAGTTCAGTTATTGTTCAAGGGTAGCAGCTTACCTGAAAGGAGACCGGATGGAGATCAGGCACTGCAAGGTGAGCGATACCAGTACAGAGGGATTGTACATCATGAGTTCCAGCGATGTGTTGCTGGAGCGGAACCTGTTCATGAGAAATAACATCGAAAGAATAACCGGGTATTATCCTGCAGCGGTCAAGATATTCAACCAGACACACCGGGTAACCTGCCGTGATAACCTGGTTACGGACCATCCTTATTCAAACGGCATTTGGTACGATGTGGGGAACGTGGATGGAGTATTTATTAATAACTGGGTGCGTAATGTGGGATCGAATCGCGGAAGGGTGGAGCACCGGAGCATATGGCCCAGCCAGAACGGATTCTTTTTCGAGATATCCAAAGGAGCAGTCGTGGCGGGAAACCTTTTCGAAAATTGCGACCATGGCATCCTGGTCCTGAACAGCAGCGATGTACAGATGTTTCAGAATACATTGGTAAACAGCATGCTTTGTGTTGCACGTGACGAAAGGAGCGCGGAAGGGGATCATTTTGGGTGGCATCCCAGTACAGGTCCAGATGTGGATGAGAGGTACGGTCACTTTCTGGTAAATAACCTGATGGTCGCCGAAAGCGGATTCAATCGTCCCCTGCTGATGGTGTGGCAACCACCCTCCCTGTGTAATCAGCTTGAGGATCCTCCTTTCAGTGAATTGGAACACAACGTTTACGTGAGCCAGCCCGGAATTCACCAAGAACCACTGATCCTCTGGGGTCCGGCAAACAATGACGACTGCCAGGAAAAGATTTCGGATCCTGAACAGATTCAAGCCCTTCATCCGGAATTGGGAGCCGGCAGCATCCATATCAAAGGTTTTGATCGGATCCTGTTCCCCCATGCAGGTCATGGATTCTATCAACCTGGAAATGATTTCCCTGGATGGTCAGCAGGTGCTGATCTTCCGGAGCATATCAGGGGATTGCTCGGATTAAGCATGGGGACGGAGCCATACGCGGGAGCCTATCCGCCAGAGTAGTTCCGGATTTATATCCGTTGTGGGTTGTGAAAAGAACATTTCCTCAGGATCTGTGTTATCTATCCACAACTCAAACCTAACGTATGGAAAATATGATCATCAACCACTGGGCCGTGCTGGTGAGCGCTCTATTCAGCCTGGTACTCGGGGCGCTCTGGTATTCGCCCATGCTCTTTTACAAAGGGTGGCAGAAAGAATCGGGAGTCACGGATGAGCAGATAAAAGCAGCCAGTCCTGCAAGGAACTACAGCATTGCTTTTATTCTGGCGTACATCGCCTCCTATAACCTCGCCTTTTTTCTGGGAGACGGGGCAACAGACTGGAAATGGGGACTCACCGCAGGATTTCTGGCAGGATTCGGATTTACCGCCACCATGTTTGCGGTCATTGCCATCTTTGAATACAGGAGCCTGAAGTATGTCCTGATCAACGCAGGATATATGATTGTCTACCTCACAGCCGTCGGATTTATCCTGGGAGCCTGGCGGTAGCCGCTACCACCACACTTCCATCTGAAGGCCTGCGGAGATGCCGTGGCTCTGATCCGAAAAAGAACCGGGAGCCACCTGTCCGGTAAATTCATCCGACCAGCGTGCGTAAGTAAAGTATGCCCTGAGGGCGGGACGGCTCAATACTTTATTCAGCGGTGAGATCTGCGGAGCGATGGTCATTTTGATCAGCGTCCCTCTGTCTCCTCCCTCCAGGTCCGTGTAATCGATCCCCATTTCCCCTACCAGTGAAAAATAACGGTTGAAATGGTAGACGGGTCTGATGCCTGCCGAATACCAGTCCAGGCGGTTCTGCAGCGGCTGGCTGTTTTCCAGCCTCTGAAAGAGCAGGAGTCCAAGCATCGAAAATGAAGGTCCCAGATCGACCTGCAGATCGTTCAGGATGCGGAACCGCCTGAACCCTCCCACGTGGATGGGGATTCCGGGCTCAGCCGTGATACCAAGGGGTTGCCGGATGACCGCCTTGTAACTTTCGGCCGCTCCGGTACCATAGAAAATATTGAGCAGGTTCCTGCCTCCGGAAAATGACCACTCGTGAAAGATTCCGGCCGACCAGCCGGTATTGGAAGAAACAGAATAGGTTCCCTCCGAGGTTTGGACCGAGTCCCCGTTGAAATTGGATACGGCAAAATTGAATCCAAGCTTTCCAAAGTGGATATCCACATCGTAGACGCTCATATCAATGGTGGTCTTGTTCAGGACAAATTCATTTTCCGGTTGCACGCTCCCGCTCGAAGTGAGTTCGTCGATGGATCCACCGAGGAAAGCCACTGAAAGATTGCCGAAGGATCCGAGCCGAAGGTCCTCGAAACCTCCTCCGAAACCGCTCATGTCCCGGTAGAAATAGTCATTCATATGTACATCATACCGGTCGTAGAAGCGCTGACCGGCCCAGAAGGCCATGCCGGATTGCTTTTGTATAATCCCCCTTGCCCTCACATATGCCTCCCTTACCGAAGTAGCGGTTGTAAATTCATTGCTTTTGCTGGTGGGGGTGACGAAAGCCAGTCTCAGGTTTGTTTCGAAGAGTGCCTTTCGGTCGTCCTCGAAGGCATAGCGGAAAAGTGCCTCGATGTATGCTTCAGCTTCGTTGCCCAGCCTGTACTTGGCCTCAGAGTTGGGTGCCTGAAAGACATCGTGGGGCCCGCCCTGTCCGTCAATTCCAAATCCGGAACGCATGTAGCCACCGAATGTGAATCCGGTTGTATCCTGCGAAAATCCCGGCATCGCAACAGCCAGTAGCATCAATATTATGGATAATATGATCGGGACACGATACATTGTTTGTGGTTTCGCCATAGCATTTACAAGAAGGTAGAGAACCTAAGGTAATAAATACCACATTAACCTCACATCAGATTCGGATC
>Ga0209536_100002869_pt1 | contig 27944 bp, 30 predicted proteins | sample DeeMarSeWOR28_12_FD_187461 | JGI IMG/M metagenome (GOLD analysis project Ga0209536, IMG submission 187461) | Marine sediment microbial communities from White Oak River estuary, North Carolina - WOR-2-8_12 (SPAdes) (version 2) | ecosystem: Environmental > Aquatic > Marine > Intertidal zone >... | reverse complement strand
AGGCAGCGCTGTTACTGAAAACTGTGAATGAGCAATCCGAGTGGAGCACAGGCGATGAGCTCTCGCAGGATGTCACCGTCCTGGATATCGAATCCCCGGCGTTAGAGTGGATGCTGCGCGACCGCATCGTGCACATGGTCTCAGCATTAGATCCCCAGGAATCCCCGGCAATTGTCATCTCTGCGCAGACAGAAAGCCTGAACCTGCCAATCGCCTATCGCGGGCAGGACTTCACCTGGCGGCGGGAGCCCTCCTGGGGTGTGTTGACAGCACATAACTGGGTCAAGTGGTCTGTCTTTCGGAATATGCTCTATGATTCTGAGCCAGTCATCTTGTGGGTGCGGAATGATTTGTTTGTAGATACGAATCCAAGCTTGCCGTAGGTATTTCGGTCACGAATTTCACAAAGGCACACGAATTGTTCTAAAGGGAAAATGTGACGGAGATACTGTATAAGAGACTGTCTTATCAAGTTGTAGATGCGGTGATGGAAGTGCATCGTCTTCTTGGTCCTGGATTTTTAGAAGCTATATGCCAAACTTCCCTAGCGCATGAGTTGGAATTGCAGGGAATACCATTTGAGCATCAGAAGCGCCTGACCGTAAAATACAAAGATGTTGTGGTTGGAGACTATGTTCCAGATTTTTTTATAGATGGGAAAATCATTGTTGAAATCAAGGCTGCATCCAAACTAAACTCAAGTCATCAGGCGCAGGCATTAAATTATCTGGCTGCCACAGGCTACAAACTCGCTATTCTGCTGAACTCCGGTGCTACATCCTTACAACAGCATCGAGTAGTACGATAAAAAAATCAAAAAGAAATTTGTGAAAATTAGTGAAATTCGTGTCTAAAAACAACAATATACCCCCCTCCATCATCGCCATTGACGGCCCGGCTGCTTCGGGCAAATCCACCGTCGGCAAACGCCTGGCTGATTGTCTTGATTATCTGTTCTTCGATACCGGCGTGATGTACCGCGCGATCACCTGGCTGGCGCTTCAGCGCGGACTAGACATGTCCGATGAAACTGACATCACAAAACTGGCCGAAGATGTCCCGATCGATGTGCGGCCGCCATCACAAGCTGATGGCCGCGCCTGCGATGTCATCGTCGAAGGGCATGACATCACCTGGGACACCCGCCGTCCCGAAGTGGACGCCAACGTTTCGATTGTCTCGGCCTACGCGGGTGTGCGCCGCGCGCTCTCAGCCCAGCAGCGCCGCATCGGTCAGCGCGGGCGGGTGGTCATGGTTGGCCGCGATATTGGCACGGTCGTGCTGCCCGATGCCGACCTGAAAATCTACCTGGATGCTTCCGCCGAAGAACGCGCCCGCCGACGTTATGACGAGATCATCGCGCGCGCTGAAAGTGCGGATTATGATGAAATCCTGGCCAAAGTTATCGAACGGGACCGCATCGATTCCACCCGTGACGTCGCTCCCCTTAAAGCCGCCCATGACGCCGTTATACTGGATTCCGATAACCTGAACGCGGACGAAGTATTCCAGAAAGCCCTGGCCCTGTGCAAATGAGTGAAACCTACAGCGTACCCTTTCGATATCAACTGTCCCGCCCGGTAATTAAAGGCGTTTTCCGGCTAGTATTCCATATTCTAGGGAAGGTCAAAGTCACTGGCAAAGAAAACATTCCATACGGCAAACCTTATGTGGTGGCGATGAACCACATCTCCATTTTTGATCCACCACTGGTAGGCTCTTTCTGGCCGGAACATCTCGAAATCGTCGGCGCATCGGATGTGTTTGAGAAGCCCGGTCAGGGTCAAATTTTGAAGATATATGGCGTTATCCCGGTGCATCGTGGTGAATACGACCGCGCATTGATGCAGCGCGTGATTGCAGCCATCAATTCCGGGTATCCGCTGCTGATCGCGCCGGAAGGCGGACGCTCCCATGTCACGGCCATGCGGCGCGCTCAACCGGGTGTGGCATACATCGTGGAAAAGACGAATGTGCCCGTTATCCCGGTTGGCATTGTTGGCACCACCGATGATTTCTGGCAGCGCGCCAAACGCGGTGAAAGGCCTAATCTTGAAATGCGCATTGGAAACCCTTTCAATTTGCCAGCCATCACCGAAAAGGGCGCAGCCCGTCGCGAAGCACGTCAGCGTAATGCGGACATGGTCATGCAGTACGTGGCTGGCCTGTTGCCGGAGGATTATCGGGGCGTTTATGCCGACTCAGTCATCAACCCCGCCGAAACCGGTCAGTGAGGTCTGGCGACCGGAATTGACCCGTTTGCCGCGTCTGCATTGGAGGCGGCGCTTGTTTCGTGGCTTTGGCCGTTGGCTGTGCAGAACGGTCATCACAGTTTGCACAAAACGAACAGTTGAGGGGTTGGAGAATTTTCCGCGCAAAGGCCCGGCGCTGGTGGTCATCAATCATCTGGGAGATGCGGATGGAGCCTTGCTGGTCGGTTCAGTGCCTGCTTCATTGGATGCGCTGGGTAAGATCGAACTCTATGACCATCCCATTATCGGGAAACCGATGGATTGGTATGGCATTATCTGGCTGCATCGTGGCCGGGCAGACAAGCGAGCCATCCGTGCAGCGTTGGATGGATTGGCCGAGGGTCGTATCATCGTGATTGCTCCGGAGGGGCGCTATAGCTTAACTGGCGGCCTGGAGGAGGGTACTCAGGGTGCGGCATTCCTGGCTTATAAGGCGGATGTGCCCATCGCCCCGGTGGTGGTGATCGGCACGGAGAATGAGCATGTTTACGGTCACTTGAAACGGTGGCGGCGCGCACCGGTCACGTTTCGGGTGGGAAAGACCTTTCGACTCAGCCAGCAGGCCGATCGTCGAGAGATGATGCGGGAGGGTACACGTCAAATCATGGAATCGTTAGCGAATCTGTTGCCGGAGTCCTATCGCGGCGCTTATCGAACTGTCAGAGATTAGCAATTTTAACGTTTTGCTTTGCGGCTATAATCTAATTGGCGATCATGTCCTTTTTAAGCCCAATTCTGGAAACATTGCCTTATCTAACGATGCCATCCCTGTTTGGCTGGGCGGTATGGTTTCTGCTGTTAGGCGTGACAGGTTACAGTCTGTACGTTTCGAGAAGGTATCACTTGGCATGGAAGGGACGTGAATGGGGGATTTTCCTTGGCTTGCTGGTGTTAGCGCCTCTGACAGTGTTGTTCTTTGGCCTAAGAATCTCTTCGAGCACAGCCCTGCCCCCGCCGGGTGTGCCCATCGATCAGTTTGGGTCGGCACTTTTACCGTTTGCAGGATTGCCCTGGATGTTAGCTGGTGGCCTGCTTGGGCCAATCGGTGCAGCCTTAACAGGCGGCCTGACCGGCTTGCTGCGCGGGCTGTGGGATACACACAGCCTGTTCACTATGTTAGAAATGGCGCTGTTGGGGGCGGTCTTTTCGGTGGCTGTCCGTCAGCGCTACCGGACACTGTTATTCCGCGTACTACGCCAACCGCTGGTGGCAGTCATCGGATTGATTCCGTTGCGAGCCATCTTGTATGTGTTCGGCGCTTTCTTCACCATTACTGGCGATGCCACGATCAGGCTGGATTATGCGTTGAGCAATGTCAGCGCTGTTACACTGGCTTTTGCCGTGGAAATGCTGGTGGCTGGCCTGGTTGCACAGGTTCTGGCGATGGCTTCCCCGTCTGTATGGGGCGGACAGCGTGAGATGCAGCCCTCACCGACAGAACGCAGCCTGGAAGCGCGTTTTATGTTTGGTTCGGGGGTATTCATTCTGTTATTGTTAGTTATTTTATTGATTGGCGATTGGATCGTAGCCGGGAACGCCGCCCGCCGGATGCTGGGAGATCGCTTGAGCGGCACAGCCCAGATGGTCTCGCAAAGTGTGCCGTTCTTCCTGGAGACCGGGCAAAACCTGGCGGAGCAGATCGCATCCAACCCGCGGACGCTTGAAACCGTTGATCCCGAATTATCCGCTTTCCTGGGAGAGCAAGTCCTGTCAGTCCCTTATTTTGATCAGGCCTATGTGCTGGATGCAGCCAACGGCGCGCTATTGGGCTGTTACCCGGCTGCAGGCTGCCCGACTTTTGCTCTGTTTCCGGAAGAAGATGCCGGTTTGGGTTTTGCCGTCAGCGACGTGCCCACACAGATATATACCATTCCTCCTGACGAAACAGGTACAGCCGCACGGATTTCGTTCATCGTTGCGGTCAAAAACAGCGAAAATCAAACGCAGCGGATTTTGCTTGGTCGCACGGATCTGAGTGTTAACCCATTGACCGAGCCGCTCATCCAGAGTCTCAGTGAGATGGCGGAGATGCGCGGCACAGGCATTTTGCTGGATGGCGATGGAATGATTCTGTATCACCCAGATACCACCCTGGTCAAGACAGCTTATACCGGCGAGCGTAGCGATCAGCCACAATTCTACGATGGCACTGCCTCCGATGGCACAAGACAAATGGTCTATTATCAGCCAGTTGCTGGCCGTGCCTGGTCGATCGTGCTGACCGTTCCCGCGCAAGAGACACAGCAACTGGCACTTGAAATTGCGCTGCCGCTCTCCTTGATGATCTTCGGGTTGGCTTTATTCGCACTGGTCATCTTGCGGGTTGGATTAAGGGTTGTTACGCGCTCGCTACAAAATCTGGCCAGCGAAGCTGACAGGATTGCGCAGGGACAGCTAGATCACCCGTTACAGGTAGAGGGCGAGGATGAAGTGGGACAACTCGGACGCGCATTTGAGCAGATGCGTGTCAGCCTGCGGGCGCGTCTTGATGAACTGAACAGGCTGCTGGCTGTCAGTCAGGGCGTTGCCTCTACGCTGAATATGCAGGAAGCATTCCAACCAGTACTGGAAGCTGCTCTGGGGAGTGGAGCCAGTTCAGTGCGTGTGCTGCTTTCACCCAGGTTGTTACCTGAAGCCCCGATCCAATTCCCTTCACATTTCTCGATGGGCGAGTCTCGTGATACGTATGCGCACCTGGATGACCAGATTCTAGCCCTGGCAGAACAGCAGGAACGCGTTGTGCTTGCAAATGTCCGCCGCACGCGCATCCTGACGCTGGATGAAAATACGCCACAGCCTGCTTCGTTGATGGCGGTCGCATTGCGCCATAAGAATCGCTATTATGGCGTTCTGTGGGTTGCCTATGATCTGCTGCATGCTTTCTCGGAAGGTGATCTGCGTTTCATCTCAACGCTGGCTGGGCAGGCGGCGCTGGCCGCAGCGAATACACATCTGTTCTTGAATGTGGAAGTCAGCCGCCGCCAGTTGGAGGCCATCCTGAATTCCACGCCTGATCCGGTTATAGTGACCGATCCGCAAAACCGACTTCTCCTGGCAAATGCCGCCGCCGAGCAGGCGCTTGGCTCCAGGCTGGGGAAGAGTGAAGGCCAGCCTACACAGCGTCTGATCCACCAAAAACCGCTGCTGGAATTGTTGAACTCTGCTGGTGAAAACCAATCCGTTGAAGTTCTCTTACCCGATGAGCGTACATATCTGGCCACAGCATCATCGGTCATGGCAGATGGTCAGCGTGTCGGGCGCGTGTGCATTATGCGCGATGTCACGCATTTCAAGGAGTTGGACACGCTCAAGTCAGAGTTTGTTTCCACCGTCAGTCATGACTTACGCTCGCCGCTCACACTCATGCGCGGTTATGCCACCATGATGGACATGGTCGGGGAACTCAACGAACAGCAGAAGAGTTACGTGGGCAAGATCATCACTGGCGTGGAAAATATGGCGCGCCTGGTCAATGACTTGCTCGACCTGGGGCGCATCGAACTCGGAGTGGACTTGCAAGTTGAGCCCGTCTCAGTATTGGATGTGCTGGAAAAAGTCACCGGCACCCTGCGGACGCAAGCCTCACAAAAAGAGATCGAATTGAGCCTGGAATTGCCAAAGGATTTGCCGCATCAGATCGACGCCGATCCTGCTCTGTTCCATCAAGCAATTTACAACCTGGTAGAGAATGCCGTTAAATACACGTCCGAAGGCGGACAGGTTTTCGTGCGCGTTCGCACCTTTGCGAATGACTTGGTGTTTGAAATCCAGGATACGGGCATTGGCATTGCTGCCGAAGATATGCCGCGCCTGTTTGAGAAGTTCTATCGCGGCAAGGCGCGCGAGGCACGCACCCGTGTTGGTACCGGGTTGGGATTGGCTATCGTCCGCTCGATTGCAGAGCGGCATGGCGGGCGCGTTTGGGTTGAAAGTGAAGAAGGGGTGGGCAGCACCTTCCGTCTGCAAATTCCAATCAGACAACCTGTGGAGAGCAAGGCTCCATAACAGACAAATATGGTATATAATTCGCCTTCGCTCTCGCAAGATGAGGGCGTCTTTTTGTCTGTTCTATTACAGAGTGTTGCGTAAATATTTGAATTGAAATCCTGGTTTTTGAAGGCAAATTATTGGATTCAAGTTTAGATAATTATGCAAGTAGCAATAGTATAAAAATGAAGGTTCTATGCAAACCCATGATGAATCTACTCACCAGGCCATATTGCGCCGAGAAGCAGCTGCACCGCCCCGTGCACTCAGTCATTGGCTGATTGGCCGCCCGCTTTCGACAGCCGACGCGCCGCACCAGACCATTGGGAAGGCCGTTGGCTTGGCCGTTTTCGCTTCGGATGCGCTCTCGTCAACGGCCTATGCCACACAAGAAATCCTGGTCATTTTAGCCGTTGCAGGAACGGCTGCCTTCGGAAGCGTATTTCCAATTTCCATTGCAATTGTCATTTTGCTCGCTATCGTGGCTCTCTCCTACCAGCAGACAATTCACGCTTATCCTGATGGCGGTGGCGCATATATAGTTGCACGAGATAACCTGGGCGACCTACCATCTCAAATGGCTGGCGCTGCTCTGTTAACGGATTATGTACTGACAGTTTCGGTATCTATCTCTGCTGGTATTGCGCAAATTGTATCGGCTTATCCGGCGCTATACCCTTACCGTGTGATATTGGCTGTACTGGCCGTACTGTTGATCATGCTTATCAATTTGCGTGGTGTAAAGGAGTCTGGCTCGGCATTCGCGATACCAACTTATTTCTTCATTGCGATGATGTTTCTAACTGTAGGCGCGGGCTTGTATCGTTACCTCACAGGTGCGTTGGGTTCAGTTATCGACCCGCCCGAATTAGAAATCGCGGCTACGCTTTCAGCTATAACACCTTTTTTGATTCTCCATGCGTTTTCAAGTGGCACGGCAGCATTGACTGGTATTGAAGCAATTTCAAATGGCATAACGGCTTTTAAAGAACCACGGAGTAAAAATGCGGCTATTACATTGGTCTGGATGGCATTGATCTTGAGTGCATTGTTCCTCGGAATTTCATTTCTCAGCGGTCAGATTCATGTAGTTCCATCCGAAGCTGAAACAGTAATCTCACAATTAGCACGAACCATATTTGCTGGACGTGGACCACTGTATCTAGCACTGATATCCGCGACAACTGTCATTTTGATCATGGCGGCCAATACCGCCTTTGCTGATTTCCCGCGCTTAGGTGCGCTGGCTGCTAAAGACGGGTTGTTACCACGTCAACTCACTTACCGTGGCAGCCGTCTGGTCTATTCCTACGGCATCGTATCGTTGGCGGTAATTGCCTCGTTGCTAATTGTTGTCTTTCAAGCCAGTGTTTCGCGCTTGATCCCACTGTATGCAATTGGTGTGTTTCTATCTTTCTCACTTTCACAAGCAGGCATGGCTCACCGTTGGTGGAAAATTGGCCACATTAAACCTGGTGATGAGCGTGTTGAACGAGGCTCTACATTGCGCTATGAGAAAAACTGGCAAGTGAAAATGGTTATTAATGGCTTTGGGGCGTTTTGTACGGCTATCGTAATGGGAATTTTTGCTATCACAAAATTTCAGGATGGTGCTTGGGTAGTACTGATCCTTCTCCCTGTAATGGTTAGCATCTTTTTGGTCATCCACAGACATTACCGTAGGCTGGCAAACCGTCTCTCGCTGGAAAAGTTCGGAGGTCCACCTCCGCAGGCCACTCGGCACAGGGTGATCCTGCCGGTCAGTGGTGTCCACCAGGGGTCGCTGGAAGCGCTGCGCTATGCGCGTCTGCTTTCGGATGATGTCACGGCAATCCATATTTCGATGGATCCAGAAGAGACTGAGAAAGTCAAAAAGAAATGGGAAACCTGGGGGGAAGGCACGCGCCTGGTGGTTGTAGATTCACCCTACCGCCTCTTCGTGGAACCCCTGCTCGCTTATCTGGAAGAAATCATCACCCGGCGGCAACCGAACGAAACCATCACGATCGTGGTGCCTGAGTTTGTCCCATCAGAGCGCTGGCACAATTTCCTGCACATGCAAACGGCCAAATTACTGCGCAGCGAATTGCTGGCAAAACCCGGTGTAGTGGTTACTGACGTTCCTTATCAGGTGTTTTAGGAATCAAGGAGATACATATGAATTTCTTTGTCATTGGGTGCGGACGAGTCGGTTCTGAACTGGCTTTCCGCCTGTATAAAAAAGGGCACACGGTCGTTGTCATAGACATAAACCGGGAAGCGCTCAAATCTCTCTCGCCTGAATTCCGCGGCAGGATCATCGAAGGCGATGTGCTGGCCGAGCAAATGCTCGAGCGTGCGGGCATTGCTGAAGCGGATGGCCTGGCAAGCGTAACCAATTTAGATACACTCAACGCCGTAGTCGGGCACATGGCGCGCAGGATCTACAACGTGCCGACTGTTGTCGCGCGCAACTATGACCCTACGATGCTGCCTGTGCTTGAAGCCTTTGGCTGTAACGTTGTGAGTTCCACCAGTTGGGGTGCGCAGCGCATCCAGGAGTTGATGCTGGACCCATCCTTCCGCACCGTCTTTTCTGCGGGAAACGGGGAAGTAGAGATTTACGAGATGCCGATCCCGGCCTCCTGGGATGGGAAACCGTTGGGAGACTTGCTGCGCAACTCCCCGGACTGTCTGCCTGCTGCCCTTACCCGGGCCGGTCGTGCCCTGCTGCCGAATTCCGATACCACCTTGCAAACCGGTGACCTGCTCAACATCAGCGCCACGTTTGATGGTATCAAGGCATTACGTACGTGCATGGAAATGGGAACGGAGGCATAAGATGTTTGTCATAATCGCTGGCGGCGGAAGAACAGGCTCCCAATTGGCCCAGGTGCTGCTCACTGCCGAACACCAGGTGCTCGTCATCGAACATCGGCGCGAAATGCTGACGCGCTTACATCAGGAATTGCCTACCGAAGCGGTATACGAAGGCAACGCAACCGACCCGGCCGTATTAGAGCAAGCGGGCATTCGAAAAGCAAACGTGATCGCAGCCTGCACGTCAGACGACCCGGCCAACCTGGCGCTCTGTTTCCTGGCGCGGAAAATGTTCAATGTGCCGCGCACGATCGCGCGTGTCAACAATCCGCGCAATGCCTGGCTGTTCGATGAAAACTTCAATGTGGATGTGGCGCTCAACCAGGCCAATGTGTTCGCCAGCCTGATCCAGGAAGAAATGTCCATGGGCGACATGATGACCCTGCTCAAGCTGCGTCGAGGTCAATATTCACTGGTAGAGGAGAAAGTCCCTGCTGGCGCGAAAGCGATTGGTGTGGCCATCAAGGATTTAGGCCTGCCGGATGAATGTGTTATCGCAGCCATCATCCGGGATGGTAAGGTTACCTTGCCGCGCGGGAACGCCACTTTCCAACAAGATGACGAGGTGCTGGCAGTCACAGACCCGGATGGAGCGCATCAACTGGCCGAGTTACTGGCCCCTGTCCGAAATTAGATATTTGTAAGAAATTCCGATTCAAGTTTGACCGATAATAGGCGTTACGGTATAATACCGTGCCAGTTTTACAAATTGCTAGATTCCCTAGTGATGGGATAGCTATTATCTTTTTTTGTGAGGAAAGTATATGCCGAAACGAACGTATCAACCCAAGATCCGCCGCCGCGTGCGCGTGCATGGCTTTCGCAAGCGCATGTCCACTGCTGACGGACGCAAGGTGCTCAAGCGCCGTCGCTTGCGTGGCCGCTATCGCCTGGCGACCAAGGCTAATGAGCATGTCAAGAAGGTGCGGTGGTAGGATCCTCAGCCGGTTTAGCCAGCAAGGCGGAGTCTATACCCCCAGCATAATGCTTTGAATCAACAGGAACAGTTGGCGTTTCGAGGTACGGGTGCAGCGCAAATTTCGCCTGACCCGGTCGACTGATTTCAAGCGGGTGCGGCGCATGGGAAAGTCTTATGCCCACCCGTTTGTTGTGTTGGTAGTGCAAGCCAGTGAGATACCCAGAGTACGTGTGGGAATAACAGCCGGCCGTTCCGTTGGCGGGGCCGTCCAGAGAAACCGAGCCAAACGACTCTTGCGTGAAGCGATGCGTCCTTTGTTGCCGGATCTTCTTCCCAATTGGGATTTGGTCCTGATCGCTCGATCTTCATTGCTGACCGCCCCTCTGCAGGACATTCACCAGGTGTTAACCGGATTGCTTCGCCGTGCAAAGCTCATATCCCAATCCAATGAAAGCTGAATTCTATTTACCAAACGATTATCCTAACGAACCGCGTCTGCGTGATTTGCCGCGCACGCCGCGAAATTGGGCGCGCTTGGTGATATTGGCATTTATTCGGCTATATCAGAAAACCATCTCGCGTGGTTTGCCAGAGGGGACTTGCCGGTTCTATCCGTCTTGCTCTCACTATGGCTATCAGGCCATCTACAAATATGGCGTATTAAAAGGCTCTTTTATGGCTACCTGGAGGGTGTTGCGTTGTAACCCTTTCAATGATGGTGGCTATGACCCTGTTCCGTAGTACCGCAACGATCTATGGATAAATGTAGGATACTTCTCGAAGAATAGATTTAGACCAGCCGCACAATTTAATTTTGCTGCGGCACCAGGAGAAAATTCATTTCAATGAAACCAAAGAAAATTCTATTTGGCTTAGTAATTGTCCTTGCTGCTATTTTGTTAAGCGGTTGTTCAGGAAGTGCCGGCTTTTCCAACAGTTGGCCGGGATTAGCAACCGATGGCGAGATAGCTTATCTCGCATCCGGGCAATTTGTATATGCCGTTCGCCTGAGTGATGGCAAGGAAATCTGGCGCTACCCAGAGGATAGCAGCAATAGCATTCAGTTTGTCGCGCAGCCTGTGGTTGCGCCTGATGGAACGATTATTATCGGCTCATCCGGCACAGACCATCGCCTGGTTGCTCTGGACCCTTCCAGCATTGATGCCTCCACCAATGCCCCTGCTGAAAAGTGGATTTTTTCTGATGCAAAAAGCAGTTGGGTGGCTGGTGCTCTTGTTCTGGATGATAAAGTATTCGCCCCAAATTCTGATGGCATACTCTACGTTCTTGACCTTCAAGATGGATTTGCTACCAAGTCTGCTTTAAAAGAGATTGATCTTGGCGGCGCGCTCTGGGCACAACCCAGTACGGATGGGAACCTGGTCTATGTATCTTCAGTAGATCACCACCTGTATGCTGTTGACCCGGTTACATACGAATTTGCCTGGCCTGCCATTGACTTGGGCGGGGCGGCTCCTGGATCTCCGCTGGTCGGACCGAATGGAAATGTCTATATCGGGTCGTTCGCGTCAGAGGTGATCAAGGTGGATCCTGCTACAGGCAAGGTAACGCTTTTGACCAGTACACAGGGTTGGGTCTGGGGTGGACCCGTGACCGATGGTCAGAATGTCTATTTTGGCGATCTGGAGGGCAACTTGTTTGCAGTTGATGCTGGTACCGGCAGTCAGCTCTGGAATATCCAGCCCGATGGCCCCGTTGTAGGCACCCCGCTGATTGTAGATGGCAATATTGTGTTCGCTACCGAATCAGGTTCAGTATATGCTGTGGATAACGAGGGGAAAATCGTTTGGCAGGAAGACGTTGGCGGGCAAATATATACTGTGCCCGTTGCCGGCGCTGAGCGAATTATTGTTGCTCCTATGCAAGCCGAATTTTCATTGGCGTTTCTTGATGCCAATGGAAACCAAGTTTACACTTTTACACCTGAGAACTAAGGATTACGCCTATGTGGAATACCGCGATTATTCAACCATTTACTAATCTTCTGCTATGGATATATTCCGTGCTGGTAGATATTCCTGGCGCATTTGGCTGGTCGATCATTTTGTTCACCATTGCAATCCGTGCAGTCACCTGGCCTTTGAACGCCCAGCAATTGAAGGGTGCGCAGGCTATGCAGTCGCTCAATGAAGACAAAGAGTGGCAGAAGATCCAAAAGAAATATGCCAAAGACAAAGAAAAGCTGGCGCAGGAACAGATGCGCATTTATAAAGAAAAGGGCATCAACCCTTTTAGCTCCTGTTTGCCAACGCTAATCCAATTCCCAATCATTATTGGCCTGTACCAAAGCATCATCCGTGCGCTCGCCTCCACACCGTTGAGTTTGCTTCAACTTGCACGCAACGTTTATCCAACCCTTAGCGTTGCAGCGCTCATACCACTCAATAGTCGCTTTTTATGGATGGACCTGGCAGTTCCCGAAGGAATCCCCTTACCTTTCGAAGTCTCGTTCCTGCCGTATGGATTTCCAACACTTGCTATCATCGTGGCAATCACCACTTACATCCAGTCCAAGCTGACCATGCCTGCTACGGCTAACCCTGGTGATCAATCTGCTGCCATGGGTAAAACCATGAGCATCTATATGCCGCTCCTTCTAGGCTATTTTGCACTCACCTTCGCTTCTGGCCTGTCCGTATATTTCATCACCAGCAACCTGATTGGTATCTTCCAGTATGCTGTCACCGGTCGCGCAAACTGGCGGAACCTGTTGCCAGGTGGCGATAAGGCATAAGGCTTTTTGGGAGGAAATTATGAATGAAAAACCAACGTTAGAAATCATCGCATCCACTGTCGAGGAAGCCCTCGCGCAGGGATTGGCGCAACTTGGCCTGCCTGCCGAAGCTGTCAGCATGGAAGTGCTGGACGCCGGAACAAAAGGTCTGTTCGGGTTGGGCGGACGCCAGGTGCGCGTCCGTCTGACGGTTAAGACGGATGAAGATGAAGCATCTGCAGAAGCGCCACATCCCGTCTCAAAACCGGATCATAAGTCCTTCGATCAAACTCCCTGGCCTGACAGCCAGGACGGGCAGGACAAGCCTGTTTCGGTCTCGAAAAAGAGAGCCGAACCCAAGAAAAAAGAACCAGCTCTGAAACCTGAATTTAAAGATGGCAGCGGGACTGATGAACTGCTCAACCTGGCCGAAGAGACTGTTTCCAAGCTGTTGTATCATATGAACTTGCAGGCGCAGGTGTCAGCTCATTATGAAGAGACCGATCGTGATGATCGCCGTACCATTCTTGTGGACGTACGCGGCGATGATTTGAGCATTCTGATCGGCCGCCGCTCTGAAACACTCAATGCCTTCCAATATGTTGCCAGCCTGATGGTCGGCAAAGAAGTGCAGCAATGGGTACAACTCGTAGTGGATGTGGAAGGTTACCGCAGCCGCCGTGAGGATCAGCTTCGCCGTATGGCGCGCCGCATGGCCGAGCAAACTGTCAAGACTGGGCGGCGCCAGGTACTGGAACCGATGTCTGCCAACGAACGCCGCATCATCCATATTGAGTTGCGTGAGTACCCGGCTGTTACCACTGAGAGCATCGGCGAAGATCCGTATCGCAAGGTGACCATCATTCCCGTCAATGACTGATTTTATTTCCCTGACAGATATGCTTGCGAAGGTTTTTGACCTTCGCAAGTTTTTTTATTTTAGACGGTATAATGCGTGCATGTATAACCTGGTCACTATGGAGCCGGTAGATTACCTGGTCATTGGGCACGTATCCCAGGACTTGACTCCCTCCGGTTTGCGCCTGGGTGGAACAGCCGCCTACTCCGCGCTGACAGCAAAAGCCCTGGGACTGCGTGTGGGCATCCTCACTGCCAGCAGCCCGGAGACCGACCTGGGTGTATTACGAGATATCCTGGTTGTGTCTGCCCCTTCGGAGCATAGCACCACATTTGATAATATATATTCCGAAAGCGGCCGCAGACAGGTTTTACATCATCAAGCTGAACACTTATCTTTTGAGAATATCCCGGAACCCTGGAAGCGAACTTCTATTATCCATCTTGGCCCGGTAGCAAAGGAAATGGATATGGTTTTACCGGACTCCTTTTCCCCCACCTTTCTGGGGATAACCCCCCAGGGCTGGATGCGCACGTGGGATGAATCCGGCCAGGTGGTGCGAACGAGTTGGGAAAACGCCGAGCAGGCTCTCGGGCGGGCAGGTGCGGTGGTGATCAGCATCGAAGATGTGGTTGGTGATGAAGAGCAAGTTGAATTAATGGCGAACCATACCCGCGTCCTAGCTGTCACAGAAGGGGCTGCGGGCTCCCGCCTGTACTGGCATGGTGACCAACGTCGTTTTCGCGCGCCTGAGATGCAGGCAGTAGATGCCACCGGCGCGGGCGACATTTTTGCAGCCGCGCTTTTCATCCGTTTACAGGCGACTCGCGATCCGTGGGAAGCAGCACGCTTTGCAACGCAATTATCCGCGTACTCAGTGACGCGCACAGGGCTGGAGAGTGTTCCAACCGCTGAAGAAATTCAAGCCTGTATGGTGGAGGTTTTTTAGTTCATGGGAAGGATTTATACGCTTGTTAATCAAAAAGGCGGGGTGGGAAAGACCACCACAGCCATCAACCTGGGAGCGTACCTGTCATATTTCGGCCAAAAAGTTTTGATCGTAGATATTGATCCACAGTCCAATGCCACCTCTTGCCTGGGTGTGGACAAGCATACAGTCAAGGGCAGTACGTATGATGCCATGCTGGGCTCGACATCTGCCAATTCGCTGGTGCTTCACAATGAACGCCTGAAGTTGTCTTTGCTGCCTTCTTCCCCGGCGCTGGCCGGTGCGGAAGTGGAGTTGGTGAATCTGCCTGATCGCGAGGCGCGACTGAAACAGGTGATCACTTCGCTGACAGAGCGATACGATTACATTTTGATCGATTGCCCACCATCGTTAGGCTTACTGACGGTGAACGGGCTCATAGCAGCTCGCGACGGTGTCATTATCCCGGTGCAATGTGAATATCTGGCCCTGGAAGGCATAGGACAGTTGATACAAACGCTGCAGCTTGTTCGCTCTGGCTTGTTCCCCGAGCTTAAAGTACGCGGCGTGGTGTTGACCATGTTCGATGGACGCACCCGGCTCTCCAGTGATGTAGTGGCCGAAGTCAATCGCCATTTCCCTGAGCAGGCCTTCAAGTCGGTGGTGCCGCGCAGTATCCGCCTGGCAGAAGCGCCCTCGTACGGGCTTCCAGTGTCAGTGTATGCGCCCGGCTCCACGGGAGCTCAGGCTTATGAAGGCCTAGCGCGTGAAGTGCTGACCGGGGACGGTGTTCAGATCCCTGTAGTGAACTGAAATTAATTGTGGACAAGTAAGGAGTAACACATGCCTCAACGACCTGGTCTCGGAAAAGGATTGGATGCTCTCATCCCTTCCACACCTGCTTCGCAACAATCTGTAGCAGGTGACGGTGGTGTCTCGCAACTTCCAGTGGATGCAATCCTTCGCAACCCTCGTCAGCCACGTGACCAGTTCGATGCGAAAGATTTGGAGGAACTGACCGCCTCAATCCGCGAACATGGCATTATTCAACCGTTGATCGTTTCGCCAAAGGAAGGTGAGACTTACACACTGATCGCCGGCGAACGCCGCCTGGAAGCGGCCAAGCAGGCGGGGTTGCGTACCGTTCCAGCGATTCAGCGTCAGGTCAGCGATCGCGAATTGCTGGAACTGGCTCTAATCGAGAATATTCAGCGTGCAGAATTGAATCCGTTGGAGGAGGCCGAAGCCTATCGCCAACTCACTGAGGATTTCGGTCTTTCTCACGAGGAAGTTGCCCTTCAGGTTGGAAAAAGTCGCCCGGCCGTGAGTAATACCCTGCGCTTGTTGCAGTTGTCTGATACCGTTAAGAAAGCTCTCGTCGCGAGCTATGCCCACGCGGACGAAGACGATCAGGATATTGAGCAACAAAGCGAAAGCCGATTCCGTTTGAGTGAAGGACATGCGCGTGCGTTGTTGCGCTTGTCCACGCATCAAGCGCAAGATGCAGCTCTGCGTACGGTAGAAGCGGGCAGACTCAATGTCCGTCAAACTGAGGAACTGGTGAAGAGATTGGGCGGGGAAAAAACCCCATCAGCCCCAAAGAAAGCCCCACCTCCCGAGGTGGCCGAAATGGAAGAACGCCTGCGAACCAGCCTGGGCACCAAAGTCACCATGCGGCATGGCAAGAAAGGCGGCACGGTCACCATCCATTATTATTCTGACGAAGAACTGGACACATTATTGGGTAGATTGTTATAACCTGTAGGGGCACAACAAAGTACTGCGTAGCGGTATATTGTGCCCCTGCTCCGCAAATATGAAAATTCTCCACAACGCCCGCATTTACACGCTCGATGAATCTGAGCCGATTGTTTCTGCCGTCGCGGTCGAACATGGGCTTGTAATAGCGGTCGGCGAGTCGGAGGAGCTTTTCTTTGAATTTGACCGGGCTGAGAAACAGGATATAGGCGGACGGATCATTCTTCCCGGCCTGACCGATGCGCACCTGCACTTACAACTTTATGCGCTTTCCCTGCAAAAAATCGACTGCGAAACCGACACGCTGGACGAATGCCTGAGTCGCGTCCGGGAACGTGTCCGTGCTGCACAACCCGGCGAATGGATATTGGGTCACGGCTGGAATCAAAATAATTGGGGGACATGGCCTTCCACCGCCGACCTGGACAAAATTGCACCTGACAATCCCGTCTATCTGACAGCCAAATCATTGCATGCTGCCTGGGCCAACTCCGCCGCTTTGAAATTAGCTGGTATCATGCCCGCTTCGCCCGATCCCCCCAACGGTCAACTTCAGCGTGACGAGAAAGGTGAAATCACCGGCATCCTGCTTGAAACGGCGATGGAACTGGTCGGCGCAATTATCCCCGAGCCCACCGTAGAAGCGGTTGCCGAAGCGATTGGGCAGGCGCAACCAATCATGTGGCGTATGGGTATCACCAGCGTCCACGATTTCGACCGCCGCACCTGCTTCATGGCTCTCCAGCAGCTTCATGCCAACCACAAGCTCAAACTGCGCGTTACGAAAAGTATCCCCATTGAAAACCTGCAATATGCCATTGAACTTGGACTGCGCACTGGCTTTGGCGATGACTGGTTGCGTATTGGCTCGGTTAAAGCCTTTATGGATGGCGCGCTCGGTCCGCGAACCGCAGCCATGATCCAGCCCTATGAAAATGAACCTGAAAACCGCGGTATCCTGAATATGGACGCGGAAGAACTCCTCGAGTCTGGTCGCCAGGCCGCGAAGGCGGGATTGAGCCTGGCAGTCCACGCCATTGGAGACCGGGCCAATCATGAGGTATTGGACGCCTACGAACAATTGCGCCGCTTCGAACGAGACCAGGGCCTGCCACCGTTAAGACACCGCATCGAGCATGTACAGATTCTCCATCCCGATGATGCCCATCGCCTGGGGGAACTGGGAATCATTGCATCCATGCAGCCCATCCACGCCACATCTGATATGCACATGGCAGACCAATACTGGGGTGAGCGCGCTGCGCTTTCCTATGCCTGGAGAACCCAGCTACAGCACGGCGCACAACTGGCATTCGGTTCCGATGCGCCGGTCGAATCGCCCAATCCGTTTTTAGGACTTCATGCGGCGGTTATGCGTCAACGCCCTGACGGTTCCCCCGGCACCAATGGTTGGTATCCGGAGCAACGCCTGTCTATACAGCAGGGAATCAAAGGGTATACTTCAGGTGCAGCTTATGCTGCGGGGATGGAAGACCATTCAGGTAAACTTATCCCCGGCTATCTGGCAGATTTGATTGTTTTAGAGCAAGACCCTTTTGTCGTTCCACCGTCTGATTTACTGGAAATGGCATCTTTTGCGACGATGGTTGGCGGCAAATGGGTGTGGCAGGCTTAGAGAGAACTTATGGTACAGAAAACACAACTTACTCCTGAAATGCTCGTTCCTCGCTTGGGAGAATACCTGGTGCAGCGTGAATTTATCACCGACCTTGACTTGCAAAAAGCGCTTGCTTATCAACAAGAAAAAATGGCAGAAAATCAAACCTACCTTTTAGGACAGGCATTGATCGACCTGAAAATGATCGACCGCGCCATTCTTGATCAGGCGGTTACCGAGCAGATCATTCAACTTCGCTCGGCCTTGCAGACAGCCAATCGCAACCTGGAACGGCGTGTGAAGGAGCGCACCGCGGAATTACAGACAGCCTTGGAACGACTCTCAGAGTTGAGCCAGATGAAGGCTAATTTTATTAGCAATGTTTCGCATGAATTGCGTACACCCCTGACCCATGTCAAAGGCTACCTTGAATTGATGGTCACAGACTCGTTGGGGCCAGTAACGGAGGAGCAGCGGCATGCGCTCGAAGTAAGCCAGAAATCAACAACTCGCCTGGAAGAGATGATCGAGGATTTGATCATGTTCTCGATGACATCCAAAGGTGAACTCAGCATCAAACAAGAAGAAGTGGACATTCGACGTTTGGCGAATCTGGCTGTCAAGACGGCTATGGAAAAGGCATCAGGTCGGGATGTGACGGTTCATGCTGTGATCGATGATGATGTTCCCTCTGTCCAGGCTGATTCGCAGAAACTTGCCTGGGTACTCTCTCAACTTTTTGATAACGGAATCAAATTCACGCCCGCGGGTGGGCGCGTTGTTCTGAGTGTAAAACAAGAAGCGGATAACCTGGTCATGATCTCTATCACAGATACCGGCATTGGTATCCCATCAGAGAAAATCGATGAGGTTTTCGAACCTTTTCATCAATTGGATGAAACATCTACCAGGCGTTATGGCGGCGCAGGCCTGGGATTGTCTCTGGTAAGGCAAATTGTGGAAGCACACGGCTCGATGATTGATGTGCAGTCAACTGAGGGGCATGGAACAACGTTTCGCTTTCCTTTGTTGGCTGCTGAATCAGAATAGAGCAGGCTGAATATGCCCGACTTGCAACTTGACCAAAAAACCCTGACATTTGTCCAAACCCTGGTTCAGGCTGCTAGCATGAGCGATGATTGGAAAGTCGCGCTGGATAAATTTCTGATTGCTTTACGTGCTGAATTTGTCTTTGACAATGTTGCTATTTACTTGGTTGATCCGTCTGTGCTGAATCTGGAAATAGTACATGCGCGCGCCGTGGGTCGTGGCAAGGCTGCTGAGGCAGATGCGGCCTGGGGGGAGAGTTTAGCCAACCTGGTGTTGGCAAGAGAAAGTGTGATCGTTCAAGATCCTTCGAAGGAAGCCAATGACAGAATGTCTCAAGCTTATTTGTTGGGACTACCCCTGTATAGCGGCTCTCGAGTAATCGGGGTAATGGTTTTTGTCCGTTTTGGCGGACCTGCCTATGAAAATGCTCATGTTTCTTTAGCGACAGTGGCAGAGGGATGGGTTTCTGCCATCTTGAATCGCAAAGCCCATAAAGAAATACGCGAACAGTTGGCTGCCTTACAACAAAAGGTACAGTTACAGGATGATTTTGTTGCTACCATGTCACATGAGTTGCGCACCCCTCTTGGTTTTATCAAGGGATACTCTACAACTTTACTCCGTTCGGATACAATCTGGGACAATGAAGACCGCAAGGAGTTCCTGACGATTATTGATGAGGAAACCGATCGATTAGCACAATTGATTGACAATATTCTTGAATCAGCCAAGCTACAAAGCCAGTCTGTCCAGCTTAACATGCAGCCAATACGCTTGGATGCCATAATACGCGATGCGGTTATTCGCGTCCGCACACGACATAGCAGTTTGGATGTAGAACTTCAACTTGAACCGGTACCTCCTATTCAAGGAGATAATGTTCGTATAACACAGGTGCTTGATAATTTGTTCAGTAACGCTGCCAAGTATGCGGCCGGATCAAAAGTTACTGTGGGTGTTAAACGGGAAAACAATTCTTTACTGATCACTTTTTCCGATCAAGGACCGGGTATTCCAAAAGCATATTTACCGTATGTTTTTGAACGTTTTTATCGTGTGCCAGGTGACCGCTCCAGTACCGGTAGTGGCTTAGGATTATATATCTGTAATCAAATCATTACCGCTCATCGTGGTAAGATTTGGGTAGAGTCTGAATTAGATAAGGGAACCACTTTTTATATTCAGTTGCCTATCTAGCCAACGCTTTGATGTTACTTTTTCACAAAAAGGAGTTGCCATATGTCAAAACGAATTCTCATTGTGGATGATGAGCCGCGTTACTTGCGATTGCTGGAAGCGAACCTGCGCACAGAGGGATACGAAGTAGCAACTGCGCAGGATGGCGTACAGGCTATGGACACCTTCTCATCCCAGCCTATTGACCTGATATTGTTGGATATTATGATGCCTCGCATGGATGGATTTTCCACCTGTCAACGCATCAGGGAATATTCAAATGTGCCCATTATCATGTTGACTGCAAAAGGCGAAGAACAAGACCGCGTCCGTGGTCTGGACCTTGGGGCTGATGACTATCTCGTCAAACCTTTCTCAGCGACTGAACTGCTTGCGCGAGTCCGTGCTGTGTTGCGTCGCAGCCAGATCCCTGAGGAAACCGGGCAGGCGCGCTTCTTCACTCACGATGACCTCAAGATCGATTTTGCACGCGCAGAGGTCTGGCGCGGGGAACAGGCGATATCCCTCTCGGCAACTGAATACAGACTGTTATTACAATTTGCACATAATGTTGGTAACATCCTCTCTTCTGAAGACCTGCTAACTGGCGTGTGGGGCCCGGAATACAAAACTGAAAAAGAGATTTTGTGGGTTAGCATCGCGCGTCTCCGTCAGAAGCTGGAAGAAGATCCGCATTCTCCCAAGCACATTGTCACTCGTTCAGGGTTAGGATATTTGATGCCGCCTGTTGAATCTTGATTCAAGGGAGCTTCCCATGTCAGACAAGTCAATCCTTGTTGTAGATGGGGATGCTGCCAGCCTGAATTACCTCGTACGTATGCTTCAGGAACGAGGTTATTCTGTTTTTGGGACGGGTGTGGGCAAAGAAGGACTGATCTATATCTGGCGAAACCAGCCAGATTTGATAATCTTTGATCCGGCTTTGCAAGATATATCCTGGGAAGACTTTTTACAGAAATTACGCCAAGACTCGCGCAGCGCTGATACCCCTATTTTAGCGCTGAGTAGTGATCAAAATTCAGAGAAGAGAAACGCCTGTATACAGGCTGGTTGTGCTCAATACATCATAAAATCTGCTGAGGCTGTAAAAACTCTGCCTGATGTGGTTGCTGGTTTACTGGAGATAGATCAAGAAGTAGTAGAACAAAAAGTAACGGATCATGTAGTGGAAAAAGATGGTGGTTTTTTAATTGTATTCTTAAGCGCAAAAGGCGGTACAGGTACATCATCTTTATGCGCTAATTATGCAATGATAATACGTCAAAATAAACCTGAAGCAAGTGTAGTGGTAGTGGATCTGGTTTTGCCAATTGGCTCTATCGCTCCTATTGTGGGCTATGAAGGCGAAGTAGATCTTGTTTCCGTGGCAGAATTGCCACTTGTTAAAACAACAGGGGAATATTTCCATAACCATCTGCCCGAAATGGAGATATGGGGATTTCAGTTGCTGCCCGGTGCTACGGATCCTGAACGAGCCAATAAACTGCAAGTTACCCATATCCCAGAAATAATCCATGCGCTTCGATCAGCCTACGATTATGTGATAATAGATTTTGGAAGATCTCTGTCTCGTATCAGTTTGCCAATCATCCAGAAGGCGGATTTATTGGCGCTTACGGTGAGCACCGATCAAAGTACGATCACCCTTACCAAGAAGGTCTGGGATTATCTTCATGCACAGGGCGTAGAATCTCAACATGTATTTGCCATTTTAAATCGTGCAGTTGGGCTGGAAGGATTGACCAAAGCAGAAGCTGAAGAAATTATCGGGCTTCCAATTCAAGCAGTTATACCGTATATGGAGAGTAATTTCACATTGGCAAATAATTTGAATCAGCCTATCATCACAAAATATCCTGAGGACACAACTTCAATCATTCTTAAGGATACAGCCAACAACATGATTCGTCTCGCAGACCAATTGCGAAGCGAATGAGTTTTTTCAATAGCGTTTGTGTTTGGCCGAAAATAAATAAAGTGAGGAAATATGACCATTGAATATGATGACAAGGGAAAAGTTTTCACCGATGTTGTTTCCAAGGTGGCTATTCCAGCCATTGTACAGACGACTCAACAATTGATTCGCGGAAATGTACACGTTCATCGTGATGAAAGATTGAAAGATGAATTGGATCGCGACGAGCTTTTTCTGGCTATGACTGATGCAAGTATTATCGCAGCAGATGGCCAGGTAGTTCATGAATCTCGTTTCTTGGCTGTGCGCCGTGCCCAAATTGTATGGGTTATGCCTGCTCGTGAGGATGACAAACAATGACAACCCTCGCTTCTGCTGGAGGCTCATCTCGTCTCACAGGCCAAGACATAATACGGCTTAAAAAATTTTTGGTTGATAATATTTCGCGCGCAATCGAGGCGGAGGGAATAACAGCCGACCAGCGAAATGATTTCATCAAAGAAGGTATTGAGGAGGTGTATCAACAAGCGAATCTCAAGTTGCCTCAAGATGTTCGCAATATGATTTTCAAAGAAGTCTTGAATGATTTGCTTGGATATGGCCCCATTCAACCATTGCTAAACGATCCTGAAGTTACGGAAGTAATGGTGAACGGCCCCAAAAACGTATACATTGAAAAAAAAGGTCAATTGATCAAATCAAATGTTGCATTTGATGATGATAATCACGTTTTACAAATTATTGACCGTATCATCCTCCCTCTGGGGCGTTATGTGGATCCTGATAATCCCACAGTGGACGCACGCTTACCGGATGGCTCTCGTGTGAACGCGGTAGTGCCCCCGGTTGCTCTTGATGGTCCCTCTATCACAATACGCAAATTTAGCAAGGAAAAACTCGGAGTTAACGCCCTGATCGACTTTGGCTCCATCACTGAGAAGATGGCTGAATTTTTACGCGCCTGCGTACTAGCACATTTGAATATCATTATCTCTGGTGGAACGGGTTCTGGTAAAACCACACTATTGAATGTGCTATCCAGCTTCATCCAGGAAGAGGAGCGTATCGTAACCATCGAAGATGCGGCTGAATTGCAGCTTCAGCAAGACCACGTACTACGCATGGAGACCAAGCCTGCAAATGTAGACGGCCGTGGTGCAGTCACTATCCGCGATTTGGTCCGCAATTCTCTGCGTATGCGCCCTGATCGCATTGTGGTAGGCGAAGTACGTGGAGGCGAGGCACTGGATATGTTACAGGCCATGAACACAGGTCACGATGGCTCCCTCACAACCGTGCATGCTAACTCACCACGAGATGCTCTCGCGCGCCTGGAAACTCTGGTTCTTATGGCAGGCATGGACATCCCCCTTAAAGTCGTGCGGCAGCAAATTGCTTCAGCAGTAGATTTAATTGTGCAACAGAGCCGCCTATCAGATGGTTCCCGCAAAGTGACTTCGGTCACTGAAGTAGCTGGTATGGAAGGTGACACAGTCGTACTCACGGATGTGTTCAAATTTGAGCAGACTGGTGTATCCACTGAAGGAAAGGTAGAAGGCGAGCTAAAGCCAACTGGAATTCGTCCTCTGTTCTCACCACGTCTTGAAGCCGCTGGATATAAATTAGGCGCTGAAGTGTTTGGAGCCAACGTTTCTGAGATGTTGGGAAGAGGACAGCGAGGCAGAAATAGATAAAAAAGTTCTCTGCTATAATCATAGAACCTATCTTTTGGGATACACATAAAGCAAATATTGAGGAATTTATGGAAATGCAGGCCCAGATTACGATACGTGCGAAGAAACTAGGCATCCTGATTCGCGATGCGCGCTTAGCCTTGCGTCGAAGCCCCAAAGAATGCGCTGCTGCAATCAATGTAACCACAGGCACTTTCAAAGCCTATGAAGAGGGGCGTAAAGCGCCATCCTTGCCTGAACTGGAAACACTGGTTTATTTTCTTGAATTGCCCATTGATCATTTCTGGAGCAACGAATCGTTGTCGGACAATCCCGCTCCCATAGAAGAATTGGATTTGCCGCGCCTGACAGAACTGCGCCATCGTATGATCGGTGCACTTTTACGACAAGAACGCATGAATGCCAGCCTGTCAATGAAGTCTGTGGCAGAACAATCGGGTATTTCCACTCGCCGCTTGAAAAAATATGAGATGGGCGAGCGCCCCATTCCGCTGCCCGAATTGGAAGTGCTCCTCAAAATCCTGGGCGGGCGCGTTGAAACATTCTTCGACCAAGGAGGCCCAATTGGTCAGTGGATGTCACAACAAAAATCGATCCAACATTTCTTGGAGCTGCCGCCTGAACTCCAGGCCTTTGTTTCCCAACCGATCAATAAGCCATATCTCGAACTGGCGCGGAAACTCAGCGACATGTCCACAGATAAGCTCCGTTCCGTTGCTGAAGATTTGTTAGATATTACTTTCTAAATATCATGACTATCGAACCACAACAACTCGTTGAACAGGGGAAACAAGCCTTTGCTGCCAAGCAATACGACCGGGCCGCATCCGCCTTTTCCGAAGCTGCTACCGCTTATGAAGCCCAGGACGATGTCCTGAATGCTGCTGAGGCGAAAAACAACTTGAGTGTGGCCTTGCTGCAAGCCGGTAAGGCACAAGAAGCCTATCAGGCCGCTGCGGGTACAGACGAAGTTTTCGCTCAGGCGGGGGATATAAAACGCCAGGCGATGGCCTTTGGTAACCAGGCCGCCGCATTGGAAGCCCTTAAAAAACTCGATCAAGCTCTGGAAGCCTACGAACGTTCAGCAGCGCTTTTTGATGAGGCAGGAGAAGGTGAGATGCGCTCTATGGTATTGCAGTCGGCAGCTGCCATCAAACTGAAGAGCGGAAAGATGGTAGATTCAGCGCTCTCAATGATTGGCTCGGTAGAGTCAACCAAAAAACCCAACCTGTTACAACGATTTTTAAGATTTCTATTACGCCTAAGATCATGATCGAGGTCAGCCTCCAGGTTCGCCCGGCAGCCCCCCAGGATCAGCATCAGATTGCCAATTTGATGTTCTTTGAATCACACGTGCATCGTCACCTGGACTGGCGCGCACCATTGGATTGGCTGGGCTCGCCCTCATACTGGGTAGTAGAAGAGAGCGATCGTATTAAAGCGGTATTGGCATGCCCGCAGGATCCAATTGGAGTGGCCTGGGTGCGTTTGTTTGCCCATGTCAGGCACCTATCTTTGTCCGATGCCTGGGGTGCGCTGTGGGAAGCGGCTCAACGAGAGATTGCACAACAAGGGGGGGCAACTGTGGCCTTGATCGCCATGCACCAATGGTTGGGCGATCTGCTTGTCAAAAATGATTTCACACATACACAAGACATCATTATGCTTGAATGGAAAGGCAAAGACATTCCCCAACAATTGTCACCAGATGGAGTCACCATCCGCGAGATGCAGCCTGATGATTTGTCTGAAGTAGCCGATTTGGATGCCGCCGCCTTCAAGCCGCTCTGGCAGAATCCGCTGGATGCGTTGGAGAGGGCTTTGCCACAGGCAACATCCGCAACAGTCTTGGAAGATGAACAAGGGCTGGTCGGGTATCAGATCAGTACCGCGAATCCGTTTGGGGCCCACCTCGCCAGGCTTGCGGTCCGGCCTGATGCGCAGCGTCAGGGGTTCGGCTCGTTGATCGTTTCCGATTTGATCCATCGCTTGAACGCCAAAGGGTCTGCCCGTCTGACGGTCAATACTCAGAGTGACAACCATGCCTCGCTGGCATTGTATGACAAGATGCAGTTTGTACTGACTGGCGAGAAATTCCCGGTATATTGGTTTTCGGTTTTGCCTTCCCGTTAGGAGGTTAACATGGCACGAGAAGATGCAGTCATAGTCAATGCATTAGTGCGTCAGGCACTGGTTTCTGCCCAGGAAGTTATGGGTGAGAACGGCTTGAATACAGTGCTGCGAACCAGCGGACTGGAACGCTACATTGGGAACTTTCCGCCAGACAACCTGGAACCTGCTATCCAAACATCTGATTATGCCCGCTTGAACGAAGTTATCGAGGAGTTTTACGGGCGCGGTGGGCGTGGTATGTTATTACGCATTGGCAAAGCATCCTTCCAGTATGCAGTACGTGAGCAGGCAGCTTTGCTCGGTATTGCAGGCGTAGCTTTGAAATTATTGCCAACCAAACAACGGATTAAATTTATTTTGAATGCCCTGGTCAATGCCTTGAAAAAATCCAACCCCCAGGTGGAAGCCTGGGTAGAAGAGACGGAAGATACCTTCGCGTATTGTGATTCATCTTGCGGTATTTGTCATGGACGAACGAGCACGGAGCCTATTTGTTATCTGTATATCGGGTCAATCGGTGAAGCCATAGGCTGGGCAACCGGTAAGGAATTTCAGATTGTAGAAACACATTGTACGGCCAAAGGTGATCCACATTGCCGTTTTGAGGTCAGGGAACTTAAGGAATGAGCGAACGAACGCTTTCCAGCCATGTGCTGTACCAGTTTGTGCAGGCACTGGACAGTGAACTGGGGGGAGAGAATCTTTCTGGCATATTGGAACAAACCGGTTTGTCTCCAGACTGGCCCGATTTTGCGCGCCTGGGAACCTTGGACAGCACAACCGCAGCCGAAACCTACGCCGGGTTGCAAAAAGCCATGCGCATATATTTTGGACGTGGCGCTCGTGGTTTTTTGATCCGTGTAGGAGGAAATCTCTGGAATCATTTCCTAGATGATGCCTCTCTAGCCTTGAAAGCGCAATCAAAAATCTTGTTGGGACTGCCGCTCAATGCGCGTCGTAAGTCTGCCCTGGAAATGCTTGCCAGGCTTCTCAGTAATCAACGGGGGGACGTAACGGTTCACACTCTGGACCTAGACCTGCTTCTGGCCGACAAGGCCAGCCCTGGCACCCTGGGGCAAAATGAGTCGGATCGCATCTGCTATGTGACCTTGGGATTGTTGCGCGAATGTTTGTTTTGGGCCACCGGGCAGGAATATGATATCGAAGAGACTTCCTGCCGTGCAAATGGCGAGGATGCCTGCGAATTCAAGGTTGTCGTCGTAGAGTGAGAAATGAGCACGAAAAAAATAAGCAAGCGACAACGAATACGAGAAAAACGCAGACGTCAGGCACGTATGCAGCGGTTTGGGATAATAGTGATCGTTGTCATTGGTGCTGTGTTGGTTGCAGCTTTTTTGATTTCTTCACTCTGGCAACCCCCAGGCGAAATTGCAACGGTTGAGTCCATTTCGCGGCTAATGGCGACCGGCACTACGATGGGGGATCCCAATGCCCCGGTCATCATTGATGTTTTCGAGGATTTCCAATGCCCGGCTTGCACCTTTTATACAGAAGAAGTTGAAAGGCGTATTGCGGAAACCTACGTAGTAAGCGGTCAGGTGTATTATGTTTTTCACCACTATCCTTTCCTTGATAGCCATTCCGAGAGCAAAGAATCGCAACAGGCTGCCAATGCAAGCATGTGTGCTATGGAACAGGGGTTGTTCTGGGAATACCATGACATTCTCTTTGCCAATTGGAATGGCGAAAATGCAGGCGCCTTCAGGGATGATAGGCTAATAGCATTTGCTGAAACGCTGGAACTGGATATGGATACCTTCACCACTTGCTTTGAAGAGAACCGTTATCAAGCTGAAATCCAAACTGACTATGAATTGGGAGTTGAGATGGGCGCCAGTGGCACCCCCAGCGTTTTCGTCAATGGAAATCAAGTCGCCCCAGGGTTTGTTCCCCGTTTTGAAGATATTCAGCAGGCAGTGGAAGCGGCCTTGATAAGTTCAGGTCAATAAGTGAGTGCAGTTGGGGGATAGCTTAAGATTATATAAGATTACATGTCTCCATCCTAGACAAAATGGTTTTG
>Ga0209536_100002867_pt1 | contig 27948 bp, 14 predicted proteins | sample DeeMarSeWOR28_12_FD_187461 | JGI IMG/M metagenome (GOLD analysis project Ga0209536, IMG submission 187461) | Marine sediment microbial communities from White Oak River estuary, North Carolina - WOR-2-8_12 (SPAdes) (version 2) | ecosystem: Environmental > Aquatic > Marine > Intertidal zone >... | reverse complement strand
TAACCGTTTTCAACTCGGCACTGCATGACAACGCAAATTTCCATATCGCTTTGGATCTTTCTGCTGCTCATTGCCATTACCGTTTGGGCTATATTGGATCGGGTTTTACTTCCCGGCGTGCGATGGTTTTTACGTCGCAGGATTAACCGGGTCATCGACGAAATCAAACCCATCGTGGCTCGTGCGCGAGCTCGTGTTGAACGCTTGCGGAGCGACGCACGATACCGCGATGACAGTGGAGTACTCCATTATGCCGGCACTGAATCGTTTGGCTCTGGGCCATTTCAGGAAAATGGAATGGGACAGGGCCTTGGATTATGCGAAACAATCGCTGGCCATTGACACGTATGACCCCCTGGCCAATTATATTTTTGGTCTCGTCAACCGTAAAATGGGCAACAGGTCAGACGCCATCAGTGGATTCTCGATTGCAGCAGCCTCTCCTGAATACCGTTCATCAGCCTATACTGAATTGTCCCGATTATACCTGGCCGAAGAGGACTTCATCCATGCCCTGGAATATTCTGAGAAAGCCACTTCGTTTAATACCTTCAATTTGTCTGCCTATGAAATTATGGCCATGGTCTGTCGGTACACTCATAATTACGATAAGGCCGGCACCATTCTCCAGGTGATAAGAGATCTGGATCCCACCCATCATTTCATCACCTTTGAGGATTATTTTCGGGGTACGATAGATGCAGATAGTGTGATCGCATCAGTCCAAAATGAGTTACCACACGAATCTTTTATTGAAGGGGCTCTCACCTATATTAATTCAGGAAAAATGGATGATGCGCGATCCATTCTTGAAATGGCCCCGGGCCATCCAATCGTCCATCTCTGGCTTGCGTACCTGGACCCAGCAAATGCACAGGAATATTTAAGGAAAGTTATGGACGCATCGCCCTTCCTGGTATTTCCTTTCAGGGATGAAACAGCTGGAATATTGGAAATTTTGATAAGGGATTATGATCACTGGAAGCTCAAATATTATCTGGGATTGATCTACTGGAATAAAGGACGGATAAATGAGGCAAAAGACCTGTTCCTGAATTGCAATGCCGTGGATTATGCTCCATTTTTTCTGGCCAAAGCAGAGTTATTCAAAGATCAGCATGAACTGCAGGAACAGGCTCTGCAAATGGCATATGATCTGGATCCCGAGGAATGGCGGGTGTCACATGCCCTGTTTGAATATTATTACCATAATCAACAGTACAAGCAGGCTCTTGAATATATAGAATCCCCTCTGAAGGCGTATCCCGAAAATGCAGTCCTTGGGTTATCCTATGCCAGAGGATTGGTCAGGTCAGGACAATACAAAAAATCCATTTCATTCCTTGAATCATTCAATGTACTGCCCTTCGAGGGTGCCACCTATGGCAGGGATATATATCATGAGGCATGTTTGAGATTGGCTTTTCAGTATCTCGAGAAAGGGGATTTTAAGAAAACCATCCAGTTTGGCATAAAATCTTTACAATGGCCCGAAAACCTTGGAGCGGGGAAACCCTACACGGTGGATGAAAGGATGGAACACGTCATGATCGCCCATAGTTTTTCCATGCTCAGGGATCAGGATTCCGCGGTGAAATATTTTCACCACGCAGCTGAATTTGAATGGTCTTCTGGAATGACTACAGATCATTCAAACCTGATTTTCCAGCTGATGGCCTTAGATCAACTTAACATGGATGAGACAGCTGAAGCGCTATTGACCGACCACATTGAAGCATATCCGGATAACAAAGTCCTGAAATGGGTAAAAGCGGCCTATGAGAACAATCCTGATGCACTAAGAAACAATGCCGAAATATTAGGACCCTCAACACAATCATCCATGAATACGGAAAGCCCCGGATCTGATAACTTTGGATTGGTATTAACCCTCTGGCACTTAATTCAAAACCCTAAAAACTAGTTAAATCTAATGATGATTCGCACCACCGCATTTTTTTCGATCTTTTATACCTGCTTTTTCCTGATGGTATCCGGTCAGGATAGTGCGTTAGTCCTGACACCTGCCGACAAATACATCGGCAATGTAATTGATGGTATCGCCTATGAATCGGGAAACTGGAACATGGATCCTCTTGAAGAACCATTTCAATCATTGGGAAATCACCGGGCTATGATCAGGGTCAGGTCTGATGCAAAAGCAGTCAGAGTATCCATTCCCTGGCGCCGGAGCGATACGGAACCAAACCTCAGGGATGTGATCCTCATTAACGGGCAAACGGGCAGCACGGTGCAAAACAGGATTGTTCATTATGCGGATCAGGAATCTGTTCATATAATTTTCGAACCCGATCCGCAGGCAGAAATCTATTATTGTTATTACCATCCATATGAGAGCACTGGAGGCTATTACCCTGAAGTGAAATATATGGCACCTTCGGAAACTGCTAATAGATCCTGGGCTGAAATATATTCTGAACTTTCAGCAATGGCGTACAGTCAACTGCCCCTGGCACGGGTCACATCAATTCAGAGTATTGACGATTTCAACAGCTTTTTCCCAATGGAAATTATAAGCTCCAAAAAAGAACGGAATGCCTTTTTCAAAATCCATCAGGAAGATGTTGTACTATTTCCAGAATTTCGTGAATACCCGATACGGATGCAGCGGGAGCTCCCTTATCACTGGATACACCGGGGAATAAAAACGGGTCTTCAGGATACCGTAAGACAGGGTGAATATTATACACTTCAGGTGGGAGTGTATGCCAGGAATACGGATATAAACGGACTGAATATCAACTTTTCAGACCTGGTCAAGGACGGGAAGGCGACTATAAACAAAGAACAGATAAAATGTATTAATACGGACATTGTGGACCTCAACGGCCAGTACCACAAAAAATTATTGCAGATAGAAAAAGGATCTGTTCAGGCATTATGGATTGGAATTGCAATCCCCGATACCATTGAACCAGGCAGTTATAACGGAACCATTTTTTTATCCTCGGATAACTGGAGTGGCAGAATGATTCACCTGAGGCTCGATGTGCTGCCTTATTTGATCCATGATCATGGCGACAACGATCCAATGTACATGAGCCGACTGCGGTGGTTAAATTCGACCCTGGGCTCGGAAAATGATTATATCATTGCACCGTTTCAGCCCATTATAATTCAGGATGAGCACATAAAAATCCTGGGCCGTGAAATGATTCTTGGTCAGGATGGATTACCCGCCGAGATCAACAGTTTCTTCACTGAAGGAGTCACCTCCCTGAAAGATCAGCCGGATCCCATTCTATCAAGGAACATCGCACTAAATGTCAGAATAGCAGAAAATGAAGTAAGATGGCACCATCATCACCTCAACATCAACCAGCTATCTTCGGGTCAGGCAGAGTGGCAGGGGCTTAATGAATCCGATGATCTCCAATTGATTGTAAAAGGACATGCCGAATATGATGGTATGGTTCAATACAAATTGGATCTGGTGGCAAAGAAGGATGTTGAAATTCAGGATATCGATCTGGAAATACCCATGGCCGATGAGGCTGCTAAGTTCATTCTGGGTCTTGGGCTCAAGGGATCAAAAAGACCTGACCATATAGATTGGCATTGGGACATCACCAGGCACCAGGAAGGCCTATGGCTGGGGCATGTTAATAAAGGGCTACAATATGTGCTTCGCGATATTAATTACGAACGGCCTTTAAACACCAATTTTTATCAGTCCCAACCTTTAAACCTGCCCGATTCCTGGTACAATGAAGGTAAAGGTGGTATCGAAGTCCAATCGAAGCCTGGTGAGGTCCTGTGCAGGAATTATTGCGGACCGCGCACCATGTACGCCGGGGATACACTTCACTTCAACTTCCGATTGTTGATCACCCCTTTTAAAATGATCCAATGGCCAGAGCATTTTAATACCCGATTTGTTCATAAATATGCGCCGGTGGATTCCGTATCAGCATGGGGAGGGACCGTTGTAAATGTGCATCATGCCAATGAGATCAATCCCTATATCAATTATCCGTACTATAATACAGAATTGCAGAAAACATATATAGATGAGGCTCATGAAAAAGGCATCAAGGTAAAGTTATACAATACGATCCGCGAATTATCATACAAATGCTATGAAATTTTTCCTCTGAGGAGCCTGGGAGATGAGATATTCAATGATGGTGAGGGTGGCGGACACCCATGGCTTCAGGAGCATTTACAAGATCATTACCACAAAGCCTGGCATGCCTGGCGGGTCAACGATGCAGCCATATTGAACAAAGGGACCTCACGTTGGACCAATTATTATATTGAAGGGCTGCACTGGCTGGCAAAAAACCAGGAAATTGATGGTTTATACCTCGACGACATTGCCTTTAGCCGGGAAACCGTGAAGCGTATGATCCAGGTGCTTATCAGGCAACGGGATGAGGTCATCATTGACCTGCATTCAGCAAACCAGTTTAATCCGCGCGATGGATATATCAACAGTGCCTTTCTTTATATGGAACACTTCCCATATATCACACGTCTCTGGTTTGGGGAATATTTTGAGTACGACCGGGGTCCGGATTATTGGCTCACCGAAGTGTCTGGCATTCCATTTGGCCTGACCGGGGAAATGCTTCAGAACGGAGGACATCCTTACAGGGGATTGTTATATGGGATGACCACCCGTTTGTATGGACGGTATGATCCAAGGCCCTTGTGGAAGTTATTTGATACATTTGGGATATCGGAGAGCAACGTGTCTGGCTACTGGATATCCCACCCGGCTGTAAGAACCGGTAAAGAAATGGTACCAGCCACTGTTTACACAAAGAAAAATGAGTGGCTGATTGTTCTGGCATCATGGTCAGATAAAGAGGAAGACATCCATCTTGAAATTGATTGGTCTCTCTGTGATGATCCCAATCCCGATAACTGGGTTTTATTTTCACCGGGCATTGAATCTCTTCAGGAATACAAGGAACTGGACCCCCGCCAGCCCATTCGTGTTGCAAAGAACCAGGGTCTCATTCTGTGGATGAAAAGGAAAGGTCAGTGAATTAAAACGGACAAGGTATGAATGCGTATATTTATTTCTTAAAGACAATACACCTTAAATAAATCGTCAACAAAATGAAAAAGAAACATGTGCAACCTGCGGCCATTCTCAGCTTGCTAATCGTCCTGGCAATTATTCCAGAGTCATGTAAAAATGGTCACATCGCAATAGAGGCCAGCCAGGAGCATGACATTGTTTTCAATAACCTCCCAAAACTATGGGATGAGGCCATACCGCTCGGAAATGGGATGTTGGGTGCTCTGGTATGGAAAAAAGGGAAAAATATGAGAATTTCTCTTGACCGTGCAGATCTTTGGGATTTGCGTCCCATGGAAAATATGTATGATCCTGAATTCACTTATAATTGGGTGTACGAGCAATGGAAAAATAAAACCTACCTTGAGGCTCAGATGAAAGGGGATCGCCCTTACGATGAAAGTGCGGGACCATCCAAAATTCCGGCAGCAGCCATTGAATTGCCAATAGAAGATTGGGGGCCTATTCAATACGTCCGCCTGTTTACGCATCACGGCATATGCAAAGTCGTGTGGGAAAATGGGATTGAAATGGAAATCTTCGTTGATGCCACAGAACCCGCCGGTTGGATGAGGATAACTGGAAAACCACCCTCCGCTAGTTTTTACCTGATTCCCCCACTCTATTATCTTGAAAATACCGACATCCTGGATGATCCGGTAACCGGGCAGGACCTCAGGCTGCTGGGATACCCGAGGGGAAATCTGGTCAAAAATAAGAATAGCATGAGTTACACACAGGAAGGATGGAATGGATTTGAATTCCAGGTCCATCTGAATTGGTCGAAGCATGCAAATGATATATGGGCTTCATGGAGTATTTCTTCACACCAACCGGGTTCAGAAAAAGTCGCCACTGCTGAAGAAATGGTAAAAAATGCGTTGAATAAAGGATATGAAAAAAGCCTGGAAAATCACCTGGAATGGTGGTCGACGTTCTGGTCCCAATCCGGAATAAGCCTACCGGATTCAATCCTTGAAAAACAATGGTATCTTGAACAATATAAATTTGGGTCCGCCGCCAGGAATGGGGCACCACCCATCAGCCTCCAGGCTATATGGACCGCTGACAATGGACGTCTTCCTCCGTGGAAAGGAGATTTCCATCATGACCTGAATACCCAGCTCAGTTATTGGCCAGCCTACAGTGGGAATCATCTCGACCTCGAAGAGGGATTCCTGGAATGGCTTTGGTCGATTCGGGAAGAAGGATTTAAATATACCCAATGGTATTACCAGGCTGAAGGACTCAATATACCAGGTGTCACCACACTCACTGGACAACCGATGGGTGGATGGATCCAGTACTCCCTGGGTCCGACTGTTTCAGCCTGGTTGGGTCATCACTTTTATTTGCATTGGTTGTATAGTGGTGATAAAAATTTCCTGAAAGATCGGGCCTATCCATGGATCAGTGATGTGGCCCTTTTTCTTGAACAGATCTCAGAATTTGATGAGAACGGAAATCGCAAGTTACCCATCAGTTCGTCTCCTGAAATATTTAACAACTCCCGAGAAGCATGGTTTTCCGAAACGACGAATTTTGACCTATCCCTCATCCGGTTTACGTATCAAAAAGCCATGGAACTGGCTGAAGAACTGGATCTGAAAGAGGATGTCCAAAAGTGGGAAAACATCCTGAATGAATGGCCCGACCTGGATATTGATGCAGAAACGGGATTTACCTTTGCACCGGGTTTCCCTTATGAAGAATCCCATCGCCATTTTTCCCATCTAATGGCATTTCATCCGCTGGGTCTGGTAGACTGGAGTCAGGGGCCGTTCGAACAGGAGATAATTATAAACACCTTGAATAACCTGGAAGAGGTGGGTACAGATTACTGGGTTGGTTACAGTTTCAGCTGGCTGGGTAATTTGTATGCCAGAGCCATGATGGGCGAAAAAGCAGCTGAGGTTCTCCGCATTTTTGCAACCAGTTTTACAGTGCGCAATAGTTTTCATGTGAATGGTGATCAATCCGGTAAAGGATATTCGAATTTCGTTTACCGGCCATTCACACTCGAGGGTAATTTTGCTTTTGCTGCCGGGATACAGGATATGCTGATGCAAAGTCATTCAGGTGTGATAAAGGTATTCCCGGCCCTACCGGACGCATGGAAAGATGTTTCATTCGAGAATTTCAGAGCTGTGGGAGCGTTCCTCGTGTCAGCAACCATGGAGGGAGGTCAGGTACAGGACATCACCATTCATTCTGAGAAAGAAGGTGAAATGAGACTGCAAAATCCATTTGTTGACATGGAGTTCCAGGTGGAAGGCATTCATCCCGAACGGATTCATATTGAAGGGGAGCACCTGGTGGTCCATACAGTACCAGGAGAACATTTTACATTCCATATCGCAGCATATGACATTGATTAACCGGTATTATCATTTTGGAGAAGGTTACGATCCATTCCTGATCACCCCCAAATGGCAGGTGGCGCAGCTCAATTACGCCAAAGACCTGGATATTGCATCGATCAAGTCCATTGAACGTCATGCACAAACAGATGAAGTATTTGTGTTGATGAAGGGTCGGGCTGTCCTGGTTGCAGCTGAACATGTTCCGGAGGCCATATGGTTTGAGACGATGGTCATGAAGGCCGGGTATACGTATAATATTCCGAAGGGTCGTTGGCATACCATTGTAATGCAACCCGGTACCGAGGTGATGATCGTGGAGGATGCCGGAACACATAAACAGGATGTGGCGTACTATCGGCTTCCTGAAGATATTCTTGCGAGATTGAAACGAAAATTGGAGAAACTGATTTAAACAAAAATACCTGTAGAGCGACCACTCCATGGCGGTTTAAATCGATCATGATCGAATAATAATGTTATGATCGAAATGCAAATTCGCTCTACAGAAATTTAATGATTGCGAACCATTACTAACCATTACTAAAAATCAATAGTAGAATGCCCCAATTATTATTAAGAATTTTCTTTACTCTTGCCATCACGATATCCATGGCAGGTTGCCAGGAAGAACCCATCAATCACCCCAATATTATTTTATTCCTGGTAGACGACATGGGCTGGCAGGACACCTCCGTACCATTTCATAACGATACCACAGCATTTAACAGGTTCTACCACACACCCTCCATGGAACGGTTGGCCCGTGAAGGCATGATGTTTACCCAGGCATATGCCAGTTCCGTTTGTTCTCCTACACGGATCAGCCTGATGACGGGCATGAACCCCGCGCGGCACCGTGTCACGAATTGGACCTTATGGAAGAATAAAAGCCAGGATGCACCCCATGATGTATTATCATTCCCCGAATGGAATATGAATGGTATGAGTCCTGTGGCCGGCATTGAGAATACTGTATATGCCACACCGCTCCCCCAAATACTAAAAGATGCCGGTTATTTCACCATTCATTGCGGTAAAGCACACCTGGGTGCCATCACCACACCAGCTGCAGATCCTGAAAATATTGGATTTGATATCAATATCGCAGGTCATGCGGCTGGAGGTCCGGGAAGTTATTATGGTTCCAGGAATTTTGGCAACCAGGCAGGTGAACATACCCTGCCTTGGGGCATCCCCGGTCTGGAAAAATACCATGGTGAGGATATATACCTGAACGAAGCCCTGACAATAGAGGCGATGAATGCATTGGATAGTGCCCTGACCACCGGACAGCCATTTTTTTTATACATGGCACATTATGCTATTCATGCCCCGATACAGGAAGATTCCAGATTTTTAGAATCATATCTTAATGACTCCATACCCATCATTGAATCCCGGTATGCCTCCATGGTTGAATCCATGGATAAAAGCCTGGGGGATCTGATGGCATATATAGATGATCACGGTTTAGCCAATCAAACGATCATTCTGTTCATGTCAGATAATGGCGGACTCAGCGCCTCTGTCCGCGGCGGCATCCCACACACACATAATCGGCCACTGTCCAGTGGTAAAGGATCGGCCCATGAGGGTGGCATCCGGGAACCCATGATCGTAAAATGGCCTGGAACAATTGAACCCGGATCCAAATGGAATGGTTACCTGATCATTGAGGATTTCTTTCCCACCATTCTGGAAATGGCCGGTATTTCATCGGTTGAGACTATACAACCGATAGATGGTAAGAGTTTTATGCCCATATTAAAGGGTAAAGATAACACGATTAACAGCCGGTCATTATTTTGGCACTTTCCCAACAATTGGGGTCCTAAAGGTCCTGGGATTGGAGCAACGAGTACCATTCGGAAAGGAGATTGGAAACTCATTTATTATTATGAAGACCAGTCATATGAACTATTTAACATCCAGGAAGATCTTGGAGAATATCATAACCTGGCAGCAGAGTATCCACAGAAAGTAGATTCTCTGAGCCGGGAACTGACCCACTTTCTGAAATCTGTGGATGCACAACGTCCTTCATTTAAGACCACAGGGGAACCATGTCCATGGCCCAATCAATCAAAATAAATGTATGATGTCATGTATCACAATCATTTGCTGAAATATGTGCCCTTTTTGATGGCCCTGTTTGTGGGATGCAGAACGACTCCAACGCAGGAATATGTTCTGCATTCCCCAAATTCTAAATTGGAAGCATATATTATTATCCAGGATAATATCCGTATTGATCTTAGATACAATAAAGAAAAAATATGCTCTGTTGAGGATATATCCATGTTGTTCGATTTCGGATCCCTTCCGGCAAATAAAACTGAGGTTGCATTGGTTGGAAAAAAGTCGGTAAACGAAGTGATCATACCAGAGATAAATGAGAAATTCAAATCCATTGAAGACCAATATGAAACGGTAAAAATGGATTTTGGTTCGTATGGCTTTATTGAGTTCCGGGCATACGATAATGGGCTGGCATACCGCTTTGTTACCCAAGCTCCTGACTCAATGATTGTTCAAAGCGAACAAATGAATTTACATTGTCCAACCGGTGACAGCGCCACAATGCAATTCTCTGAACGGTTCCGGTCATCCTATGAAACGCCTTATGAAAAGTGGGCTATAAATGAAGTTCCCAGGGAGAAACGTATCCATTTGCCATTCCTCATTCAAAAATCCAATGGATTCTCCCTGGTTATTCTGGAATCCGACCTGGAAGATTACCCGGGATTATGGTTTCAACATAAAGGTAAAGGAACATTATCAGCCATCCTGCCTGGAGTTCCCAGGTCGTATTCTGTTGAAGGAAGACCGTATGGTCATGGCCAGGTTCTGGAATATGAATCATATATTGCCCGCACAACAGGTGAGCGTACCTTTCCCTGGCGCATCTTCGCAGTCGCCTCAAATGATGGGGAACTCCTTAAAAACACACTGGTCTATCAACTGGCAAAACCGAGCCAGATTGAAGATATTTCTTGGATCGAACCTGGCGTAGTGACATTTGACTGGTGGGGTCGACGCAATATTTATGGAGTAAACTTTAAGTCCGGTATCAACACCGAAACAGCAAAATATTTCATTGATTTTGCTGCAGATTTCGGGTTCGAATATTTCTTGTTCGATGATGGCTGGACCTCTAACCTGAATTTATTTGATATCCGCCCGGAACTGGATATGGAAGAAGTGATGGAATATGCCAGAGAAAAGGATGTTAAAATCTTGCTATGGGTCATCTGGGCCACTCTGGAACGTCAAATGGAAGAAGCTCTTGACCTGTTTGAGAAATGGGGCATTGCAGGACTTAAGATTGATTTTATGAACAGGGATGACCAGGAAATGGTACGTTTCTATCATCGTATCGCAGCGGAAGCCGCCAGCCGGAACATGGTCATCGATTTCCATGGTGCTTATAAACCGGCAGGATTGCGCCGTAAATTTCCCAATGTTCTCACCCGGGAAGGATTGATCGAATTTGAATACAATGGCTGGACCGATCATGCCAACCCGGTGCATCACAATTTGCTTCCATACATAAGGATGCTTGCAGGGCCCATGGATTACATACCTGCCACAATGAACAATGCGACCAAAAATAATTTCCGGCCTGTGGGTGATCATCCCATGGGCTTGGGAACCCGCGCCCATGCCATAGCTCTGTGGATCATCCTGGAAAGTCCAATGGTCATGCTGCCTGATGCACCATCAGACTACTACCGGGAACGGGAATGTACTGAATTTATCTCAAAATTACCTGTGGTTTGGGATGATCTGTACGTGTTACATGCACAAATGGGAGAATTTACAGCACTTGCCAGGAAACATGGGGAGGAATGGTATGTCGGTGCGATAACCAACTGGACTGAACGTGATATGGAAATCGATTTTTCATTTCTGGAAGCAGGTGAGTACCGGATCGAATGGATCGAAGACGGGATGAACGCCAATACCCGGGCCATTGATTACCAGTTAAGACAAGGTGCAGTATCAAATGAGGATGTTTGGACTATTCACCTGGCATCGGGCGGCGGATGGGTGGCGCGGATCTATAAATAGGGTGGAAGGATGAGGGTGAAGTGATGAGTTGTGAGTTGTGAGTGTTGAATCCTGAATCGTGTTTGCTGAATCTTATATCTCGTATCCTGAATAAATAAACGTCTTGACGATGAATCGGTTTGAAAACGTGAAAATACAATTATGGCCCATACTATTCTTCATCCTGGTATCATGTCAGGAAAAACAGCACATCAGCCTGCATGGAACCTGGCGATTTGCAATGGATACAGCAGATGTGGGTATCCGGGATCAATGGTTCCAGCAAAAACTGGATGAACACATCATCTTGCCTGGTTCAATGGCCGAAAACAACAAAGGTTTTGAAGTGTCCTTGGAGACCCAATGGACGGGTCAGATTATCGACCGGTCATGGTATACAGATGAAAAATATGCGCCATACCGGCAACCCGGAAACATCAAGATACCGTTCTGGCTCACACCCGTAAAACATTTTGTTGGACCCGCCTGGTATCAGAAAGAAATTATCATTCCAAAAAACTGGGCCCATCACCCCCTGGAATTGTTTCTGGAAAGAACCCATTGGGAGACCATGGCCTGGCTGGATGCCAATTACCTGGGAACAAAGAATAGCCTGAGCACACCAAACATATTTCAGATTCCGGACATTAAACCGGGGAAACACGTTTTGACCCTCCGGGTGGATAACCGGGTAAATATTGATGTGGGTATGAATGCCCACAGTGTTTCAGACCATACACAAACCAACTGGAATGGGTTGATAGGCAAGCTGGAACTGAGGAAACGACCATCCTGTGAGATCATTCATGTGGATGTATTTCCTGATATGAAAAATCACTCTGCCCTCATCCGGTTTGATATTTTTAACCATACCGGGGAAACTGCCATGACTACTTTAACCACCCATGCCACTGCCAGCTACGCCGGCAAGACCCATTCCCCCGGATATATGGAAGTATCAGCGACAGTGAATCCAGGACTCACCACCCTGGAAAGCACCTATGATCTGGGACATGAAATGATGACCTGGGACGAATTTAATCCCGCAGTATACAGGCTGACATCCCATATTGGTGCTGGCCCAGATAGAGATGAATATACAACCGTCTTTGGTATGCGGGAATTTAAAGTGGAGGGGACCCAGTTTGGCTTGAACGGACAGAACATATTTTTAAGGGGTACTTTGGAATGTGCCATTTTCCCTTACACAGGTTATCCTCCCACCGATGTGGAATCCTGGAAAGCAAACTTTCAGGTCGCCAAAAATTACGGTTTAAATCACATTCGTTTTCATTCCTGGTGCCCACCAGAGGCCGCTTTCCAGGCTGCGGATGAATTGGGTATCTATCTCCAGGTGGAATGCGGGGCATGGGCCACTATTGGTAACGGTGAACCCATCGATGCATTTGTAATGGAAGAAAGTAAACGCATCGTAAACGAATATGGCAACCACCCATCCTTCTGTTTATTAGCTTACGGAAATGAACCGGGTGGTCCGAACCAGGGAACATATCTAACTGAATTTCTGGAATTCTGGAAACAGAAAGACCCTCGCAGGGTCTACACCGGGGCGGCTGGCTGGCCGGCTCTGCAGGCCAATGATTACCATAATCTTCCTGAACCCCGCGGTCATTTATGGGGCGCCGGACTCAGTAGCCGGTTCAACACCACTCCCATCAACCGCGAATACGACTACTCCCCTATCATCCAGCGATTCGAAAAGCCGGTGGTTTCACACGAGATCGGACAATGGTGTGCATTCCCGGATATGGAGGAAATCGCTGAGTATACAGGGGTATTAAAAGCCAGAAATTTCGAGATCGTTCGAGATCAACTTGAACAAAATGGGATGATCCACCAGGCACATGATTTCCTGATGGCCTCCGGAAAATGGCAGGCTCTCCTGTACAAAGAAGAAATTGAAACCGCACTGAGAACACCAGGATTTGCCGGGTTTCAACTTTTAGACCTGCATGATTTCCCGGGACAGGGCACAGCGCTGGTAGGTGTCCTGAATCCATTCTGGAAATCAAAAGGTTATATCACTGGTCCTGAATTCATAGCATTCTGTAACGATATGGTACCCATGACCAGGATATCAACAGTCGTGTATGACCAGTATGATACCATGGATATTCCAATTGTGATCGCCCATTATGGACGTGAAGATATTACTTCCGATATACTGGTTTCTCTGCAATATCCGGATGGGACTGTTTATTTCGAGGACATATTTAAAAATGTTATGCTTTCCTCTGGAGATATCACCGAGCTCCCAAATGTACGCATTGGGCTGACCCAGGTGCAGGTGCCTGCCCATCTCCAATTAGTTATCTCTATTTCAGGTCCGGATCACACGAACACCTGGGATGTATGGGTATACTCTCATTACCATGAAAAGCACCCCCCCCATGATATTGTTGTGACGACATCCTGGGACACAGCCCATGCCGCATTGCAAAAAGGTCATAAAGTATTATTAAATATACCGCCTGGCCAGGTGAATTCGAATGTACCCCCTGGATTTAGCACCATATTCTGGAATACAGCCTGGACGCGGAAACAAAAACCTCACACATTGGGCCTGTTATGCGATCCAGAACACCCGGCATTCAATGATTTTCCAACCCAATTTCATACCAACTGGCAATGGTTTGATGTGATCAGCCATAGCAAGCCCATGGTTATGGACCATCTCCCCGGGAAATTATTTCCTATTATACAGATCATCGACGACTGGAACACCAACAGGAAACTGGGGTTGGTTTTCGAAGGAACATGTAGTACCGGAAAACTCATGGTCAGTACCATCGATTTTAATACTCCAAGTAAACAAAAAATGGTACGAGATCAACTGCTGATCTCGGTCCTGAATTATATGGTATCCGATTTCTTTGATCCTGAAAATGAAATTCCTGAATCCGCAGTTCAGGATCTTATTAAACCGTTCAACATCATGAACCAGGCGACCATCGTAAATCATCCTCCTGATGTCCCGGGATATGAGGCGAAGTATGCGATTGACCAGGATCCTGAAACTTTCTGGCATTCACCATGGTCGGGTGTTATCCCGCCCCACCCCCATGAACTGGACCTGGATCTTGGCGTAATCACCCGGGTTACAGGATTCAGGTTCCTGCCAAGACAGGATGGCAATACCGGGGGCATGATATCAAAATGTGCTGTTTATGGAAGTACGGATGGTCAGAATTGGAACACCCCTCTTGCCATGGCCACTTTCGCCCGGGATGCATATCCAAAAGAAATCCGCCTGGATCATCTGTCGCCAATCAGATATGTTAAATTTGTTGCCTTGAAGGGGTTTGAAGATCAAACCTTTTCTTCCCTGGCTGAATTGGAGGTCCTTACTGAAAAATAACCAGCGAATGTATGCCCGTTCATAGATTTAACCTGTTATATATACTGAGACTGGCTTTAATAGCAGCATTGGGTGGATTGCTGTTTGGTTACGATATTTCGGTCATATCCGGGACCATACCATTTATTACCGAATATTTTGATCTGAGCGATTGGTGGAAGGGCTTTGTGGTCAGCAGTGTCTATATTGGCTGTATGGTGGGTGCTTCCATTGCCGGACAATTCAGTGACCGCCATGGCAGGAAACCCATGCTTCTGATATCTGCATTTATATTCGGGATCTCTGCTATCGGATCTGGACTTGCAAATGATCTGACTGAATTTTTTATTTACCGGTTGATTGGCGGCCTGGGCGTTGGTATGGCATCTTTGCTGTCACCCATGTATATCGCGGAAGTCTCTCCAGCACATCTCCGGGGCCGGTTTGTATCCATTAACCAGTTTGCTATCGTTCTAGGCATATTGGCGGCTTATTTTGTCAACTACCTCCTGGTGAATACTGGCACACAAAATTGGCGGTGGATGTTTATGGCTGAAGCCGTTCCTTCACTGGTATTCTTTTTCGGTATGTTCTTCGTCCCGGAAAGTCCACGGTGGTTAGTGAAAAAAAAAGATCCGTTATCTGCAGAACGAATTTTGAACCGGATTGGCGGCCCATCTTTTGCGTCCAGGGCAATCGGGGATATCTCCAAATCGCTGGAGTCCGAGAGGAGACAAGATCTGAAAGTCCTCCTGCACCAGTCGATCAGACCCATACTGCTGATCGGTATTATCCTGGCCGTGTTCCAGCAATGGAGTGGGATCAATGTCATCTTTTTTTACGCTCCGGATATATTCGCCAGCACTGGCATGAGTATCGAATCACAACTGGGGCAAACAGTCCTGATTGGGATCGTGAACGTAACATTCACCATCCTTGCTATGTGGCTGGTCGACAAAGTGGGCAGGAGAATCCTAATGCTGATCGGTGCTGCAGGAATGGCCCTGTGTTATTTAATTATTGGATTCCTGTTTAAAACAGATCACCTTGAAGGTTTTGAACTGCTCATCATCATTCTTTGTACCATTGCTTTTTATGCAACATCTCTGGCCCCCGTTACCTGGGTCCTGATTTCGGAGATCTTCCCCAACCGGATCCGGGGGGCGGCCATGGCGGTGGCGACATTCTTCCTCTGGATGGCATGCTATACACTCACCCTTACGTTTCCCATCATGATGGAAAATTTTTCCGGTTCCCTGACATTTTGGATCTATGCTGCGATCTGTCTTATGGGATTTATATTTATTAAATTTAAAGTGCCAGAAACCAAAGGAAAATCACTCGAGGAACTCGAAAAAATATTAATAAAGTAGATTATTCATTTAAAGCAATGATAAATATAAAATTCCTTGCCTGCTGCTGGATCAGTATCTTCCTGATCTCATCGTGTACACATTCCAAAATAGAGTTCAAATCAGATTATTTTACGGTATCTATCGATTCCCGGGGGTCCATAATCGGACTTTCCGGTACCCGTAATTATTTGAGCAAAACACAGGAAGCTCCCCTGTTATCCCTAAAATCCGGAGATCAAATAGTTGCCCCGGATCGGGTTGCCTGGCATGAAGATCGCAACCTTATGATACTAAGGTATGGTTCTCCGGATCGCTTCGCTGAAGTGATCATCCATGCAAAAAACACCCACATCACGTTTGAGCTCGCACATCTTGAAGGATTCGAGGCCGTGGAATGGGTCATCTGGGGCCCCTACCCTACAACCATTGGGAATATTGTTGGCGAAACGGTTGGTGTGGTCCGGAACGACGAATTTGCCATAGGCATCCAATCTTTGAATGTTAAGACCCTGGGAGGGTACCCGACCAATGAAGACGATTCCGAACCTTCATTTAATATATTTGCCACATCCAGTTATGTGGATGTTCAGGATACGATTGAAGTGCTCTACAGGGGGCAAACGGCCCGACATACCGAATTTGGAAGTGTCCTTCAGGCCTATTGCAGGAACCGGGATCGCGAGCGGATCATACCCAGCTGGAATCATGAATATTACACCGCACCGGCCTATGATGATGGCGGTGTGATTGGATCTAAGATTGCTCTTTTTGGTTGTTCAAAAGACCAGGTACTGGAGATCCTTGGTGCCATTGAACTGGAGGAAGGCCTCCCCCATCCGGAAATAGATGGTGAATGGAATAAGACGGCCCGGCATGCAACGGCGGCTTACCTCATAATGGGTTTCGGAGAAGAAAACCTGGATGCCTGCCTAAAAGTTACAAAGGAGGCTGGTTTGAAATATTTATATCACGGCGGGCCTTTTGAGAATTGGGGACACTTCAAATTGAATCCCACCCAGTTTCCTGATAACTGGGAGAGCATGAAACGCTGTGTACAACTGGCAGAATCTAAAGGCATCCACCTGGGGGTGCATACACTTTCAAATTTTATCACAACGAACGATCCGTATGTCACTCCCATCCCTGATCCGCGATTGGCTAAAGTGGGATACTCACAGATTTCTGAGCACATTTCTGATGATCAAAAAGATATTCCCATTGAGGATCCAATGTTTTTCAACCAGATGAAGAATAACAACCTGCACGCAGCGGTCATCGGCAATGAATTGATCCGTTATACCAGTGTTTCAGATTCGCAACCCTGGACCCTTATAAATTGCGAACGGGGTGCATTCGGAACATCCCCGGCCCGTCATGAGGCTGGATCCACCATTGGCAAGTTAATGGATCATGGCTACAAAACCTTCCTGACCAATACGGAACTCTCAAAAGAAATGGCGTTAACCATTGCAGATCTGTTTAATCAGACCGGATTGCAGCAAATTTCTTTTGATGGTCTCGAAGGAAATTGGTCAACCGGGATGGGACAATATGGCCAACAACTCTTTGTAAAACATTGGTATGATAACCTGACACCCGGGTTGAAAGGACAGGTGATAACCGATGCAAGCCGACCCGGACACTTTTTCTGGCACATATATACACGGATGAACTGGGGTGAACCCTGGTATGCCGGATTCCGGGAAAGTCAAACGAAATACCGACTCCTGAACCAGGATTATTTCAATCGTAACCTCATGCCGGCCATGCTGGGCTGGTTTCAAATGCGTCCAAACACCAGTATCGAAGATATTGAGTGGCTCCTGGCACGTGCCGCCGGGTTTGATGCTGGTTTTGCCCTGGTCACTTCTTTGGCCACGATCCGTGCCAATGGGCATTCAAAACAGATCCTGGCTGCTGTTAATCGCTGGGAAACAGCCCGCATGGAGGGGATCTTTCCGGATGAAATTAAAAAAGAGCTCCAGGATATAAGCACAGAATTTCATATTGAGACTGCTGGAGAAAAGATGCAATTGGTTCCCATCAACACAAGTCTGGGAAATGTGCATGAGAAAAAAACAAGACAACCAGGAGAACCCACACATACCGTATTTTCATTTGATAATCCTAACAACCAGCAAATTTTACAATTTTCGATTCAACTTATAACAGATAATCCTCAAATGCGGGCATCTAAAATATCTCTGGAACTAAATAATACTCAGACATTAAGGCTGGAAACAACGCTGTTACAAAATCAGATTATTAAAAATGACGGATCCGAAATAAGCGTTCTTTACGATGAAAGCTGGCATGAAATTACAGAAATATCAAACCAACCGCTGCTATTAAACAGTGGGGTGAACCAGATATTGGTGAATGCCGAATTTGAAGGTGCCGGTCATGCCGAACTGAAACTGGAATTCAGGTCGGTGGGAGATCCGTTGCAATTGAAATAGAACATGTGTCATGCTGTCAAAAGAACGGATAAGTAACGCCCTCCAACATATAACACCAGATAAGATCCCTGTTGATTTTGGAGGGACCTCCGTCACGGGCATGCATGTATTGGTGGTTGAAAGATTGCGACATTATTTTGACCTGGAAGCCCATCCCGTGAAAGTTGTGGAACCCTACCAGATGCTCGGGGAAATAGAATCGGATTTATCTGATATACTTGGTATTGACACGGTCGGAATTGCTCCGAAAAATAACATGTTTGGGTTTGCAAATGAACACTGGAAAGAATTCAGGACACCCTGGGAACAGGTCGTTCTTGTACCGGAATTATTTCACAGCACCACCAATGATCAGGGTGATATTTTTATTCATCCTGAAGGAGATACATCCTGTGCCCCCTGCGCCAGGATGCCCGCTGCAGGTTATTTCTTTGATGCCATAATTCGCCAGGATGCCATTGTTGATGATGAACTGGATCCGAATAATAATCTGGAAGAATTCTCTGAAATATCCGATATGGATATCCGCTTTTTTAAGCAGCAATTAGAAGTGCATGCCCAATCAGAAAAAGCCCTCATTGCAAATTTCGGAGGAACCGCCATGGGTGATATTGCGCTGGTCCCGGCCATGCACCTGAAACACCCAAAAGGCATCCGAGATGTGGCCGAATGGTACATGTCCACTCTGATGCGACCGGACTATATTCATGAGGTTTTCGCCAGGCAAACGGACATCGCCATACACAACCTGAATATGATCCATAAAGAAATAACCCTGCAGCCGGACGTTGTTTTTATCTGCGGCACCGATTTTGGTACACAGGATTCACAATTCTGTTCAGCGGAAACCTTTAAGAACCTGTATTTACCATATTACCGGCGCATCAATGATTGGATCCATTCCAATACAGGCTGGAAAACATTCAAACACTCCTGCGGTGCTATTGAACCCTTTATGCCACTATTTATTGAGAGTGGATTCGATATCATCAATCCCGTTCAGGTAAATGCGGCCGGAATGGATCCGGAACGTTTAAAATCTCAATTTGGTAACAGATTGGTATTTTGGGGAGGGGGTATAGATACTCAAAAAACACTCCCTTTCGGGCAACCAAAAGATGTCGAGAATGAAGTTTTGAAACATTGTGAAATCTTTTCAACGAATGGCGGTTTTGTATTTACAACCGTCCATAATATTCAGGCCAACGTCCCGGTTAATAACCTGGTTTCCATGTTTAATGCCCTGCATCGATTTAATGGCGAGCCCTTACTGTGAAGAAATAATCCATGTTCAATGACGTGAATCAATCCAGGTTGCTCTTGTATAAATAAGAATCTGCGAACACATTAAAAATTAAGACTCCTCATGGTATTATCGCGACCCACCTCCATCAAACGGTTCCTTTAATCATTACTGGCAGGTTTATTGACGGTTTTTCTGCACAATACATTTGCAGTAAAACTTCCCGGCTGGACAGTGTGGCTGGTCAAATTTGGTTGGCCGCTCTTATGTGGCTTTATATGGTATTTTTCACGATTGCAGAACAAACTGGTTTTTTCACATATCAACCTTCCTTTTTTCATACTGAACCTGGCTTTTCTGGTCACATGCTTATTGTCACCGCTGATTGAGGATCGTTTCAATTAACAGGTAGATTCAACGTATGGGCTGGCCCGATAAAACTGACCGAAAGCGTAATTCTAAGTACAACCATACGATTCACAGCCTTTGTTACCAACTTCTCGCCAAAAAGCGGCTCAGGACGGGTTTGCATATTGGCATTACGACCTTCTCAGCGATGACATTCCTGGGTCTTATCCAGCCAGGACCATCCACCATCTCCATGGAATGTCTTCTTATGTATGCCCTTGGTTTCTGTTCTTTGTTTTTGCGAATGCCTTTATGGAAGAGTTGATGTTCAGGGGTTTATTTTTAAACAGCTGAGCCTGAAGCCATGGGTTGCAAATTTCGTGATCACCCTCTTCCTCACTGCGGCTCACATGACGGTCACCCACACTCCCAACATGATTCAATTCCCGCCTATTTTGCTGGTATTATCATTCCTGTTGGGATGGATCATGCAGAAAACAGAGTGCATAACTGCCTCTTTTTTTTTATGCCAGGGCCGATGTGGTTGTCATGTACGGAATATTCACTAGTTTCGGCATACCAACTTAAAGCTAAGAAACCATGAAATATCGTACGATAGTGATCATATGCCTGATGGCATCTCCCGCTGTACTTTCCCAGTCACCCAAATCGCCAAACCTGGCGGAAACACCACCCATGGGCTGGATGACCTGGAACATGTTTGGACCCGATATTACGGCCGCCCTGATTATTGAAATGGCTGATTCGATGATTGCCAAAGGCCTGGCCTATGCAGGATACGAATACCTTATCATCGACGATCTATGGCAGGGTCATCGTGATAAAAATGGGATCCTGCAGCCGGATATGACAAAATTCCCCAACGGGATAAAGGCACTGGCCGATTCCATCCATAAACGGGGGCTGAAACTCGGCATCTATTCTGACGCAGCAGAAAAAACCTGTGGTGGAGCAGTTGGAAGCTATGGATTCGAAAAAGTCGATGCCCGGACGTTTGCAGAATGGGGGATCGATTACCTGAAATACGATTATTGCGGCGCACCGAAAGAAAAGGACTCTGCCATCGTCCGGTACAAGCGCATGGCCGATGCGATCAATGCAACCGGTCGTGATATCGTGTTTGCCATTTGTGAGTGGGGACAGCGGGAACCATGGACATGGGGATATGATGTGGGTGGCCAACTCTGGCGTACCACCTGGGATATTCGTGACACATGGCATTCAAAAATCTACGATAGCGGGCACGCTGGAATACTCAATGTTCTTGATCAACAAGTCGGCCTTGAAACATATTCCGGTCCCGGGCAATGGAACGATCCCGATATGCTGGTTGTCGGACTCAACGGTTCGGGAAAATCCTCATCGCATGGTGGAGCTATAGGTTGTACGCTCGAGGAATACCGGTCACAAATGAGCCTGTGGTGCCTGCTGAATGCACCACTCATTGCCTCATGCGATCTTCGAAATATGGATAAAGATATTCAGACTATACTGACGAATGAGGAGGCCATTGCCATCAACCAGGATCCTCTAGGAAAACAAGCCAGGAGAATATATGTATCCAACAAGGTGGAATACTGGAAGAAACCCTTATCGGATGGGAGTGTGGTGATGGGTGTATTGAACCGAAATGATGATCCGGTGGAGATCCGTCTTGCATGGGATGATGCCGGGCTATCAGGCAGGCAAATGGTAAAAGACTTATGGCTGCACATAACCGTGGGCGTATTTAGCAGGGAAATGGCCGTGATCATTCCTGCACATGGTGTTCAACTGCTTCATTTTTCCGGAAGGAATTAAACCAGGATCTGATAACAGCCTGACCTATATGCACAAGAAAGCCTCCGTCTGATCCTGGCAGATGGGATGATCTACTTCAGGTTGGTATCAATATCGATATCCAATTGGGCCGTAAATCCGCTCATTATGGTCACGGTAACGGGCACGCTGGGACTGATATCGTCGCCATAATAGTTGATATCTACGATATAGTCTCCTTCCTCAAGGGCCACCTGGTATATAGCATCCGGAGTTAAGGTGATCCGTGAAATGACCTTTGATGTATCTGCAGTATAAATCAGGACCTGACGGTTTGCCCAAAACTGAGCCAGATCAGAAGGTGTGAGATTGCATGGTGGTTCCGGGCATAATGGTTCCAGGATGATATCGCCCTGCAGTATACCAAAATATACACCGGGAGATTTTTTACAAGCCGGACTAAAAGACATGGCCATTAACACTGATCCTGCAATAAAAAACCTGGTTATTTTAGCTATCATGAAGTGCAATATTTATGGCTTCCATAATGAATCATTTATTAATTGCTAAAATACACAGAATAATCGATTAATTAATGGAATGTGACCATGAGAATCTGGCTTCTGTTTTCTTTTTATGTGACCACCTAAATTATTACTTTTAATTGCTCAATAGGTCTAAGTAAAACATACATATCCTCTCCAATGTCATCATTTTCAATTAAACCGGTTTTAATACTTTTTTTTCTTGGCTTTTTAATGGTGTTTCCGTCCTGCCACAAATCCTTGAAAAAAAGAGGTCAGCCCCCCAATGTGATTTTAATTGTTTCGGATGATCAGGGCTGGACCGATGCCGGATTCTTGGGATCCACATATTATCTCACGCCCGCTTTGGATGCGCTGGCGGCCGATGGCATCACATTTACCCAGGGTTATGCGAATGCGCCCAATTGCGCTCCCAGCAGGGCATGTCTGCTAACTGGTCTGTATGGTCCACGGCATGGGATCTATACGGTTAATAGCAGTGCACGGGGAAAACCTGAACACCGGAAACTGATCCCGGTTGAAAATAAAACCATTTTGGATTCATCCTTTGTCACCATTGCAGAGGTCATGAATGACTATGGGTATGCCACAATATCTGTTGGTAAATGGCACCTGGGTGATGAAACAACCCCGGAAATCCAGGGTTTTGATCACAATATTGGCGGTTACCAACTGGGTCACACCAAATCCCATTTCAGTCCATACCAAAACCCGGCCCTCGAAGATGGTCCTGAGGGTGAATATCTCACTGATAGACTAACCGACGAGGCTATTGGATTTATCAGGGGGCATCATGACATACCATTTTTTTTATACCTTCCTCACTATGCTGTTCATACCCCCATTCAGGGTAAGGACAGCCTGGTGGCCTGGTATCTTCAGCAAACACCTGGCGACCATCATAATCACCCTGAGTATGCATCCATGATCTCCAGTCTGGATGAGAATATAGGCCGTATTATCAGGGAATTGGAGCGTCTTGGTTTAAGGGAGAATACCCTGGTTATATTTTTATCCGATAATGGTGGTCACGCATCTTATACCTCGCAATATCCGCTTCGGGGAGGGAAGGGCATGCTATATGAAGGCGGGATCCGGGTACCATTTCTCTTCTCATGGCCTGGACATATAAAATCCGGAATCATCTCTGATTATCCGATTATCGGGACCGATGTGTTTCCGACCATCCTGGACCTGATCGGTGCAGCGCCACCCAGAAACATGGTCATGGATGGGGTCAGTTTGAAAGAGCTTTTACTCAAGGAGAAAACGCCGGATCTCCGCCCCCTGTTCTGGCATTTCCCAGCCTACCTGGAGCGTTATCGCGGGCATCCGGATGTGTGGCGTACCACCCCGGTATCTGCCATTCGATATGGCGATTGGAAATTGATCGAGTTTTTTGAGGATGGCACGCTAGAATTGTATAATCTTCGCCAGGACATTGGGGAACATCATAATCTCATCCAGGAGTATCCTGAAAAATCGCTGGAGTTAGTCACCATTCTGCGAAATTGGCAGGCTGAAACAGGGGCCTTCATCCCCACTCAGTCCAACCCCGGGTTTCTCCAGGATAGCCTGGATCAGGCTCGTGCCAGGATTCAGGAATCCATGAGCGAAGACATATATCGTCCCTAAAGGGACTCATGTTTGAAGGTCCAATATGGGGCTAGAAATATTTCGCCCCTAAAGGGGCTGGCAGAAATGATTTATTCCAGAGTCCCGTCAGGGGTACAACATATTTATAGCCATACAGTTCCAGATTTCATCCAGAATCCCGTAGGGACATCATATTTCTAGCACATGCATGATGAAAAACCTACCAGGCCCGTCAGGGACAACATATTTATAGCACATGCATGATGAAAAACCTCCCAGGCCTGTCAGGGACAACATATTTATAGCCATACGGTTTCAAATTTCATCCAGAGTCCCGTAGGGACGTCATAATTCTAGCACATGCATGATGAAAAATTTCCCAGTCCCGTCAGGGACAACATATTTATAGCACATGCATAATGAAAAACCTCCCAGGCCCTTCAGGGACGACATATTTATAGCACATGCATGATGAAAAACCTCCCAGGCCCTTCAGGGACAACATATTTATAGCACATGCATGATGAAAAACCTCCCAGGCCCGTCAGGGACGACATATTTATAGCACATGTATGATGAAAAACCTCCCAGGCCCGTCAGGGACAACATATTTATAGCCATACGGTTTCAAATTTCATCCAGAGTCCCGTAAGGACGACATATTTCTTATTTTTGTGGTTAAAATATCACCACCATGTTATCAAAACAAAACACCACTCTTAAATTCCTATCCCTGGCCTTAATGACCCTTAACATATTGGGCTGTTCCTCCAATTCGCAAACCGACCATACCTTCACCAGCCAATGGCCTGAAGGGGTGGAACGTACCTGGATCGGACCGGAATACTGGGCCAACCGACTGCAGGACTGGCAACTTAACAACGGCCGTATCGAATGCCTGGTCTCCGACTGGAACCGGAACATCAACCTCCTGACCTGCCGCCTGGAAAATATAGACGGTACGTTCATCATGTCGGTCAAAACGGGTTTTCTGGATGTAAACCTGCCAAAAAATGAGAAAAACTGGATCGGGTTCCGCATCGGGGCCCGGGGTCAATTCAATGATTACCGTGACGATGCCATTTACGGTAAAGGTCTGGATGTGGGTGTGACCACCTCGGGCGATCTTTTCATTGGGGAACTCCCGGTGAAACAAAACGGGAATGCCCCGATGGTGCAGCCCTTTCTTCTGACAGGCCTCAAACTCGAGGTCGAAGTGACCCTTGAAGAAAATATCTATCTGCTTCATATACGAGCCATCGATCCGGAAACCAATGAGGTGCTGGCCGAAAAAACAGAAACTGATGTACCGCGGCAATCCCTTCATGGCAGCATGGCGCTGGTCAGCCATTTTATTGAAATGGGAGAACAAACCGATCTTCCAAGTACCTGGTTTGCAGAATGGCACTTATCCGGATCGAAAGTCCGGACGTATCCGGACCGCACCTATGGCCCCATCCTGTTTTCACAATACACCCTGAGCCGGGGCACTATGAAGATGACCGCACAATTACCCCCCATAGGTTCCATGGATGGTGAATCTGTCGAACTTCAGATCAAAGAGAATAATAATTGGAAAAAGGTGGGCATATCACCCATTCAGCCACTTTCCCGAACCGCAAATTTTACAGTGAATGATTGGGACAACACTGAAGACATCCCGTATAGACTGCACTACCGTCTTAACACGGGGAGACTGAATTCATTTTACCGGGAGGGCATCATCCGGAAAGAGCCCATTGATCAGGAAGAAATCGTGGTGGCCGGATTTACTGGGAATAACGACCTGGGGTTCCCAAATACCGATTTATTTGAGGCCATTCAGTACCATGATCCCGACCTGTTATTTTTCAGTGGCGACCAGATCTACGAAGGGGTGGGTGGATTTGGTGTACAACGTGCCCCACTCGACAAAGCCGTGTTGGATTACCTGAGGAAATGGTATTTACTGGGTTGGGAATACGGCGAACTCATGAAAGACAGGCCCAGTATTACCATTCCTGATGATCATGATGTGTATCATGGGAATCTCTGGGGTGCCGGTGGAATTGCGACTCCTCCGGGACTCACAGGAAATGCAGCCCAGGATGCCGGTGGTTATAAGATGCCCGCTGAATGGGTACAAATGGTGGAAGCGACCCAGACCAGCCACCTGCCCCACCCTTACGATCCCACACCGGTGGAACAGGATATAGGTGTGTATTATACTGAAGTGAATTATGGTGGTATCAGCTTTGCAGTAGTCGAAGACCGGAAATTTAAATCAGCACCGGGACCACTCCTTCCTGATGCCCGGGTAAATAATGGTTGGGCCCAGAACAGGGAATGGGATGCTGTGACGCAGGGTGATGCATCCGGAGCGATACTACTTGGAGAACGGCAACTGAATTTTTTGGAAGACTGGGCCGGAGACTGGTCCAACCATACCTGGATGAAGGTGGTATTATCCCAAACCATTTTTGCCAATGTGGCCACCCTGCCCGAAAAGGAGCAGCACGACCGGGTGGTTCCACAGCTCCGTATCTTGGAAGAAGGTGAGTATCCACCGGATGACAGGCCGGTAGCTGATATGGATTCAGATGGGTGGCCGCAAACAGGAAGGAACCATGCCATAAAGCAAATGCGCAAGGCATTTGCTCTACATATTGCCGGCGATCAACACCTGGGCAGTACGATTCAATATGGCATAGATGAATGGGGAGATGCGGGTTATGCGATCTGTGTGCCCGCCATTTCCAATGTATGGCCCCGAAGATGGTTCCCCATGGAAGGCGGACAGAACCAGGAGCCGGGTGCTCCGAAATATACCGGGGATTTTTTCGATGGATTTGGAAACCGAATCTCTGTAAAGGCAGTCTCCAATCCTGTTTTTACAGGGAAGAAACCCTCCAATTTGTATGACCGGGCTACCGGGTATGGGATCATCAGGTTCCATAGATCCAACAGGGATATCACGCTTGAATGCTGGCCACGGTTCATCGATCCGGAAGCTGGCGATGCACAACAGTACCCGGGATGGCCTGTCACCATTAACCAGATGGACAACTACAGCCCTGCACCTTATGGTTACTTGCCAAAGATCCGCGTAGAAGGGATGCAAAACCCGGTATTAAAAGTTTTTTATGGACCGGAACTGGTATATGCCCTCAGGATTTTGGGAACGGAATTCCAACCCCCTGTATATGCACCTGGTTTATACCAAATTGAGATTGGTGATCCTGATATGGATCAGATGAAGGTCTTTGATAATGTAGAGGCCATGGCAAATGCAAACGAAAACATCCTTCTGGTAAATTTCTAGAATGACGTAATTAATTACGTCATTCTTCATGGTTCTCGATCCGATCCGGGATCTGCTTATTGTTCAGGAGATTCCCTTTTTCAAGGGAATGATGGAGCACACATCATCCCCGATCCATTCGGGGATCTTTCCAACACATTGACTTGAAGCCTGAAATTTATCCCCCTTTCTTTTGTATATTTATAGATATAATCCACATCCATTTTGAAATTTTCTATTCTGATATTTCTATCCGCTGCCATTTTTCAGATAAATCAGGTATGGTGTCAAAACCAGGACTCCCTTCCTGAGTCAAAAAAAAACCATGAAATCTACTTCGAGGATTACACCGACCATCTGGCCCTGCGCTTATTTACCCTTACCAAGTTCAATTCTTTGAACATCCGGAAAGATCCGGAATTGCTGAGATTACTGCCCAACGGGCAAACCAACCTGGGGGTGGGATTCAATTATAAATTCATTGGTATTGGGTTATCATTCGGGTTACCTGTTTCGAAATCA
>Ga0209536_100002866_pt1 | contig 27949 bp, 27 predicted proteins | sample DeeMarSeWOR28_12_FD_187461 | JGI IMG/M metagenome (GOLD analysis project Ga0209536, IMG submission 187461) | Marine sediment microbial communities from White Oak River estuary, North Carolina - WOR-2-8_12 (SPAdes) (version 2) | ecosystem: Environmental > Aquatic > Marine > Intertidal zone >... | reverse complement strand
CAAATTAAAAATGATGATCTCTCTATCTATTCCTGCAATCTCAAGAAGTTCATTTACTTTTTTCATCATGCCACCAGTAACGTCTGTATTAGTTGAAGGTCCTGTTTTGGAAAGAATGATTTCCTTATTTTCTTGATTTATGACAGGTATGTGTTTGGCTGATGGATTTAATTTTGGGTTGTCATCCAAAACTCCATCAACGTCGGTTCCAATGAGTATGGTTTCTGCATTCAACTCATTTGCAAGATATACAGATATTGTATCACCACTAAGAATGGATGCTGTAGTTACTTCGTCGAAACAGACATCGCCATGTGTCACTACGACAAGACCATTTTCTAATGATTTTCTAATTATATTAGTGGGAAAGTCATTTATCAAGCCATTTCTTAGTGTTACAAAAGTGAAGGGAGGAATGACGATTGTAGGGATTCCTTCTTTGTTTAGACTGGTTTCCACAGATGATGAGAGTATAGACATACTATGTCGAATTGGTGGAATGCCTTTCGTTAGAAGATCTCTAGAGCTTTTAGGGTCTGCATAACCATGTGTATAAGCAGCTTGATGGCCATGAGCTCCACCACCAAGAACGATGATTAATGCTCCTTTATGCGCTCTCAGTTCTTTTGCAATTCGAGACAAGTTCTTCTCGTTGATTTTAGGTGGGGTTGAATCTTTGTATGTTATCACTGAGCCACCTAATTTCACAATTGTGAGTTGCTTCAATTGCATCACATGTACCCAAATTACGAGTCATGCTTATGGACGTTACTTTTCTTACGAATCAAATTTTGTCACACACAAGACAAGCTTTTTATCCGGTTCAGATTTGGAAGCGTCGGACACCTCGCCAACATTGAGGGATTCTTAAATGACTCAAAGAGCAAGAATCAGATTATCTAGCACAAGCACAGAACACCTAGATGGTGTGTGTAATCAAATCAAGAGGATTACTCGCAAGACAGGTGTCCGAATGGCTGGTCCAATACCTTTGCCAACTCGTAGAATGGTTATACCTACTAGAAAGACTCCTTGTGGTCAGGGATCTGAGTCTTGGGATAAGTGGGAGATGAGAGTCCATAAGCGTTTGATTGATATTGATGCGGATGAAAGGGCTATTCGTCAGATAATGCGTGTACGGATTCCTGATTCTGTATATATTGAGATTGAACTGACTGGATAATGTCACTAAACCAATCAGTTTATTGTTAATCGTACAATTGTGACCTGATACAAACCCTTTTTGCACAATTCTACAAGGGAGTTCTACTGCTCATGAGGTATCTCAGAGATGTGTGGTATAATTGCTGTAGTACAGGAACGTGGTATTGTTGCTCCATTCCTACATCAAGCACTAAAACGTCTTGAATATCGTGGTTATGACTCAGTGGGAGTAACGACTATTGAAGGGAATATGCTACATACTAAGAAAGACAAAGGAAAGATTGAGGAAGTCCACAAACGACTCAACCTTGACGAGATGCCAGGGCTAATTGGGATTGGTCATACTCGCTGGGCCACACATGGTGCACCGTCTATGCTAAATGCACATCCACATTTTTGCTGCGATAACAAAATCGCTGTTGTTCATAATGGTGTTATTGATAATTTCATGGAACTCAGAAAAGAACTGAACCAGAGAGGACACAAATTTAGTTCCGAAACTGATACAGAGGTTATCCCTCATTTGATTGAGGACTTCATGAAGGAAGGAATGGACCTAGCCAAGGCAATTAAAGAAGTCACGAAACGTATTGAAGGCACTTATGCCATTGTGGCTATGTCAACTGAAGAAAGTGACAAGATAGTATGTACGCGTGATGGAAACCCATTGGTTATTGGAACAAAGTCGGGGGCTTCATACGTTTCTTCGGATATTCCTGCATTCTTGCCAATGACAAATGATATGATTCTCCTGCTTGATGGAGAGATTGCGAGTCTGACAACTGAGGGCGTTCATATTGAGAAGCTATTTGATGGGGCATCTGTTAATCGGGAAACCATCAAGATTAGTTGGACTGCTGATCAAGCTCAAAAAAGTGGATATCCCCACTTCATGTTGAAAGAGATACATGAACAACCTGATGCCATTAAGGATACACTTAGGCTTCGGTCAGAGAATATTGAAGAGGCAGCTAGGATAATCATGGGGTCTGAGAAAGTCTACATGCTCGCAATGGGTACTTCAGGGCATGCTGCACAAGCAGGACGACACATGTTCGCGGCACTTGCTGGTATACTTCCATCTTTTGAACTGGCAAGTGATTTTCCAGATACAGTCTATGGAGCATTGTCTGATAAAGACTGTATCATTGCTATTACCCAGTCAGGTGAAACTACAGATACTATCACTGCTGTGAAGTATGCGAAAAAGCATGGTGTAAAGGTGGTAGCAATCACAAACGTTGTTGGGAGCTCAATAACTCGTCTTTCTGATCATACGATCATAACCCAAGCTGGTCCAGAGATTGGAGTTGCTGCTACAAAGACCTTCATGGTTCAGCTTACTTCTTTGGCTCTGATTGCTTTGGCATTAGGAGAGATGGTTGGATTCAAAGAACATAGTGAGATTCAAAGAAAACATAGCTATTTGGAAAAATTGCCCGAACTTGTTTCTGAGGTCATATCAAGAAATGAGGAAAAAGCACGGAGACTGGCTTCAGTTCTCTACGAGAAACCGAGTCTTCTATTTTTGGGAAGAGGTATGTCAATAGCCACAGCTGAAGAAGGGGCATTGAAACTCAAGGAAATAGCTTACAATCACGCAGAAGCGTATTCAGCTGGTGAGTCTAAACATGGGCCTATTGCTCTTGTCCAGGATGGCTACCCTGTTATATTCATAGCTCCTTCTGATGATACAAGGAATCGAATTATTGGCAATATTATGGAAATGAAAGCAAGAGGTGCCACCATTATCTCTGTAATCCAAAAGACAGACGTTGAGATTGCAGGTTTGTCAGACCATGTGTTTGCTATTCCAGACCAGACTGAACCGGAATTCTCTGTGATGCCATTCATTGTCCCGCTACAGCTTTTCAGTTATTATATGGCCTTGAGGAAAGGATATGATCCTGACAAGCCACGAAATCTGGCAAAGTCAGTCACCGTTCTTTAGGTCCTTAAATCGCAGTAGCTACCAAAGAATTGTGTGAAACCAATGTGGCTGTCGATACTTAGTCCGCTGACAGACTTTGCAAATTTGATAGCGGGATATTTCATGGAGATTTGGGATTTCCTGATTTTCATCGGAAATATCTCAGCCTTTGTGGTTGTCTTGGTGGGTGCAATTCTGTGGTTTACAGGTGTCAATGATAAGAAAGGAAAAGGACTGGTTCTGAGTGGTATTCTTCTTGCAATTATTGTTCAGTACTTTGTGTTCTATCCACCCTCATTCACGTTATAGTAACTCAGAGGCAATGACAGTTATTGTGTCTACAAGACGGTCTATGTCTTCAAGTGAGTTGTAACCATGGATTGATGCCTGTATCATTCCATCCTCTGAAATTGATTGAACAAGAGAATGAGCACACAGGACACCACTTCTTACAGCTATGTTTGATTCATCGAGGAAGAGTGATACATCGTGGCAATTGATTCCCTCTTCAGGATTAAGATTGAATCCGAATATGGTATTATTCTCTGTGGGCTCTCCATAGATGATGAGACTGTCAATCTCTGCAAGTCTTTGAACCATGTATTTTGAAAGCTTGTTGATATGCTTGGTAAGTCCTTGTGAGTGAAGCTTTGTGAGGTATTCAATAGATGCATCTAGGCCTGCAATAGCAGGGAGGTTCAGATATCCTGACTCGAATTTGTCTGGTTGTAATGCAACCTCAAACGAACTATCTTCAACGTTGATGACCGAGGAGCCTCCCAATATTCCGGGTTTGTGGGTTTCACCAAGTGTCTTATCGATCCATTGGATTGCAAGACCTGGTGGTCCCATTAGTCCTATGTTGGCTGATAATACTAGTATATCTGAACCAAGGGCTGTCAGTGTTTCGCTGGTGAGTCCCGCGGATCGTGTGGCATCTGTTAGTAGAAGTGAGTTGGATTGATGAACAATTTCGGCAACTGATTCTATCGGATTGTGCATTCCAATACCAGGTGACACATGACTGACTGCTACTAAGCCTGTGTTATCATCCACTTTTCTTTCCAGTTCATCAATAAGCAGGTTTCCTTTCTCATCAATTGGAGCAATCTCCGCGCTCAGCCCTAGTATATTGGCAGATCGAAGTAGTGATACAAAGATGGAGTTCTCTTCTCCTTGTCCAATCACAATCTTGTTCTTCTTGTTAGTCTTCCAATCATAGCCATACACAAAGGATGCGACAGCAGTGGGGATTGATTTTTGGAATGATATCTGAGATTTGTCGGTTTTCAGTAACGTGGCCAAGGATTTTCTGGTGTCTTCAACAATTGCACCACCTTTCACAGCGAGCCGGTGAGCACCACGGCGCGCAGAAGCCACTATGGAATCAAGAAAATTGTTTGTTGCAGAAACAGCCTGGCGTGGAACAAGTGTGGTGCTTGCTGAATCAAAATAAGCCAGATCAGGAGTATGCTCATAGACACCAAAGTCATGTTTAATGTCAAATTTAGCAGTCATGATTACTATCCATATGATGAGCGACTTTAATACCATGCTATATACTGGTTTTGGTGATTACTGTGACGAAGAATCTTGTAGAGGGGCATTTTGTCATAACAATAGACAATCTCATCTTTGAGATTAAGGGTATATTTCATCCAAGAAACCGTGTCATTGCTTACCTTCGATATGTTCCAACTACAAACGAGATTTCTGGATACAGGAAAGTGTATGCACTCGATGAGAGAGAAACATACCTTCAGAACAATTATCCATCATACCTCTGGTTCAGCGAACCTCATGGAAGGGTTGTGCAATCGGTTCCTAATGATAGAATCAAATCAGTGCTTAATCCTGTTGATTGTCTAAGGAATCTTCGAGTCAGTGATGAAACAATCTCTGACTTGGAACAAGCTTCTGTGAATCTGGCTACAGGATTGGTGGAAGCAACTGGGATTGAGTGGACTGATATTGGTATTACAGGATCACAGCTTGTGGGTGTTGCCAGAGAGGACTCAGATATTGACTTGGTGGTTTATGGACTAGATGCATGTCGAAGATTCTATTCCAATCTGTCTGATAGTATCACATCAATTAAGGGCATCGAACACTATTCAGGGTCTTTGCTTGATGCGCATGTTTCTTTCAGATGGGGAGCACACGAGGATCTGAAATCCATTCTTAGAGAAATTGAACAGGCAAAGCTATTGCAAGGATTGTTTGAAGGGTATCATTTCTTTGTGAGGTTAGTGAAGACTCCTAGAGATTTTGACTATGCCTACGACGATTTTTCATACCAGATGAAGGGGCATCAATTGGTATCAGGTAAAGTAGTAGATGATAATGAAGCAATATTCACACCTTGTGAATATTTGGTGGAATGTAATAATCTACCAAGCCTTAGGAAGCTTGTCAGTTATAGAGGCAGATTTACTGAACAAATCTCAAAGGGTAGAACCTTTGAAGCTCATGGAAGGCTTGAAGTGGTTACTAATCATAAAGAACAGGAACAGTTCATGCAGCTTGTTCTTGGGGAGCTTCCCACTGATTATCTCATCCCAAAATAGCAAGTAAAATGCTTTCACAGATTGTTCATATTTACATTCGTTCACACTCTAGTTGTGTGAATGGCGCCTTAATTGTGAACACTCTGGGAGAAACGGACTTCTTAATGCTTTAATACCTGAATAGAGGCATGATATGTTTCATGATACCTGTGAATGGACACACCCCTTCGTTTCCTGTGGAAACAGGAAAGAAGACCTATGAAATGCTTACACACTCATTCACAAGAAGTATAGATTAGTGAATGGTGAATTGGCTGGAGAATAAGGTTCTTTCAACGAAAAAAGGGCTCATATTGCTTTTTTATGGCTAATAGGGTCTGACAGGACGTCAGCACAGCAAAAACGAAGTGGACGAGTCCTATATGTGTACAGACACACTATGTAGCTCTTATCTTGGTATAGATAATTCACATACTCACACTTATTTGGAATCTAATTCTAGTTCATTGTGAATAGTCAACAGTATCGGAGAGATTAGGTTTGGCAAGCGAAGACAGAACTAACTATGTGTATGAGTTTACATACAGCTCAGCACCAGGTCTTCGAGAGATATTCCAGTGTAAGTATGTCAGACCAGATGAAGCACTTAACAGGTTTAGAAAGATCCTCGCGCTAACCGAGTCGCCTTTTGATTTCAAGATTATCGTATCTGATGAAACAATGGGGGAGGAATCGAGTTTTCAGGTTAAGGGCGGCAGTATTGAAGAGATGTTTGTCAAGTTCAAAGTCTTCCTGGAAACAAGTACAGGATTCATCTTTGAGCCAGTCAGTGAAAAAGTCACAGAGGTCGGAATCGAGGAAGCCCGTTTTGAGTCGATGAGTAACTATGACAAGATGCAGGTGATAATCTATGCATCATTCAAGCATGGGAAATTCTCTTCGCTTGATGTCACTGAGATTTACCAAGACTCCTTCAGTGAGGACCTTCCAAAGAGTACGGCATCTACATATCTAGCAAGAATGTGGAACAACGGAAAGGGACACCTGGAACGGTATGGAAATCGTTCTGGTTATACATATCGACTCAGAACTGAAATTGCAGAGGTCCAGAAGGAAACTGAGAGAGCAGAAGAAATTCTAGCTGCAATACAAATGCGAGTCAGGGATTGAACTCAGGTCACTGTATGACCAATGTTCAAACCCTACTGTTTCAATCACTATAAATCAAATGTCTTCTCATCCATCTTGATGTTCAGTGTTTCTAGCTCATCCAAGATTGGTGCATAGATTTCAGGAATTATGGGTCTGTGAACACCAGTTAGGGTGATTTTCCCATCGAGAATCATCTTACTGGCTATAGCAACTGGAAGAGCCACAGTCCTAGACATTGAACTGTCCCCATTCGGGATACCATAATCAATGAGGGTCGAAGTGATTTTTTCTTTCTTGTCAGGGTACTCAGCTATGAACTCGTGATGCATAACAATCATATCACGCTCGCCTGGAGCATACTGTAGCTTCTCTTCAAAGAGATTGCATACTGCATCTAGGATTGTATTGGTTGCAGAAGGAATCTGTTTCTCATCAAACAGACCCAACCATTCTAAGCGATTGATAATTTGATCATCAGGATCAATATTGCAGGCCTTAGCCACTGCAATCTTCACATCTGAGTCACTGGTTGATGTTAGTTCACGCATTAGAGCAGCATATGTCATACCTTCAAGAGACCGTTCCTTTATGTCCAACAAGCCCAAGTCTGCGATTTTATCTAGTGTGCCACACCAACCAACATTCCTGAATGTCCCACGAAGCATCGTCTTTGTTTCTGGAATACTGTAGATGTCAATGTAAGAGAGACTGTCACGGTTTGGGTATCCTTCGAAAGTACCCATTCCCGGAACCTCCATGAGCTCACAGTTATCAAAGAGCTCAGAACCAGGGATTTTAACCTCTTTCCCATCACGAAGAAAATGCGCGTCGTTGCGCCCAGCTAAGAGAACTCCCCGCGGGCTCCACGACAGCTTGTAGCCATATGGATTGTTGTTTGCATCAGGAGCAGGAAGACCTCCAGTGAAAGAGGTAAAACTCACAATCTTACCGTCATTGGTGTGAACATCATCAATGATTTTCATGGCGCTCATGTGATCGATACCTGGATCAACTCCACACTCATTCAGAACTAAGATTCCAGCTTTCTTTGCATCCTCTTCAAGGGCTTTCATCTCATCTGAGATATATGATGTGGTACAGAAATGTGTCTTGTGTTTGATAGCGACCCTGGCAGCCTTCACGTGAAACGTGTAAGGTAGCAAAGAGCATACAAGATCGACCTTTTTGGTTAGTTCTTCTAGGAGCTCATCATCTTTTGCTATATTGAAAGCCACGGCTTGGGCGTTTTTGCAGCCCTCAATGAGTCTTTCAGCTTTGCTTATTGTCCTACTTGCGACAATGACATGAAACCCATTGTCGGAAAGATATTGTATGTATGGGTGAGCTACTAGCCCTGCACCCAAGCACAGTACTTTCTTCATTCTTAGTTTTCCTCCTTTGGAAGGTATTGTTCTAGATATTGGAATTTCTCCGTAAGTTTTCCTCGGTATACAATCACAGCATCCTTGAACTCCCGAGGTAATTCAAGATCTGAAAAGTCTACTGTGAAATCTGCTTTTGCAAGAGCTGGTATAAAGTCAAGAAGTGTTTCGCTGAAAGATGTAGACGACTCGCGGGGGAGCTCACATGGTAAGTTGTCAACAGCCATGATAACTGGTCCCTTACCTTCTACACCTAGTTCTGCTCTATCCTCATCAATAATGTAGGTAAATGCAGGTTTGTCTGGACTTGTACATCTGACAGTGAATTCTATTGCACCCCTGACATCACAGGAGATATCACCGACAACTTGGAGCCTTCTATCATCACTGGTCCAGTGATTGCGAATAAAATCTAAAGTAACTAGTCGAGGGTATTTAGCTGACCAGTATATACAATTCATCAGTACTGTGATGTAAGGAATGTGTCTATGGAATATACCCTCATACTTTGATTTTCCATTCTTGTAATAATCTTGGAGATTAAACTTTAATGAGGAATCTTTTGGTTCAACCATGTGTTCTTCCTTGAAAACACACTTGTAGAGAAGATTTGATTCAGGTGTCAATTTGGATAGTTCGTCAGGATTGACTGTCTTGTGTGGAAGAATATCAAATATTTCTTGAGCACCTCTGGAAACATTTCCATAACCTGCGAACCCTACTACAAAGGGTGTGAGTTCACTAGGGAGTCCTTGGTCTTTGATACGATTTTCAAGGAGCTCAAACTCCTCCTTTAATTCATCAAGTTCTTTTATCTCGAGCGTGGTTTTCATTCCAGCAAAAGGGTTGGGTGTTATACCCATCAGTTCTAAACGTTGACCAAGAACACGAAGTGTGTCTGAGATTCCAGCCATACCAGCCCAGTTACCAAAGAAGATTAACCTTCGACCCGTTTCATCAACTACTCGTTCGTAGTCAATCAGTGTAGCACCGACATCCATAATACGTTTGAGCATAGGCATGTTGCTGGTTTGGCCCTTGATGGTGTGACTGAAGAAGATGTAAACAATGTCTTTTTCGAAGATGTCATTGGGCATCTCCTTTATTCCCATGACAATAGGAATACCACTGTCTTTCAAGGGAGTAACATCAATGCCATATTCTTCCTCTGAAAATGCACGTTGATCACTAGGTTCTAGTACGAAGTCGATACCATGTTTATCGCGTAGCAATCTAACATGATCGGGCACAAGTGGAACTCGAGTTTCAAACGCTTTCTCTTCCTTTCTGAGACCGATCCTGTTCAATGATTGTCCTCCATTTTCAAGCTCAGGTTGGGTGTTGTGCTGAAGCCGTGGGCGAAGATACTCCCGCTTTAACTTTTCCCTGTTGGCCAAGTTTTGTATTACTAGCACTAAAAATCAGAACACGTGTTCTTCAATTGGTTGGTTCACTTGACATCGTATCTATATCTGTATGATTGCCAGCAGGCGCGACGAACTAATGCTAGGCGTGTTGCATTCACAAAGGAACTCTATGGTTATTTCTATACATGGAGAACAAAATCTGGAATCAAACAGAAGCGAAAACCAGGTCTCTTGGATGAATGTCCTGGTGCTGAAGCTGTAGCTGACTCAGCTATTCTTGTTCCTTCTGAACATCGTATTGTGTTTGATGCACTCTTCAAGATGTATGAAGATATTTTGAAGTTGAAGATCTTTGAGATTGTTCAAGAGTTGGAGTGAAAATTAATTCTTAGAACATGTGTTCCAAGTATAATTTTAAGACTATTACTTGTATTACAATCAACTCATGATCCATGTATTTCCACTGGAACTCACTTTTGGTGGGGTTTTTTCCACTAGAACATGTGTTCCAAAGACAATCGGACCCCCTTGTTTCCACTAGAGATTATTAATATATATCTAATCGGTTAAATATCAAAAAATATATATAATCGTTTCAGCAGCCTACATTTATCTCCATTTTTAATATATATATTATTACCCGCCGAAGAGATTCTCCATAAGATCTCTCGAGTGGAAATCAAGGGGTCTTATCTAGATACAGCTTTACAGACTACCCACATAGGGTTAGCACAATATTCACTAGAACACGTGTTCTAAGTACTAAAATCATATTGTCCAAGACCACAAAACTGATACAGCACACACAATTCAAACCGAATCATTCATACACGGAGGATCAGTGATTGGCAAAGCCCAAGGAACTTCTCGAGGACAAACCAGGGAAAGAGATTCTTCTTCTAGCCAATGAAGCAATTGCTCGAGGTGTACTGGAAGCAGGAGTCAGATTAGTAGCACTTTATCCTGGTACACCAAGCAGTGAAATTGGAAACAATCTGACATTCATGGCTCCACATATTCCTAACTTCTATTTTGAATTCAGTACAAATGAGAAGGTTGCCCTTGAGGTGGCTGGCGCGGCAGCGGTTGCAGGCGTGAGATCCATGATGGTCTGTAAGGGCCCAGGTCTCAATGTCGCTGCTGACCCATTCTTTTCTTTAGCGTATGTTGGTGTAAGAGGAGGAATGGTAATTGTCGTAGCAGATGACCCAAGTATGTGGAGCTCTCAGAACGAGAATGACAGCAGATATTATGCATTGATGGGAAACATGCCAATGATAGAACCTGCTGATCCTATTGAAGCAAAATCAATGCTACTTGAGGCCTACAAGTTCTCAGAGAAATTGGAACTCCCAGTACTTTTCCGTACAACTACTAGAGTGAATCATACACGAGCTCCAGTCAAATTTGGTAAGATATCCTCACGCCCAGATAAGGTTGAGTTTGAGAAGGAACCATTCCGGTTTGTTCCTATTCCATCTGTCGCACGTAAACGACATCCTTGGCTTCTTGGGCAGATACAGAAAGCACGTGAGTTGTCTGAGAAAAGCCCCATGAACTTTGTTGAGGGTAAGGGTGATCTTGGAATAATCACCTCCGGTGTTTCCTACAACTATGTAGTTGAAGCACTATCGATCATGGAAATTAAAGCTGAAGTTTTGAAGCTTGGAATCACCCATCCAGTTCCTGAGAAAATGATTACTGATTTTCTACGTCGTCATAAACAAGTATTGATTGTTGAAGAGCTAGAACCTTTTCTAGAAACACACGCACGACGATTAGCTCAGCTGAACAATATCACCGTTGATATTCTTGGAAAGGAACAAAACATTTTCTCACGTACCTATGAGTATAGTCCTAGGATTGTCATGGATGCTCTGAAGAAAGTTACTACACGTAATACACCTATTAATTGGGATGAAATTGACAAAAAGACCCAGGAGTTACCAGAGCTACCTCCAAGACCTCCACTTCTGTGCGCTGGATGTCCACATCGAGCAACCTACTTTGCAATACGGACTGCAACTAGAGGGAAAGCAATCTACCCCTCCGATATTGGTTGTTATACCCTAAGTATTGCTCCTCCACTAGAAACAGCTGACATATTGTTTGACATGGGATCATCGATAACTACTGCCTGTGGTCTTGCAGAAGTCACTGATCAAGATATTGTTGCCACAATTGGTGATAGTACATTCTTTGCCTCTGGTCTTCCGGGTATTGCAAATGCAGTCTATAATCAACATCGAATCTGTGTAGTTGTACTTGATAATCGAACCACTGCAATGACAGGCCACCAGCCGCATCCTGGTACTGGAGTAACTGGAATGCAAAAAGAAGTTCCACCCCTAGATATCGCAGAAGCATGCAAAGGTCTAGGTGTCAAATACGTTAAGACTGTTGAACCATTTGAATCAATAGCAGGTCTGGTTGCCGAGGTTCGCGAGATGGTCAAATGGGCGAAGGAAAATCATAGCCCTGCAGTGCTAGTTTCAATAGAGCCGTGTGCACTTCTCACTGCAGCTGAACGTCGACGTACTGGTGAGTTCCCACCTAAGTATTATGTCGACTTAGAAATCTGCAACGCATGCAAACGCTGCCTCAATCGTCTTTCTTGTCCGGCAATGTACATGAACCCAGAAACAGAACAGGCTGTAATTGATGAAACCCTGTGTAATCTCTGCGGAACCTGTGTTTCAGTTTGCCCACAGGGAGCAATAAAACAGGAGGATGCCTAATATGTCCAGTAATAATAGTAATACAATCAACATTGCAATCACTGGAGTAGGAGGACAAGGGGTTCTGACTCTTGCTGAGATCTTAGCCAAGGCAGCGCTGCATTGCAGTCTCAATGTTCGTGTAGGAGAGATTCATGGCATGGCTCAACGAGGAGGTCATGTTGTCTGCACAGTTCGTATAGGTGAGAATGCAAAAGGTCCGATTGTGGATCCTGGTTCTGCTCATCTTCTTGTTGGCTTCGAACCTATTGAAACCCTTAGAGAGATTCAACTCATAAGACAGGGTGGCTGTGTCCTGATGAGCTCACATGTTCAATATCCTGTTGCAGTTTCAATGGGACAAGCAGATTATCTTGATCATGATGAGATAATCAAGAGCATGAACAAATATACTGACAAGATAATCGAATTTGATGCTTTAGAGCTTGCAGCAAAAGCTGGAAGCACCCGTGCACTCAATATGGTCATGCTAGGAGCTATCATAGGAACTGGCCTAACTCCAATCACCGAGAAAGTTGCAATCGATGTTGTCCGTGAAGCATTTCCAAAGAAATTCGAGAAGATTAATACCACTGCGACGAAACTAGGACTTGAACAAGCAAAATCCTGTAGCTAATACTAGTATTACAATTATGAATCACTTAGTTTCGCTGCAGCAACAACAACTTGGCCGATAGAGATTCCTCCGTCACCTGGAGGAACATTGTTGTGGATAAGGGGTACGAGTTTCTCGTGATTGACATAATCAATCACAGCCTCTGTGATAATCCTGTTGAGCGCGACTCCTCCTGAAAAACCAACATGCTGTACTTGATTCTCATTGGCTACTCTACATGCAATATATGCCAGCGATTCTCCAAGATACCACTGTGCTGCATAAGCTATCTCCTGCTTGCTGACACTTTTCTCTTTCAACTCAAGAACCTGCATCAAACCATGTGATGTATCTAAAGTCAATCCAGCTTTTGTTTTCATGAATCGAGGTTCGATCTGTAGCTCAGTAGTTTTCGATAGAGCTTCAAGTTTCATTGGACACTCTCCATCATAAGAGTTCTCTAAGCTTACACCGAGAACCATAGCTACTGCATCAAGGAATCTACCAGCACTTGTACTGCTCATTGTATTGATTTGACGACTTAATGAATCAACCAGAATATCAAGTGTACCTGGAGTCATTTTGGTATCGGGTCCGATAGGTGCTGAATTAACAATTCGAAGGAGATCGTCTTTCTTGAGTGAGTTACCCAAATAGCTTTTCAAAATCCCAACTACAGATCTTGCGGCATAGACTGCTGCAAGGTTTCCACCAGGATAATCTACATATTTGAGACCGCCCATTTTCCTGAAATCTTTCAGACCACCAAGAAGCACCTCTCCTCCCCAACCATTGCCATCTTGACCATATCCATAGCCATCGGCTGTAATACAAACAATACTTGTATCATAAGATAACTTGTGGTCCACAATCATTGAGGCAAGATGTGCATGATGGTGCTGAACACGAATAAGAGGAATGTCCTGTTCTCTACTTATTTTTTCTGCAAATTCGGTGGTCAAAAACTCTGGATGAAGGTCACAGGCAACTCCATCAAGTTTGTTTATATCGAGAAGGTGAAGAATGTGTCTTACAGCGTCAGACAGAAAGTCTAGACTCTCAACCCGATTGATATCTCCAATATGTTGTGTTGGATAAATCATTCCCGATTTCAACACAGAAGCCGTGACCTTCTCTTCAGGACCAACACTTGCAACCTTGAAAGATTCCCAAGGCCCTTCGAATCGGAGAGGATCAGGAACATACCCTCTTGCTCGTCGGATAAATACTGGTTTATCCTTACCCACGAATTTGATGACAGAATCATCAGCTCTCTGATAGACTCTACGATTATGAATCAGAGAATAATCAACAATATCCCTGAGCTCAGAAATGACAACATCTGGTTCGATATACATTGGAACTCCTGTGGGATTTGCACTTGTCAGCACCAGAGCTGGTTCACCCGTATACTGAAAGAGAAGATGGTGAATCGGAGCATAAGGCAGCATGACTCCAATAGTATCGAGACATGGTGCAATTACATCTTGTACATTGTCTGGTATTAACTTCGATTCCATTCTCTTCTCCAAAAGGACTATGGGTCTTCTCCAAGATGTTAGAAGTTTCTCTTGTATAGGATTCAGATACGCAATTTGTTTCAGAACAGATAGATCTCTAACCATTATCGCAAAGGGTCGTTGGGATCGCTTCTTCCTTTGTCGTAGAATTTCGATTGCATTGGAACTAGATGTCTTGGTTGCGATATGAGTTCCTGCTATGCCTTGGATTGCGACAACTCTATCTTCCTCCAGTATCTGCGCAACAAGTTGAACGGAATCGTCACACTTAATCTGATTTCCTACAGCGTCAACTAATTTATAGACAGGACCACATACCTCACATGCCGTTGTTTGAGCATGATAACGTCGATCAACAGGATTGGTATAACCTGTATTACAAGTATCACATAATGGAAAATCTAACATAGTCGTGTTTGGACGGTCATAGGGAAGATCCGTGATGGTTGAGAACCTTGGTCCACATGCTGCACACGAGGTGAATGGATAACGATACCATCTTGATGCCGGACTTGTCAAGTCTTCGATACAATCACTACACATTGCAATATCAGGTGGCAGTACAGGAACTGATCCTTCCAATCGGGTTTCTGAAGACTTTTGTATCTCAAACGATGTGAACGAATCTTTGTTATCTGTCCAGTCAACAGTCAATGAATCAATACGTGAAATGGATGGAGGGTTGTTCCTTATACCATCTATCAAATCATTGATACCAGACTCTTTTCCTTCTACAACAATCCGTACTCCTGCATCACCCAGATTAAGTACAAAACCTGTGAGCGATAGAGATTCAGCAACATTATAGACAAATGGTCTAAATCCAACTCCTTGGACTATACCTGTCACATGAATCTCAGCTCTCTTTTTCACTTAACAAGACACCTTTATGTTTTCGTGACCATACTCGATATTAATTCAATGAAGTGACTATAACCTTCACTGTAATACAAAAAATACCGGCATCATGCCAATTGTTTGTAGGTCCTCTTAAGGCTCGTGTAGGAAAAAGGTTTGAGCTGCCTTGACGACCCGTAGTGTACGCACCCGATCATTGGTTAGAGAACCAGAGATAACTCCTTCCATATTGGCTTCGATACCAGAATGTCTTAGAGATGCACTCAAAGAGGCAATCAATACAAGGGGGAGAGGAAGGAAGTCTGTTCTAATTTCAAGTAACAGTCTCACTAACAGATTCATTTTTTCCAGATGGGGAATACGACCTTCCCAACGAAGACGATACAAGAATCTCTTTGCTTCTGTTAGAAAACAGAGTCGAGTTGTGTTTCAACACTTTCTTCTTCGGGGTCGAGTCGAGTGGACTGAGGATTCCGAAAGACATGTCTTCGGGGTCTACAAGTTTGATGAGATTCGAGGAAATCTAATCCTAGGATTTGTTGCAATGACACCCGAATCCGAATGGACCCTTTCAAAGAGATGATTATCCTCACCCATATGGCTAACTGAAAGCTACATAAGGTCTTGATACTGTCTGTCGTATACGAAATTGTATCCGCCCATCAAGACTTCTGGATGATATTGGAAAAGGGCCTCATAACGCTCTATTCTCCATCTAGGGATTTTAGATGGTCGATAGAACTAACACACTAGGTGAATGAAAAACATAGAAGCTGAACCGGTGAGCTAGCTTGAAATCTAGAAGTAAGAAGCAAGGCAAAGAAAAAGAAACTCTGAAACAGCTGACATCAGGAACACGACAGGTTCTGAAGGAACCAATCCTAAAGAAGCTTCAAGAGGGATCTGTGCTGAGTGAACCTCAGATGGAAACATTACTTATTGACCTAGTAGTAGAAGACAGCTTTGGAGCACACATCACTTACGAGGACAAAGCAACATATCGATCAAAAAGAGGGACTAGATCTAGAGGTGTATCAAGAGGCGCTTTCAACAGAACACTAAATCAAGCTCGTAGGAATCTATCCCGTTGTCTTTACACGATGCTTCTGCTAGCATACCTAGGTCTCTTTGAACTTACAATATTCCGTCCTTTTGAGGAAGTTGCTGCTCGTATAGGAGATTATCGAAGGATTCGTGATATTCTTGCAGGTAAGACTGAACTTACCACAGAGGAACTTGAAAGTGTCAGAGCAACTGAACGAACAATCATGTCAGCACTCGATGAGCTCGCATCATCACTAGCACTCAAATCTGAGATATCCAAAAAGAAGTCTGACTGATTAATAAAACAAAAGAAAACGGCTCGAGCGTGTCGCACCGAGAAGTATCCCAACGCGTTTGAGCACAGTCCTTCTCCATTACTCAAGCAACCATAAGGTCATCCTGGAGGTTTGTTTGAGGAGATAGAGATGACAATGACGAGCGCCTGAAACGTCGGAGAGGTGTGCCCTGTCGACGTCGGCCTACTTGTCATTGTACGACACACTCATACTTTACTTGGTAACAATAATACATAGTTCTAATCTTAGAACGACATTTTCAAGTTGTATTCAAACTCAATTTGGCGCTTACTTCATAAATTTGATACATGTAATACAGTAAATACAAATCTCAATGTCCTAAGAAACCTTAATCGCAAACTCATAAGCACTAGGAACATTCGATAATGCACAGTAGTGATATGATTTGGCTGATGAGAATGGTCGTGATAGGATTTTCAAGGCAGTCAAGGAACGCATCAAAGAAACTGATGAAGAAGAACGAATACAGATGATTGCCAACGCAATTGGAGATCGTCGGTATAGAGACCTAGTTGACATCGTTGCCAAGATTGAGGGAGAAAATGATTGGTCAACTGCACTTGAATTTTTGATTAAGGCACAACACAAGAAATATTCCTCGCCGATGACAATAGGCCAAGATAAAACAGACTTGGAAGAGCTGAAGTTCAGAGAGATGGTATTCGAGTTGTTATCATGCCGCGGATTAGAACCAATCCCGACGGACACTACAGATCTTCTCAAGAGCTTGGACAATGAATCTTCACTTGTTGATGCTTCACGTGTTCTCGTGACCAAGCTGGAACAACTAGCTGAGCAACAAATCAAAGCTGGTGATACACTATTCTTTGACTTTTCCGAAAACGTTTCTGTTTCTCAAGAAACAGTAAATCTGCTGAATCAAATCAGGAGTGAGAATGTTCAAAGCCTTTCTCTAGAGCAGAGTGAGAATCTACTCAAAATAGAACCTCTTTGGTATACCGAGTATGGTCGACTTACAATGTCCACTCTAGGAATCAAGGGGAACGTAGTTGACTCAGATACTCTCGATAGTGTATTATCAGTATTACAGGTGCCTTCAGCTATCAAAACTAGGATTGTGAATGTTCCATTATTCAAAGAAATGAAAGAGGACATGTGGACTCGTCCCACAAATCAAACTTACAGAAAGTTACATACATATCACATTCATCAAGAAGTGAATGATCTAAGACTATTAGCAAGCAGACATTCAATACCCTTGCTCAACACACTCCTTGATGAAGCATTATCTACTTACGATGACACATCATCCACGACTGGATACAGAAACATACTAGATTGTATCAATGCACACATCTCAGTTCGCGATGTAGAATCTATTCTTGTGTTAGAGAAATCATCACGAATCAAGAACACACGTATCGCAACCACCGCTATCTTGGCAATTGGCAATTTCTATAATGAACCATCAGTCATGACGTTAGTGAATTTGTTTTGTACCGAAAAAGATGATGCAATAATAAAGACAGTCACAAAAGCAATCGAGAATGTCTACAAGAAATGCCCAGAGGCCGATTATGTAATTGCCAATTCATTAGACACTGAGTGTAGAAATCGTGGCAAACTCAAGAAGCTCTATAGACGTCTAAGCAAGGAAAAACCACTGTATTACTAGTAGTACATAGAATACTGACTCTGACGACAGACATAAATCACACTCACTTCTGGCGTGGACCCATGAAGGGTTCTGAGACCGAGCTGGTCAAGAGCATGGACCCGTTCTTTAATCCAAAAAGGGTTGCTCTTGTTGGCGCGTCTATAGATTATAGGAAACTTGGTAATTCAATCCTGATGAATCTGTTAGCATCAGAGATTGATGTGTTTCCAATAACTCGCAGTAGAAACCGTGTACTGGGTGTGCAAGCCTACAAGAGTCTCAGTGACTTACCAGAATCTGTTGACTTAGTGATCGTAGCTGTAGCTGCAAAGTACTGTTCCTCACTTATGCCCGATATTCGAAAAGCTGGTGCAAGAAACGCCGTAGTCATTTCAGGTGGATTCAGTGAGGCTGGTCCCGAGGGGGCGGAATTAGAAAAGCATCTCGTGAAGGCAGCTCAGGACGCAGGAGTTCGAATAATCGGTCCTAACTGTGTAGGAGTTTCTAACAGCCGCCTGTTCAATGGCACATTTACCATGATGCCTGAACGGGGCAATATTGCATTTGTTTCACAAAGCGGAGCTCTTGGTGGGATGATTATCTACACAACTAGAGCCAAGAGAATCGGGATGAGCAAGTTTGTTAGCATTGGCAACTCCGCAGATGTGGGTTTCGTTGAAATTCTAAACTACTTTAGAGAGGACCCAAAGTCGTCAGTCATCGCAGCGTATGTTGAAGGTGTTGATGAGGGACGAGCACTATTCAAGTCCCTACATGATGCAGCAAAAGTAAAACCTGTAGTTCTATTAAAAGGTGGAAGGAGCGAGGCTGGTGGTCGTGCTACCCTGTCCCATACTGGTTCATTAGCTGGTTCTACTAAGGTATTTGATGGAATGATTCGTCAAGCAGGTTGTGTCACTGCACCAACCCTAGATACCCTGTTTGAAATCTGTAAACTCTTTGATTATCAACCAATGCCAAAAGGAAACCGTATTGGTATCATTAGTAATACTGGCGGTGCAGGTGTCCTTGCTACAGATGCTGCATCTGACTTCAACCTTGAAATTGCTCAGCTCACAGAGGGAACAAAAGAAGAGCTTCGACAAGTTCTTCCTCCTATGGCATCAACAAACAATCCAATCGATGTTGTTGCTAGTGGTGGTAGAAGAGAATACAGAATAGCTACTGAACTCTTGTTGAAAGATAATACTGTCGACACCCTTCTTGTCATTTGTGCGGTTCCAACCTTTGCAGGAATGACACAGACAGAACATGCAGCTGGAACCTTGGAAGGTGTCCGTTCAGGTTCAATAAACAAACCAGTGGTCGGAGTATGGTTAGCTGGTGATGTTGGTAGACCAGGGAAAGATCTCCTAGAAATGAATAGGATTCCATGCTATGATGACCCAGCACAAGCAACACTGTGTATCGCACGAGTGACTGAATACGCAGAGATGCATCGTTGAATCTTACACACCCTACCAACACCTATCTTTGAGTCCTGATACCAGTATTACAATTAATAAACTGCTTAAGACTCAAGATACTCTTCAGCTATCTGCGGAAATTCCTGTGCAACTGCCTCACGGAGTTGTTTCTCTACCCACATACTCAGGTTGATTGCCTTTGATTTTCTGATTGCTTTCAGACAAGCTCTGAGATCAGTTGGAATGGAGAAAGAAACGATTGGACTCTTACGTTCCTTATTTGGAACAGATGATATGAGTTCGCTATGTCTTTCTACTGACACAGTTTCTCCAGTTGCTACTCTTGTTGATCTTTCTTCTTCGTCTTCTTTTTCCGCCTCTTTTCTATACTTTCCAAGTAGACTCATTTCATTGTACCTCCTTGAGTAGAGTTGCATATGCTTCAGAAACAAGCTCAGCAATATTCTTGGTCACGTCTGGATTTCCAGAATTTCTAAAATTCTCAGCCGCCACTTGTTGACACCCACGCGCCAACATTCGTATATCACGTGGATTTCCTTTCGCTGCCGTATTGATAACTTTCACCGCATCATCAGAAAAGGGGTAAACATCAAAGTCCTCTGGATTGAAGCTATCAATTTGCCCCTGTGCGTAAGCAATCCGTCGACCAATGAATTCCCTTGACTTTGCGTCATTAAGTGGGGGAACATCAAGAGGTTCGGTGCGGTCAGCTATTTGCGGCAAGAATGAAAGCATCGCATTCCAGTATATCAGAGTTCCAGACATTACCAAGGTGAAAATGGGTTCATCAAGAGCTCCTGAGTAGGTATCAATCATCTCCTCAGTCGGCAAGTCTGCAAGGAACCTTAACTTGTGAAATGCAGCTTCTTGATTGTCTGCAACATCTTCAATGAACAGTGCAGTACGACTCCTTTCTTCGAGATATCTTCGAAGACTTTCTTTCGCAACTGCATCAATAATCTGACTAGACTCCCATGACCTTCGATATTTTATTCTAAGAGAATCAGCAATCGCTGAAGCCATTTGTTTCTCATAGAGACCGGTCATACCTACATAACCAGTGATGAACTTGTTACCCTTACGATCAGCCAGTGTAGGTAGGTCTCTTAAAGCCAAAAGCATCAATGTGCTCTTTCCTGATCCTACTGGTCCTCGAATGAAGACATGACGCTCATTCGTAATAATCAGATCAACAATAGAATCTAGAAAGTCACTGTCTTCTATATACAGACGACTGTCCGGCATCTTGAAGCCACGAAAAGGTGAGAATCTAGCACCAATCTTCTCTTCCCAAGCACGAAGAACTTCTTTGCGTGTATTGAAGTGACGAATCAATGCACTCTCATGAATTGCAATTGTCATCTTGTGGGCCTCTAAAGATTTGGTATCACAAGTACTTCTTGTAATACAATTGTGGAACAATAACTCTGGATATAAAATGTATGGTAAACTGTGTCATTATTGCTACTCAGACGCAACCTTTTTGAAGAGAATGAACTGGCTGAGAGTTTAACCCGAACTTCAATCTGGAAAGAATATAGGAGTAACTTGGAATGGATGTTGATCGAATTAAACACATCATGAACTCGCTGATGATTTTCTCCTTTCTCATTTTTGGCGCTCTTTCAGGAATCATTCTGATAACAGATGTTCCATTGAACAATACATCCGTTTCTCTACCATTCGCGTTCTTGTATATCTCCATAGTCACTTTTGTGGTTACAGCTCAAATCAACGAGCGTCCAAAACTGATACAAAAATACCTCCGTGACTGGCTGATTATCTGTTTCATAGGAATCATAGTCAGTGCATTGGCTTTCATAGTCTACTGATACGGAACACAAGAGTTTAGAACTGCCATGATATACCTGATGCTACTCTACCACTATAGAAGTGACAACCATGAGTAAGATTCTACCTGGCACAAAGACTACTCGCATGGAACTGCTTGCTCTAAAGAACAGAATGAGATTAGCTGAAAGAGGACACGATCTTCTAAGAGAGAAACGTGATTCTCTCATAATGGAATTCTTCAATGCTATAGCAGAAATCAAAGAGGCCAGAGAGAAAGTCGATATCGCACTCTCAGAAGCTTTCTCAGCACTTACTCAGGCAAAGATGGTAATGGGCCCTGCAAGAGTTGTGGAATTTGCCTACTCCAGCAGGTTTGAGGCCAACCTCAGCATCTCAACAAGATCAATGATGGGGGTCAGGGTTCCAGTCCTATCGGTAGAGCAACACACCCCTGATCTTCCCTATTCTCTCTCAGACTCAAGTGCTAAGTTTGATGTCATGAGTAACAGATTCAAAGAAGCGTTGAATGCCATTGTTCGTTTAGCAGAGATTGAATCGACAGTGAAACGTCTTGCACTCGAAATCGAACGCACAAAACGACGAGTGTCAGCCCTTGAAACAGTGGTGATTCCTCGCCTTGACGCAACTGCACGTTTTGTCAAGCTCGCGCTTGAAGAACGAGAACGTGAAGACTTTGTTAGACTTAAGATGGTTCGTGATTGGATCACTCAAGAGGAGTAATCTACTCGTATTATCTGTAATACATTAACGTCTTAGTTTGAGTATAGCAGCCGCTAAATCGCCTTCGGTTTCTTCTAGGGCTTGTTTTGCGACCTGGATATCGACCCCTGTTTGACTAGCAACTAATGCTGCATCTTCCATTGGAACCTCAATCTTCTTCTCAACCTCTGGTTCTTGGGATTCCTCAGATTTAGCTCCAACGCTCTCAGAAAGTCCCCGTTCGGTCCTGGTACCGGACACCTGAAAAGATTCACTACCAGCCTGCTTTATCATCGTGACCTGCGCGCTCGAAATGACCCACTCTTTATCTGCGAAGCGAATTATCACTTCTTTCACACCGTCCACTTCTTTCTGTTCAATACCCATCTTTTTCATCATTCGTGCCATTTGTTTCGGTGACATACCTCTGAATCCCATATGATCAGTCTCCAATTCTCAATGTGAAGTGTAGGCCAAATTCTTCACTCATTTTCTATACCTGCTGGTTTTGCAGTGGATAAAACGATTACGCTTCGGATGTTACCGTGATATCAAACACATAGTGCTCTATTCCAGGAGAATAGTTCTTCACATGGTGTGCGCTAACGATTGAAGAGTATCCATGATCCTTGCACATTTTTCTAATGCTCATCCTGACATCTTCTAATCCAGAATCAGGGACATTCATATGCATGTGAATAGCTCCTCCAACTTCAACTAAGGCTTCGAGAGCAAATGGAAGATATTCTATAGTGTCATGTAGATATCCCATGATGATTCGATTAGCTATTCCCTTTGGACGGATCTCACGACAATCTCCCAGTAGTGCAGTCACCTTTTCTACCAAATTATTCAATTTGATATTCTCAAGCAAGAATCGATACGCTTCTTGGTTGATTTCTATCGCGGTGACCTCAACGTTAGCTGACATAGCAATTTGAAGAGCAAATTGTCCCACACATGAAAACATGTCTATGACCTTTTCGCCATCATTTACTATTCTTGAGAGCCGCATACGCTCTCTTCGGTTTCCTCCAGAGAATGTCAAACGAAGGGGGTCTAGTTGGTATTTGACCCCGTTTTCAATATGTGTAGTAATTGTATTACCATTTCCAGCAACCAACTCATACGAAGGTAGTCTCGTGACGCCTTCTGTAGGTCCAGTTCTAACAGCTACTGACAATATACGGTGATCATATTCCAAGGTTTTTTCGCCAATAACCGAGGCATATTTCATCGCTTCAAAATCTAGATGTACTAGGGCAACATGTCCTACGAGGTGGAAACCTGTGGGCAATGTAACTTCACTAGAAACTATACCCCTTAACCTGCTTCTGAGATAATCCCTATACCTCATCGTAAGTCACAAGCTGCCAGATTTTCCTAGCAGTATATGCTTCCAGGAGCACGATCGCCCAACCCTCGCTCTTGGACCTTTGAGATAGCCCTTCGAAAGTCATCCTGATTTACGCATGTTCTATTATCACGAATTGCAAACATTCCTGCTTCAGTACATATGGTCTTAATATCTGCACCAGTTCTACCCTGAGTCGCAGAGAGCAGCTGATTGAAATCAACCCCAGAGTCTATGTTCATTCCACGAATGTGAATCTTGAAGATTTCCTTTCTACTTGCATCATCAGGTAATGGGAACTCAATAATCCGATCAAAACGACCCGGTCTCAAAAGTGCAGGGTCCAATATATCTGGACGATTTGTTGCACCCAAGACAGCCACTTGTCCACGGGTTTCAAAACCATCTAGTTCACTCAAGAGTTGCATTAATGTACGCTGAACTTCTCTATCACCCGAGGTTGCGATATCAAGTCTATGAGAACCTACTGCATCAAGCTCATCGACGAAAATGATTGCTGGTGCTTTCTCTTTTGCAAGCATGAATATCTCTCGAACGAGTCGTGCACCTTCACCTATGAACTTCTGAACAAGCTCTGAACCGATGACACGAATGAAAGTAGCGTTCGTTTCATGAGCGACCGCTCGAGCACTTAGAGTCTTACCAGTTCCTGGCTTTCCTGTGAGCAACACTCCCTTTGGTGGTTCAATACCCACCTCTTCGAATAATTCGGGTTTTACAAGTGGAAGTTCTACAGTTTCTCTAATTTCTCGAAGTACATCTTCGAGCCCTCCAATATCTTGGTATGATACATTGGGAGCCTCTTCGATTTCCATAGCTCGTATTATAGGATCACGAGATGGTGGAAGTTCTTGTGTAATTGCAAATGATCTTTGATTAAGTGCCACTAAAGCCCCAGGCTGAAGTTTGTCTTTAGCAATTGATGAGGCCACATGAACAACAAAATTCGGACCTGTGGAACTCTTGACTATTGCTCTGCCATCCTCGAGCATCTCAGTTATTGTAGCAGTAATTAGAGGTGATTGTCTCAGTTTCTCAAGTTCAGTCCTTAGAGTTTGAGTTTCTTTCTCGAGCCGACTACGTTCGGCTTGAAGTATCTGTTTCTCTGTTTCCAATGCTCTGAGTCTACGTTCTAGATGCCTAGTATAACTTTGCGAGTAAGCCGAATCATCCACACTACCATCATCTTTTGCATCTGTAGTTCCTGGCATTGGATGGTACCTCAGGACCTCATCCACTGAAGATGATTTAAGGATTGCTTTGAGGGAGCCGAACCCACACAATTGTATAATGCTAATATCACAATATCTCTTCTGCAGGTATGTCTAGTCGGTAATCTTTATCAACACACCCCGACTCATTAACAACCAGAAGGAATCTGCTGTGCCCAGTTGTGAATTATGTGGCAGAAATATGAAGGGTCGAGGCCGAAACGTGACAATTGAAGGAGCCTCAATGTTAGTCTGTCCACAATGTGCTTCCAAATTTGGTGGCCAACCTACACCCTCTGAATCTCGGTTAGCATCATCTCCTCGAACACGTCCATCTTGGGTAGGAGGTCCAGAAAGACCAACACATACTCGACCTAGGCGAGACTCTACACCCAAACCGAAGCCCAAACCAAGATCTGGTGTTCTAATTGATGAGATGGAACTGATAGAGGATTATGCCAAAACAATCCGTGCTGCCAGACAAAGAAAGCATCTCTCCCAAGAAGAGCTTGCCCAAAAGATTGGAGAGCGAATTTCAACACTTCAATCAATCGAAGCAGGCCGCCTGAAACCAACAGGGAAAACCATTCGAGGTCTAGAACGAGAGCTCGAGATATCTCTCTTAGAACCGGTTGGAGCAGTACCAATCAAGGTAGGTAAAGGTAAAACTGGCGCTGGTCCCACTCTTGGTGATAGAGTCGTTGTAAAGAGGAAGAAGTCACAGAAAGCGCGTCAAGAAGGTACCCAAGCGAAGTGAATATATAGTATCTGGACGTATAATACTATAGGTGTAAATTTCCGCTGCGGATGTTTTCGCTATTATCTGGGTCAGTCGACTAGCCATATTACACACTTAGGTGATTACGTCAATGGTTCACACGAATTTCAATCACGACCTCTTCCGACTTGTTGTTGAGGAAATTGCGGGCAAGGAAGGGGTAGATGTATCGACTGTCCTAGTCAATGCAGAGGAAACCACTGACGAAGAAATAGCCACAAAGACTGATCTCAAGCTAAATATTGTCCGAAGAATACTCTACAAGCTTCACGACAACCATCTGGCATCATACCGGCGAATTAGAGATGCAAACACTGGCTGGTTTCTGTATTATTGGAAGATTGATCCAAAAAAGGCACAGGCTTTGGTCAATAGAAAGAAGAGAATGGTGCTCAATCTCCTTGAACAGAGACTAGAACATGAGAGCAACAATGACCTTTATACGTGTGTCAATCGTGATTCGTCTCCTGTACCATTCGAGGAGGCAATGAACCTCTCTTTCCGCTGTCCTACCTGTAATGGCCAACTAGAGTTTGTAGATAATGCACAAGCAATTTCATTCTTGAGAAAACGTGTCGAAGAGCTTAAAGCTGATCTAGAAGCATTCTCGTAATTGATGCTCTAATTTTCTGTCAATTCCTTCTACAAAAGGTACTTAGCGCAACTAAATGACACAAGCTCGAGGTTCTTGGTTGAAAACAGTTGTTCTACTTCAGAAAGCATATGGTGCATATAGAGGTCGACTACTTGAAACAATCAGATCTGAAGTTTCAGAGATGGTGGCAGAGCTCGATGTCCAGATTACAAGCGTAGGTACTGACAAGAAGGATCACATCATTGTAAGAATCGATGGGAACGACGAAGAATTTGTAGGAAATGCTCTTTCTAAGGAGTATGGCAGGTCCCTCCAGTCAGACAACTTAGTTCCAAACAAACCATATCCTGGTCAGCTCATAGATGTTGGAAAAGTAGGTTATGGCCTGTATTCTGATGTGGGGGTCACCGACTCGAAACGAATGGATGCATTAATTCCTCTCCATCAGCTACGTAACCAGCTTGACTTCCATGGTCCTTTAAGGACAATCTCAGAAGCTTTTGTCCTTGTAGACTATCTTCCTGTTGAAGTGAACATTACAGGTATCGATTTGTACAACGAAAGAGTGGAAGCAGAATTCAATCAATCCACACTGACGCGTATTTCAGATTGGATGCAAGATGATCATGAACGTCTCTTAGTATTTGGCGCCAATCAAAACCAAATTGAAAGTTCACTGAAGAAGACGAACCACAGAGAAGACATCTACGAGATAGAAAAGCTGAGCAAGTTCGAGTTTTCGCTGAGATGTAAAAGAAGCACACGTGCTTCTGGGATACTTGCGGCAATTGGTCCTAGGCTCAGAGGTGTTCCAATGCACCTTTTCATACCGAAAGAACTTGAGGCGAAACAGAATGCCAAGACTTGATGTATGGCTCGTAGAAATAGGCCAATTTTCATCGCGCCAAGCAGCAAAACGTGCTATCAAGGATGGATTAGTCATCGTCAATGGGAAGAAAAGTAAACCATCTACCCAAGTTTCTGAGAAAGACACAATCAAATTATTGAGCACCAAGGCTGATGTTCCCCAAGGTTTTCAAAAGCTGAAAGAACTTGACGAGCGACTTCAAGACACACTAGTATGCAATCCATGCACTGCTCTAGATATTGGTAGTTCAGCAGGAGGATTTCTGATTTATTTGGCTGAAAAAGGCGCGAACGTCATAGGAATTGAGGTATCAAATAGATTTACAGAGGAGCTACATGCTATAGTAGACAAATACCCTCAAGTTTCAGTGATTTTTACGGATGCTTTCAAAATTGATCCAACGATTCTTGTCAACAATGGACAGCTTGATCTTCTTCTCATTGATGTAACAACTGAACCAGAAGGTACATTGAAACTGATCGAAAAATTCACACCTCTACTCAAAAAAGAGGGGCGAATGCTTGCAGCTTTCAAATCTGACCACAAATCAGAAACACTCGCATTATTCAAAGATGAAATCTCCCAACTCGGTTTTGACCAAATCCAAGAGATAATTCTAGATGAAACCCGTCAAGAACTACATATCACTGCACTTCACATGTAAGCAACTTTTTATTAGAATAACAAACCCAACCCACTCAGGGCCGCTAGTCTAGCCCGGCTATGATGTCTCGCTTACACCGAGAAGGTCGCTGGTTCAAATCCGGCGCGGCCCACCACTTTTCACCTCAATACCAAAGAGTTGAAGAGTCAGCACGTTGGGAAGAAAAAATGCGGTGAGTTCCTATCGGAAGAGTGGAGTGCCTACAGCCGATCTGGTCAAGCGGGAGTAGCCAAGCCAGGTCAAAGGCGGTGGACTTAAGATCGCACAAAGACATGGGGTCAAGTGGATAAGATATCCACTCTCG
>Ga0209536_100002865_pt1 | contig 27955 bp, 25 predicted proteins | sample DeeMarSeWOR28_12_FD_187461 | JGI IMG/M metagenome (GOLD analysis project Ga0209536, IMG submission 187461) | Marine sediment microbial communities from White Oak River estuary, North Carolina - WOR-2-8_12 (SPAdes) (version 2) | ecosystem: Environmental > Aquatic > Marine > Intertidal zone >... | reverse complement strand
ACACAAATGATAAAATGTAAACCATCTCATTTCCCATTCAATTCCATCAAAGTACAAACCACGTGAATCGCACCATCTCTGATCGGGGAATGCAACGGGAGATTACTCATGATCCAAGACAACGAACTTGTAAACCTGTTATCGGGAATTGCCGCCGTCCTGGTTCTTATTTTCATTGCAAGAAAAGTGGAACGGGGTAAGCTGTACTTCTTCTATGTGGCCTTTGGCGCCATGTTGTGCGCTTACACAACCACCGTCCTGGAAGGTTTTTTCTGGCAGAATGTCTTTAATTTGATCGAGCATTTTTCACTGGCCGCCGCCGGGATTTTTTTTGCAATTGGCTGCTGGTATTTGGGTCACAACGGAACGATAGACAAAAACGGGGGCTAATTTATGGAAACCTGGGTTGCATTATTTGACAGTTTTTCTACTCTAGGTTTTGCCATCGCTCTAATCCTTGTACTCAGGATAAGAAATGACAAGATTGGCTCAACATCCCAATTATTCCTGGTTTTATGTGTCATTCTATACATATTGGTTGGAATCTCAAATGTATTGGAGCATTTAGAAATCACATCTTTTTTTGACCGTTATGAAGATTATCTGGAAATTCTGTTCGTCCCGTTTTTTATGTTCTTTCTTTTTTCACTTTACATGGAAGAGCAGTTGCGTGAACGTGAACAAATCCAGGAGGCGCTCTTCGACGAGAAAGAACGCGCCCAGATCACACTGGATTCAATTGGGGATGCGGTGATCACGACCGATAAAAACGGGTTGGTAGATTATCTTAATCCAATCGCGGAAGAGCTTACCGGTTGGGCTGCAGAAGAAGCGCTTGAACAGCCTTTGGGCAGAGTGTTCCAGATCATCGACGAGAAAAGCCGGAAACCAGCCCCGGACCCGGTAGAGCACTGTTTGAGAGAAGGAAAGGCAATCGGTCTCGCAAACCATACGATTCTCATCCGAAGGGATGGAAAAGAGTTTGGAATTGATGATTCTGCCGCCCCGATTCGGAATCGGGCAGGGCACGTCATCGGTGTGGTGCTGGTCTTTCATGATGTTACCGAGTCTAGGCGCCTCCAACGCCAGATGGCTTATGATGCTACGCACGATACACTAACCGGCCTGGTCAACCGGCGCGAGTTCGAAACCAGGTTGGAACGAAGCCTGATAAGCGCAAGCCAGCGCGAGTTGCAGCATGCACTTTGCTACCTGGATCTGGATCAATTCAAAGTCATCAATGACACTGTTGGTCATATCGCAGGCGATGAGTTATTAAAACAAGTATCGCGGATGTTGAGCAGTTTGTTCCGTCACCGCGACACACTGGCTCGCCTGGGAGGAGATGAGTTCGGCTTGCTGCTGGAAAACTGCCCCTTAGAGAAAGCAGTCGAAGTGGCAAACAAAATTATCGATCAATTATCAAGCTATCAATTCACGTGGGAGGGGCAAAACTTTCAAGTTGGAGTAAGTATTGGGGTAGTAGCTATCTCGGGACAAACTCAGAACATTGCACAGGTGCTGAGTGAAGCGGACGTTGCCTGCTACACTGCGAAAGATCTGGGACGTGGCCGTTTCCACATCTACCAGGTAGAAGACACTGAAACCGCCCAAAGACACGGCGAAATCTTGCAAGCCGTTCAATTGCGGGATGCGATCGAAAAGGATCTCTTCGTACTATATTGCCAGCCCATGGCTTCACTACTCGAAAACAACGCGCAGGTAAAATATTACGAACTGCTACTCAGGTTGAAAGGTGATGACGACCAGATTATCTTGCCTGACACCTTCATCCCAGCTGCAGAACGCTACGGGCTGATGACTTCCATTGACCGCTGGGTGATCCGGTCGGCATTATCAACGCTTGCAACCAGGTTGAGAAACAGAGATATACGCTTGTCCATCAACTTGTCGGGGAATTCGCTCAATGATGATTCGTTATTGGATTACGTCCGAGCACAATTCAATGAGTTTTCTATCCCCCCGGAATGGATTTGCTTCGAGATCACCGAAACAGCAGCCATCCAAAATCTCAGCAAAGCGCAACACTTTGTGAATGAAGTCAGGCAGCTTGGCGCCCAAATTGCTCTGGATGACTTTGGAAGCGGATTATCTTCTTTCAGGTATCTCAAAACTCTATCCGTGGATTTTCTCAAGATCGATGGCAGTTTTGTTAGAGATATGCTTGAGAGTCAAAATGATAAGGCCATGGTGGCTGCTATCCATCAAGTCGGTCATATCATGGGCCTCTTCACTATCGCAGAACATGTCGAGCATGAAGAAATTATCGGGCAATTGAAAGTAATGGGGGTGGATTATGCTCAAGGATACGCGCTTGGATATCCCAAACCCTTCGATGATATTTAGACTCCTGCGAAAGCTAGGCTTCCGCAGGAGCAATGTGCCGGCATCTGGGTTTTATTTATTATTTCCTAGAATTGACCGATATTAGCTTTACTCCCAAATCTCGAAGTTTGGCAATCAATCCATACAACGCAGCCTGATCTTTTACTTTGCCAGTCAGGATGGTCTCATCCTGCTCTGTGTGAGCCAGGTTGAAACCATCCAGCCATTCCGCCCAGGTCTTATCCAGATGACCTTCCACGCGGATCTCTACGCGCTGCATGAGGGCACCTAGCTCTGTTCGGCCTTGCCAAAGAGTTGGCGTCTCTCGAAATACGGTTTCAGGATGATGTATCCGCCCAGCACGATGAGCAAAACGGCACCGTTCACACCTTCCATCCCTACCAGATCCAAAATTCCGCCGGTGATCGAAATAATCCCCAGGAAGGTAGTAAAGCCGCTCATGCGCAGGCCGTTGAAATAGCGAGCCGCATTCAACCCCAGGAAAATCAGACCGACGCCGATAGACCACCACCCACCCTTGACAATCTCATCCGGCACGAACATGAACCCGCCTAACATGATCAGGAACGCGCCCCAAGCAATCCGCTCGAAATTCTTGTTCATGGCTGCTTTATCAGGATCGACATCGATTTCTTCCTGCGCTTCTTTCTTCTCTTCAGGCTGGTTCGCCGTGGAAAGCAATACAATGCCGAGGATTGCCAGCCCGACAGTTGGAACCCAGGGCATATTGACATCACCCCACATAAACATCACAGTTGTAGATGGCCGGTCAACCAGAATCAGAACCGCCAGCCCCCCCGCAATCACCAGACAGATAACCCCCCAGATGAGTTTTGACTTGTTCATTTTTTATCTCCTTTTGATTTACACTTTTGAGACCTGACATATCTGGCAAACATGTCAGGTCTTTGATCTCAAGATTAACCCTTCGCAGCTTTCTTGGCCTGTCGCTCATTCACAGACTGGTAAACCATGAAAACTATCAACCCTGCCAATGTAGCCCAACCGAGAATGTCGCCTAGAGATGTATAGGGTGTACCCTCACCCGAACCCAGACTGACATCACCTACCAGGACAACTTCTGAGCCCTCCTTGTCCACATCCAGCGCCACGATCCGGCCGTAAGGATCTACAATGGAGGCTACGCTGGTTGCACCTGTCACCACCACAGCCGTCTGGTTTTCGACCGCACGGAAGGTTAGATTCTGCCAAAGTTGCTCCCCAAAGCCGGGAAACTCTTTGAAGCCCGCTGAAATCAACTGTGCGCCGTTCGCGGTCAGATTGCGAGCTACATCGGTATAGTTGCCATCGTGGCAGATCATAGCCGCCATATTTCCTATGGGTGTCTCGAACACTGGATACACGCCGCCTTCCACGTCATAGGCTTCTCCCGGTGGGATATGCGTCTTGTTGTACACATCAGAGAAGGTACCATCCGGGTTGAGCAGCACAGACTGATTGCGACCAGCCTCCCCTTCTTTCAGGACCGAGTACGTGATGAAGATGTAAGCGTCGGTTTCTGCGGCAATCACACGGAAATCTTCTGTGAATTCGACCTGCGGGTCAAAATTGAACATCATCTCTGAAGTGAACAGCACCTGCGCGCCCTGCGCAGCCGCCTCCCGCGCCTGTCGCGCAAATGTGTCGAAGCGTACCTGATCTGTATTAACGTGATCCTGATGCGCAGGCAGCGGAAAACCAGGGCGCAAAGCCGCCACGCGCAGTGTGGGCGCGTCCTTCGGAACGCTGTTCAGGATTGCCAGACTGAATCCGACCCAGGCCACCAACACCACGCCGGTCACTGCCAGCCAGTTGCGGGCAAGTTGTCCGTCAAGAGCCACATTATCTGAAGCATCTTGCCTGCGGTCAAACCAGGCAATTGCGCCCTGCACCAGCGCATAGTTCACCAGCATGATGACGATGTTCAGCCCGTAAATACTGAAAATTGATACGGGTTGGATGATCCATGGCTGGGTCGCCTGGGTATAGCCAATAAACGCGCTGGTTGCTACAATCGGGATAAACGTGGCGCGCACCATTTCGAAACCCACCCAGCCGACAATTCCTTGCACAACCATCCAGCGGTAGCCAGTCCGCTCTACGAAGGCGCGTTCAGTATTCATGAAGTACGAAAGGATGGCAATCAACACACCCAGATAAGTAAAGAACGGCCCAAACTCTGTGCCAAATAGCCGCGCCATGTATGGGCCCAGCCATACCAGCAGGTATATCCCTGAAGCCAGGCTGCCATACTTTCGTGGAAAGAGCCGATACTGTGCAAAGATACCCGGCACAAAAGCGAACCAGGCCAGCCACCAGAGTCCATAAGGCGGGAAGGCCAGCAATAGCATCACACCGCTCAGCGCAGACAAGACGACACCCAGCACGAAGCGGGTGGTTGTTGTCTGCACAACAGCTCTATCGTGAGATTTGATATCAGAAACTGTAGTCATTTGTTCCTCCATTTCCACCCTTACTATACTGGTTTGCCCGCACAAAAACATCTACCAAACGGTAGATTAGGGGGTTTAAATGGTTAAACCAACCCTAACTCCTTTCCCCGTATGGCTGCTTCAGTACGATTACGGACACCCAATTTCCCACACAAGTTGTGGATGTGCGACTTGGCCGTTCCCGTACTGATGATTAATTGCTCTGCAATTTCTCGATTGGACATACCCGACGTGACCAGCCTGAGCACCTCGATCTCACGGGCGCTCAACGCCTCAACCAGGGACGACTGGTCAGCTCCCGTTGTTTCAGCCTTTTTCACCATCACTTCCAAAATGCGTCCCGCGTATTCAGGCGCGATACCACGTTGAACAGCCATGCGCAACAACGGAAGCAATTTTTCACCCGCTTCCACAAACGAACGGACAAACCCGCCGCCCTCGGCCAACAGCAACGCTTCCCTCAGATAACCCAATGCATCTTCTTGTTTCTCAGCCAATGCTGTCTGCAATGCACGGACAGTAATCAACCCATAAACCCATTCATTTTCCTGCGCTGCCTGGCTTAGACCCTCAAGGTATGCCCTGGCAGATGGATCGGGCAAAGTCTGAGACTTTGTCACACCCAGGAAGCGATAGAACGGGTGGCAATCTACCTTTTCAGTCAGTTTTTGGCTCCACTCCCCCGTTGATGCACCTTTTGCCAACAGCAAACGCACTTGCGTTACATTCACACGCTCTGCCATCGCTTCGGAGATTTTTCCACTGCGAACCAGCGCCCATGCTTTTTCCAGCAATTCTTCTGCATCTGACAAATTTCCCTGTGCGGTAAGCAAACGGGCTTGCAGCATCCTGCAGCCCACCAAAAATTCGTCATTTTGTCCGCGCTTGCTGAGGAGAATCGCCTTTTGCAAATGCCCTGCACTTTTCTCAAGATCATTCCACTCATAATGCAAGGTTGCTAAATCCATATGTGCCAGCGCATTGATAGGCATTTCACCCCCCATTTGGACCGCCCGCTCAAAATATTCTGCCGCCTGATGTAAATCTCCGCGCACGGCGAATACGCGCCCCAGGAAAATAACGGCCGTTATGGCAGCATAATGGTTGCCGGTTTTCTGTCCGGTTTCTAGGGCTTCAGCCAGCACCTTTTCGGCTTCCTGCATTTGACCCATATGCCAGTAGGCCAGGCCCAGGTTCATTGCCACTATGCCCCTGGACTGGACCGAACTCTTGGGCAATAACGCCAATGCTCTTTGTGACTTTTCAACCATAAGAGCATGGTCGCTTTGCCCGAGAGCCAAATAAGCCTGGGCCGCAAAAACCTCTCCCAAAAAGGCAGGGATATCCTTTGCAGCCTGCTCTACGCGTTCCAATAATGGAGCCGCTACATCATATTGAGTTGCCAAAAGCAGTGGCCAACAATAATCAAAACACAATTTTGGATCGGATAGCAGCATCTCTTCAGGAAGAGCCTGAAACCACCCAATCACGGTTATTACTTCGCCACGTTTGAGCATGACATCAGTATTTGCACTGATCAAGTTTGCGGCGTGTTCCCAATCCTGCGCAGCCAGCACGTGGCGGATAGCATCAGATGCAAAGCCATTCTGTTCATACCACCGACCGGCTCGTTGGTGTAAAGAATTTTCGGAGATAGGCGAAGTTCGCAAACGATGACGCAGCAAATCCGCAAACAACCGATGATACCGGTACCAATCGCGTGACTGATCGAGCGGCACGATGAACAGATTAGCCTGTTCCAACGTTTCGAGCACTCCCTGGCTGACATTTATATCTGTCACCGCATCACACAAAGGGCCGGATAATCGCTCCAAAATGGAAGTTTTTAGCAGGAAATCCTTCACGTGAGAAGACTGTCTCTCGAAAACCTCCTCAACCAGATAGTCCAGGATGAAGCGGCTGGATCCGGTAAAGGCCTGGATGAAACCGGATAGGTCGTCGCGTCCCTGCATAGAAAGAGCAGCCAATTGCAGTCCAGCGATCCAACCTTCGGTGCGGCGTTCGAGGGCAGCAATTTCGTCAAGTGATAAACTCAGCCCCATCACAGTTTTCAGGAATTCAGCAGTCTCTTCAGCACTGAAGCGTAAATCATCCTGTCGGATTTCAAGCACCTGTCCACGCGCCCGTAAACGAGGGATAGGCAGTAATGGGTCTTCCCGCGTGGTAACAACCAGGTGCAAGTTGCTGGGCTGGTTTTCGAGCAGAAAGGTAAGTTGTTCATGAATGGGAGGCGTGTGAATTACGTGGTAATCGTCGAGTACAAGAATGAAGGGTTGAGAGACGGCCGAAATTTCGTTAACCAGCGTTGTGAGCATGATTTCGCTCGGCGGCGGCTGCGGAGATTGCAACATGGCTGTGGCTGCCTGCCCAATGCTCTCACTGACCTTTTTCATAGCTGCGATCAGGTAGGTAATGAAACGTCGTGGATCATTATCGGCCTCATCGAGCGAGAGCCAACCTAGAGGAAGTCCGAGGCGGTGGAGCCAGTCTATTGCAAGAGTTGTCTTCCCGTATCCCGCAGGCGCTGAGACAAGAGTCAGACGTCGTCCAAATTCATCATCCTGCAACAGATCAGTTCCCATCCGCTCTATCAAATGCGGACGGGATACAATATCCTTTCGCAAAGATGGGGTAGAGAGTTTTGTCGCGAGCAGCAAGTCAGGCATCTATAAAAATTATATAGTTTTTTGTCTTAAAAGCAAATTATCAAAAACTGATTGTTCTGACTTTCTAGCTGAGAGGGAGGGATTCGGCATCGTCCCCGACAGGGGAATACCATCCCCATATGGGCCCTCGGTTGCATATAGAAAAACCGCGCCATGTAAATGCGTTATTAAGAAAAGAACTCGGAGGTCTTTGAGGCCTCCGAGTTCTGGAACATACCCGGCGGAGAAGAATAGGTACGAATACCATCCCTTCCATGGGGACAATCGGTAGCAGATAAAAACGCGCCCTTACGGACGCGTCTTTTCTGGCGGAGAGGGAGGGATTCGAACCCTCGGTAGCCCGAAGACTACAGCGGTTTTCGAGACCGCCCCGTTCAACCACTCCGGCACCTCTCCAAATATGTGGCACGTGCGCGCGGAATTATAACTTAAATTTCCACGCTAGAATGCAGTTCAGGATAATACACCTGAGAAAGCTGCTTCTCCGCAAGTTTTTCTTTCAACGCCATTGCTGATTTTTCTTCGCCGTGCACTAAAAACACTTTTTTGATTTGGTCTTTGACCGTCAGGGCATATTCCACCAGCAAATCCTGCCCAGCATGGGCTGAAAGACCGCCGATGGTCTCCACTTCGGCACGGCGTGTAAAAGCCTCCCCAAATATCTTGATGCGCTTCTCGCGATCTGCCAGACGGCGTCCCAGCGTATAGGGAGCTTGCCATCCAACGATCAACACCGTGTTACGCGGGTTTTCAATGTTGTTCCTGAGATGGTGCAAAATACGCCCTGCTTCTGCCATCCCCGAAGCAGAGATGATAACCATGGGATCCTTGCGTTCATTGAGCGCTTTAGACTCTTCGACAGAGCGAGTATATGTCAGGCCTTTGAACTCCAGCGCAGGGTGTCCATGCTCGCGGATAAAACCTTGTGCCTCTTTATCAAAACACTCAGGATGTTTTCTAAATATATCGGTTGCATTGACAGCCAGAGGACTATCCACAAATACGGGGATACGTCTGATAGAACCATCATTCACCATCTGATTCAGGAAATAAACCAGTTCTTGCGTGCGACCCACTGCAAACGAGGGGATGATGATCTTGCCATCCCGTTTAATCGTACGCGTCACCACTTCGCGGAATTCCTGATAGGCGGCATCAGGGTCACGATGAGGCTTATCGCCATAAGTTGATTCCATAATCAAATAATCGGCTGCATCCGGGAGCACAGGGTCTCGCAGGATAGGGAGTTTGCGCCTGCCAATATCACCGGAAAACCACAAACGCAATTTGCGCCCATTTTCCTCGATATCAAGAGAGACCGCAGCCGAACCCAGAATGTGGCCTGCCTCTACAAAACGGGCGGTCACACCGGGAGCAGCTTCAAAAGTCTGGTCGTATTCCATTGGGCGGAAGTGATTGGAAACCTGCTCGGCATCTTCCATGGTGTACAACGGTTCGATAGGCGCTTCGCCACGTTTGGCACGCTTCTTGTTGACGAACATCGCATCCGATTCCTGAATGTGTCCCGAATCGCGCAGCATGATGTCTGCCAGGTCAACTGTGGCCTTGGTGGCGAATATCGGGCCGCGAAAATCATGTTTCACCAGATGCGGTAGGTTGCCGCTGTGGTCGATATGGGCATGTGAAAGAATGACCGCATCGATCTTGACCGGGTCGAAGGGGTGGTTACGATTCCGCTCATAGGTTTCGCTGCGTCGACCCTGGAACAGGCCACAGTCCAGTAAGATGCGGGAGCCGTTTACTTCCAGTAAATGCTGTGAACCGGTTACCGTCTGCGCGGCGCCATGAAATCGTATTTTCATTATCTGCCTTTCACTGCTTTTAAAATCTGCGGGCCAAAACGCGCCATGCGCCAGGCAGAACCTGATAGCAGATCCGACAACTCCGGTATGCTGCGTGGCGCGCTTTCAGCGATCGATTCCATCAACGGCCTTGGTAGAACCACGTCTGACTCAACTTTCATCTTTCGGGCGGCATTTTTTCGCCAGGTTTTCAACGCATCCAGGCGGGACAAATATGCATCATCCGGACGTTCGGGCTGCTGAGGCTTGACGATGGGCGCTGATTGCCCCTTTTCGACAGCTTGCATAACAGCCTTGCCCCAACGCTTAACCTGTTTATTGCTCAAGCCCAACCCAAAGAGTTCATCTGGGTGTTGAGGAGGCAGGTGGGCAATCTCAAGTAATTGTTTATCACCTATTACTTTGAAGGTCGGACGATCCAGGTCCGCTGCGATCTGCTCGCGACACTCGAATAGTTCTTTCAAGATGGTCAGTTCGCGGGGTGTAAAACTATGGTTGTTCCCCATGCGTTCCCAAAGTACCGGTTTAGCTGCCGGGATTTCCACATCACAGGCACGCTCAAAATCTTCGCAGGCCAATTGCAAAAGACCTTTTTCTTCTAATTCGGTTTGGAGCATTTCCTTTAGCGGAAGCAGGTAATGGGTGTCGAGACGCGCGTAGTTAATCTGTTCGGCGGATAGTGGGCGTTTTCCCCAGTCTGCTTTCTGGTATTTTTTGTTCACCTGCACATCAAATTTCTCGAATAGCAAGCCATTCAATCCATCCTTGTTATATCCCAGAACACGCACTGCCCAGCGGGTATCAAAAATATTGGTGATTGAAAAGTCAAAGTCGCGCTTAAGACAAATCAAATCATATTCGGCAGCATGAAAGATCTTTTCAATCTTGGAGCTGGCAAAAAATTCTTCCAGCAAAGAGATGTTGTCCAACGCCAGCGGATCGACCAGATAATCGGTATCTGCCGTCGAAAATTGGATCAGGCAGACCTGTTCATGATAAGCGTACAAGCTGTTTGATTCGGTATCGACCGCAACGCTTGATTGTTGCGAGAGTTCCTTTACAAGCGCAATGAGTTCTGTTTGTGTTGCCACCCAAACCGGCGGCGATAGAGGCTGTGACATATCGGGCTTATCATTCTTTCTTTTTCGTTAATTGGTCGAAAGGTAGGGGGCGTTCACTTCTTCCAACTTCGCTTTTATTTCGTTGAGCAAATCCTGTCCAATTTCTTTTTCTGTTTCGTAGAGATCATTCAATTCATCAGGGTCGTCTTTGATGTTATACAATTCTATTCGTTCTCCGGTTGCACCCAGTTCTTTGTATCCATAGAAATACATTAATTTAAAATCACCTTTTCTGATGGAGATGGTGGCAATCGTCAACGCACGGTGCTGTTCGCTTTTTTCTGGTTGTGCAACGTATACACTCCGATCTGACTCTTCTGGTGCAAATGGCGGGAGCGTGGCGCCTTCGGTCCATTCTGCCCGTTGCTGTCCGGTCACATGCAGTAGAGTGGGCAAAATGTCAACAGCGCTGGTGTTTGCATGGACATCAGTTCGGGTTTCTCGCCCTGGCTCAAAGATCAGCAAGGGCACACGCACAACTGGCTCGTATAATACAGGTGTACGATGGCCTTCTATCCCGCGTTCAAACATCTCGCCGTGATCGGAGGTCAGGACAATCCAGGTATTTTCCAGCAAGCCATCCTGTTCTAACTGATTGTAGAACCTGCCAAATTCCCTATCAACGTAGAGAATATACTCATCATACTCTGTTCGGTTCTTTATCTTCGGGCCTTCGTCTCCAAAGAGATCAAGCGGTTTAGAGGGAGGCTTATAACCATCATCAGCAAAGCGACCTACAAAATCCCGGTGTGTATTATAAGGTGCGTGAGGTGGCCAAAAATGAAAATATCCCATAAAAGGTTGTGGCGTAACCGTTAGCAAACTTCCAATCCCATCAATACCATTCTCAAGTAAGAACATGTCATAGTCGTCTTTGGGAATGCCACGCGGGAAAAAGGCTTCAATTTCTGCAAATCGTTTCCCATAATAAAAGTTTCGATACTGCTCATAAAGAGGTGCCAGAAACAATGAGTATGCGTATCCACTCTCTTTTCTCTCCATAGCACGGATCCAACTCACCAGAGCAATATCTTCATCATTTTCAAATAAGGCTGGAATAACGGTGTCACTGTCCAAGAAAAAGCCTTTATCTGTGCCCGCCCCGTCACCGTTCAGAAAGTATTTCTTTTTGGGTATATATTTCTCCAAACCATCCCTGAACTGTCTCAGGAGCAGGTTCGCCCAAAGGTTATGAGAATAGGTAATTCGATAATGGTTCTCAAATGCCGAGAAGATATTGTTTGATACAAGAGATTCCGGTATTCTTCCACCCGGTTGGAAGGCTCTGTGTGTCCAGGGGTGTGTGCCAGTCAGTAAGGATGCAGTTCCCGGAGTCGTGTAATTTCCACCCGCGTAGTGATTGTGATAGACTACCGCCCGGTCGGCTAACCTGGCAATGTTTGGTGTTGTCTCACGTTGATATCCATTTAACGACAGGTGAGATGAAGACCAGGCATCAAAGACAATCACAATGACATTCTGCGGATTGGTTTGAACTCCGCCAGGAACATTCAGCGAATTTAGAAAACGAGGGGCGACAATACTGATAGGGAGGAGCCCGGCTAACTTAAGAAAATCACGTCGTGTGATTTGATTATTCATTCGAATCCTTCGTAAAACTTCTTGTACCGTTAATCATTCGATATTATAGTACATCCGACAAGTGGGGTTTTTCCATCACAATGGCGTTCTCTCTATCAATGTAATAGGCTTTCCAAATATCCGTCATGCAGTAGCCTTCCTGTTCATATAAATTGATTGCCGCCTGATTGGATGCCCTGACTGACAATCTCAAACGTGGTGTTTTTAGTTGCGCTTCACAGGCATGCAACAAGGCACGTCCAATCCCTTTTCGCTGGTATTCAGGTAACACACCGATCGTAGCAATCCACGAAAATCCTTGAGATGGACGCGGATCTCCGGCTACAAAGCCAACCATCTGATCATCTTCCACTGCTTTCAGCCTCACCACATCCGGGAAGGTCAGCACAGCGATCAAATCAAACAGCGGCCAGGCATCCTTTTCAAAGCAGGCGCGTTCCAATTTGCGCAAGGTATTCAAGTCGCGAATGGTAGCAGAAATGATTTCCATAATAAAAGATAAGGTCTCCCGCGTTCTAGCGAGAGACCCTATTGTATTACGGTTTACCTATTGTAGCTTACTTTTTATCACCCTTGACGAAATTCTCGATCAAGCTGGTGAACTCCATCGGGAAGATGTACTTGGTCGCTTCACCCTGACCCAATGTTTTGAGTGTATCGAAATATTGCAGGGTCATGGTCTTCTGGTCAATGGCTTTAGCAGATGCAAAAATATGCTCAAGCGCCTTGGCATAACCTTGCGCCTTCAATTCTTGCGCCTTACGCTGACCTTCGGATTCGAGGATTGCAGCCTGTTTCGAGCCTTCGGCTTTGAGGATAGCAGATTGCTTTTCGCCTTCAGCAACAGTAATCGCAGCCTCGCGTGTACCAGACGCTTCGGTCACGACAGCACGGCGGATACGTTCAGCTGTCATCTGGCGGTTCATCGATTCCTGAATCTCACGTGGAGGAATGATTTCGCGGATTTCCACATTGGTCACTTTGACACCCCAGCGCTCGGTCACTTCGTCCAGGCGAGTGCGCAACATTGAGTTGATGTGCTCGCGCTCAGAAAGTGCATCATCCAGCGGGATGCCACCGATAACCGCACGTAGCGTGGTGGTGGCCATACCCTGGGCCGCAGCTTCAAAGTTACCAACTTGCAGCACGGATTCGACTGGATCCAGAATTTTGTAATACCAGATGAAATCCACTGAAATACCAGCGTTATCTTTTGTGATAGCGGTCTGGTGCGGGATTTCACGCACCTGCTCACGCAAGTCCACTTTGACAGCGCGGTCAACAATCGGAATCAGAAAGATCAGACCAGGACCCTTCGGGCCTATGCAACGACCCACGCGGAAGACAACCAACCGCTGGTATTCCGGCACAATCCGGATGGCCTGGGCAACGAAGACAAACCCGATCAGTAGCACGCCGCCAATGAGGCAATAAATGATATTTTCCATGTTCTATCTCCTTTTTGAATAGATGGCTATTATTGATTATTTTGAGTCGGTAGATTTCTCTACAACCAGTACAAAGCCTTCCCTGGCAACTACCTTGATAGAGCTACCATTCGGTATGCTTTTTTCACTGCGTGCGCTCCATAGTTCCCCATCAACTTGCACCGAGCCTTCTTTGTGAATACGTGTCTTCGCTTCGCCCGTTTGTCCAACCAGTGTGGACAGATCATGAGAAGGAATAGCGTGAGAAGCCTGCATAGCTTTTTTGATAACAATCCACAATAGACCGGCATATAGAATTGATGAGACAGTCGCTAATATTGGATTGACCGCCGGCTGACCGCCATCGGTTGCAAACAGGAATACAGAACCCACTACCAGCCCCAGAATCGAGAGCGCCAGGTACAAATCCCTTTTAGGCTTCTGAACGGAATACAAAAAGGGAATTATGCTCAAAACCAAAACGATTAGGGGCCACTGGTTGAAAGAAAGGTTGTAAACTGCATATCCAGCCAGTGTAAGGCAAAACAAGGCACCTATTTCAAAAACCCCAGTACCTGGCGCAATAATCGCCATCAGGCCAAATAATACGCCCCCCAACAAAAACAGATACGCAATATTGGGATCAAGTAGGAAGTCCATAGTTCCTCCAATTTCATTATACAACAAGACCCGTTTATAGTATCTACGATTAACAGCGATTTAAGTTTTTCAAAAAGAACTGATTCACAACAAAGTTGTATAATACGTGGGTCTATGAAGTAATTCTCCATATAAGGAGTTTGTGTGAATTTTCAAAAAATATGTGTTATGGGTCTGGGTTACATTGGATTGCCAACGGCCAGCACCTTTGCCACACATGGCATCCAAGTGATTGGAGTAGATGTCAACCAGCGCGTGCTCAAGACGCTCCAAAATGGAGGCATCCACATTCATGAGCCGGGGCTGCGCACCCTTGTTGAAGCGGCCATCAAATCCGGCAAGCTGACTGTCTCAGACCAACCCGAAGAAGCGGATGCCTTTCTGATCGCCGTGCCCACACCTTTCTATCTGGACAAGACCGGCGAAAACAATGGCGAACCTTACAAACTGGCCGACATGCGCGCTGTGACCTCCGCTGCCGAGGCTATTGCTCCATTCTTGCGGAAGGGCAACCTGGTGGTGCTCGAATCGACTTCCCCACCGCGCACCACAGTTGATCTCGTTAAACCGATTCTCGAGCGTTCGGGGCTCAAGGCTGGTTCCGATTTCCATCTGTCATACTCTCCCGAACGGGTACTGCCCGGTCAGATACTGCGCGAGTTGATCGAGAACGCGCGTGTCATCGGCGGCGTGACACCTGAATCGGCGCAGGCTGGTGCAGAACTATACAAAATTTTTGTCAAAGGCGAGATCATTCAAACTGACGCTACCACCGCTGAGATGGTAAAACTAATGGAAAATACCACCCGCGATGTCAATATCGCCATCGCAAATGAATTCGCGCGGCTGGCCGACCGTTTCGGTGTGGATGTGTGGGAAGCCATCAGCCTGGCTAACCTGCACCCACGCATCAACATCCTTTCACCGGGGCCGGGCGTTGGCGGGCACTGCATCAGTGTGGATCCCTGGTTCTTTGTTGAAACCGCCCCTGATCTGACGCCGCTCATTTATACGGCACGTAAGGTCAATGACGAGCAGCCGCATTTTGTGATGTCACTGCTCCAGAAGGCATTGGGGTCTTTGAAGGGCAAGAAAATCGCTGCTCTGGGCTTGGCCTACAAACCGGATGTGGACGACTTACGTGAGAGTCCCGCCGCCGAAGTGGTGCACCTGCTCATCGATGCGGGAGCAAGCGTTCGCGCGTTCGAACCGTTCAAGTCTGACGGCTTGCCGGGCATCCCCATGGCGGCATCGCTGGAAGAAACCGTCAAAGATGCGGATGCGATCTTGCTGCTCGTACGTCATTCACAATTTCGCGAGATGAACCCGCCCGAAGTCGCTGCGCTGACGTCCACGCGCGTGGTAGTGGATACAGTAAACGCCTGGGATGCGACTGCATGGCAAGCTGCTGGTTTTAAAATGTTTCGATTAGGCGTAAACAAATAATTGATGAAGGTTCTTTCCGTTTTCGGCACACGGCCCGAGGCCGTCAAAATGGCGCCGGTGATTCAGCGACTGGCACAAACCACGGGTATTGATTCGCACGTTTGCGTTACGGCACAGCATCGTCAGATGCTCGACCAGGTGCTGAATCTGTTTGCCATTCAACCGGATTACGATTTAGATTTGATGCGTGATGACCAGTCACTGGCAGGGCTGAGCGCAGCCATCTTCACCAATCTGGAACCTATCTTCGCTGATTTTGAGCCCGATTGGGTGCTGGTGCAAGGTGATACAACGACCGTTGCAATTACATCCCTGCTGGCATATTATCGCCGCATCAAAGTGGGACACGTGGAAGCCGGGCTGCGCACGCACGATAAATGGCAACCCTTCCCCGAAGAGATCAATCGCCGCGTGGCAGGCGTGGTGGCAGACTTGCACTTTGCGCCCACGCAACAGGCAAGAGAGAATCTACTACGCGAAGGAACACCTGATGAGACCATTGCTGTTACTGGAAATCCGGTTATTGACGCGTTAAAGTTTGTGGCGGAGCAACCGGAACCACTAGAAATTGTAAATTTGCTGGAAAAATTAGAGGTTACTTCGCCTGCTCTCGATGTGCCGAAGAACACGGCTACTCACCTAAGGGCAGCTCATAGTAGACAGCAACTGATCCTCGTAACTGCACACCGACGGGAAAATTTTGGGCAGCCATTGGAAAACATTTGCCTGGTGCTAAAAGAATTGGCAGAACGGGGCGATGTGGAAATTGTGTATCCTGTGCATCTCAACCCTAACGTGCAGGAACCCGTCAAACGGATTCTGGGGAATGTGCCGCACGTGACGCTCCTGCCACCGTTGGATTACCTGCCACTGGTCCATTTACAGAAACATGCCAAGATCATTCTGACTGATTCGGGTGGCATCCAAGAAGAAGCACCTGCTTTTGGCGTGCCAGTGCTTGTTCTGCGAGAAGTGACTGAACGGCCAGAGGGAGTTGCGGCGGGCACGTTAAAATTGGTCGGAACGGAAGCAGACCATATCATCCGGGAAGCAAAGCGCCTGCTGGATAACCCGATTGCGCATGCCAAAATGGCCAAGGCTTCCAATCCATTTGGTGATGGCCACGCCGCAGAGCGTATTGTCGAGGCCATTCAGGGCTTTTCATACCGTTAGCCAATTGTAATGTGTCGAAGATTCAGATTGAGTATAATGATGACATGGTAAAAACAGGCCGCTGGATCGCATTTATTGCGGCAATTTGTCTTCTTCTTACATCCTGGGGGTCTGTACAAGCACAGACTTCAGATGTTGAATACTTCGCACAGACCGGGCATTATGTGAGGGGGGATTTTTTACGCACCTATCGAAGTGTTTCAAATCCAATACTTGTGTTTGGATACCCGCTCACGGAACAGTTCACCAGCAAAGATGGCAAAACCGTTCAGTATTTCCAGCGCGCCCGCTTTGAACAAGCGCCTGAGCTTCCGCAAGGCATCAGGTTGACTCCAATTGGGCGTGAGACGTATTCCCCCGGACGCCAATTGGTGATCAATAATCCGTTGGCCTGCCGTACATTCACAGAAACGGGCCACTCCACCTGCTTTGCCTTTTTAGAGTTTTTCGAGCAAAACGGCGGTATAGAACACTTTGGCTATCCCATTTCGCCCTTTGAATTTCGCAACAACCAAATCGTGCAATACTTTGAGAACGCGCGCTTCGAGTGGAGACCAGGGTTAGAGGAAAGTCAACGCATTGGGCTGACAAACCTGGGACGTATCTACTTTGACCAACTCGGCGAAGACCCGGCCTTTCTGAAACCCCCTTCACAAGATGCAAGGCAAAACCTGGTGCTTAGCTTACGGGTGCGCGCATTCCCAGCCGATGCAGTCACAACCTCAAGCGATCAGCAAACTATCTACGTGTTAGTACAGGATCAGAATTTGCAGCCTGTTGCTGGAGCCACGGGAACTGCCACGATACGCCTGGCCAGCGGACATACCACGCAACAATCGTTTGATGTCAACAGTAGAGGCGTTGGCACACTGACGTTCGCTTTTCAGAACCAGCCCAACGGCCAACTTGTCTACGTGGATGCTAGTGTGACATACAACGATCTGGGGGGCAAAACGACAACTTCATTCCGAATCTGGTATTAGAATTTGCCGCACTCTTCCCTTTTTTCAAATCAACTCATTTAGATCGAATACAGGCCCATCTTTGCAGGCCATTTTCCAGCCACGGCGGACGATGACAGAGCAAACGCCGCATGCGCCCATCCCGCCACAAGGCATGGGCGTGAAGACGAGTACCTGCGCTTCCCCGGCCCGACCGGCAGCGCCGGGGCGGGCAAACCTGACCCTGGCATGCCCGCTGAGCCCTAACTTCTCACGTAATCTTGGCAGGAATTCACGCGGCACGTCGAGAGCTACATAGTCTGCCCATTGGGTTATATCCGTCAACGCAGAGAGCGGTTGGATTTCCACTTCTGGGGGGAGATCGGTCAAATCCAAATCGCTGACTAGCACAACCAAAGCTTCCTGTTTCAAGCTGGCGGTCAGCAAGGGTTTTAGCCGCGCAGATGTTTCGCCAAGCGAGACTAAGGCCACCCGTCGCGCGGATGCAGGCAGGAAAAAGCCATTTCCCAGCGGACCGCGCAAGGATAATGAGGTGCCGGGCCGCCACGTCTCCGGGATGGGAGGCGCAGTTAGAAAGCCGCCGGAAACAGAACCAGCACTGAAAACGGGAGCAGGCAAGGGGTTGTCAGAAGCGGGATCATGCGCTAGTAAGTATTGCCCTGGTGCAGGCATCAAATTCTGTGGGCACAGCAGTCGTCCACTCGTCAATCCATTTTCCAGATAGAGTTCAATCAATGCACCTGTGCCTTGTTTCATGGTGCGGATGTTAACACGCTTCATATAAGCGGGCAAGCATCTACGTTGTATAATTACCATGTTATCTTTGAAAGGAGAACAGATATGAAAAACGTCGGAAACGTTAGCGTAAACAGAAATGCAAGTCGAATATTCCTGATTATCGTTGTATTGATAGTTATCATAGGACTTTTATCGAGCACGATTATCTTTGTCCCACCGGATGAAACCGGGGTAGTGGTTTCCAGGATTACACAAGGTGGTGTCCGGGCAGAGCCACTGCAATCAGGCTTACACTTTGTATTCCCGCTGCTTGAAAATGTTGTAAAGTACTCAAAGTCGAGGCAAACATACACAATGTCGGCAGCAACCGGGGAAGGTCAGCGCTCTGGCGACGATTCCATCCGCGCCCGCACCAAAGACGGGCAGGAAGTTTTTATAGATGCATCTGTCATTTATGCCATCAACCCTACCAATGTAGTGAATCTGCATATTCAATGGCAAAGACGTTACGGGGAAGAACTTGTACGCCCGTTGGTGCGCGGTATTATCCGTGACGCAGCCTCGCAATATGGCGTGGAAGAGATTGTCAGTTCCAAGCGCGTTGAATTGGAAGCCATTATCACTAAAGAATTAATATCTAAAATGGCTGAAAATGACCTGATAATGGAAGATTTCGTCTTACGCGATATACATTTCAGCGCCGAATATGCTGTAGCAGTAGAACAAAAACAGATCGCCGAACAGCAAGCTTTGCAAGCCCAGTTTGTAGTTCAGTCCAAGAAGCAGGAAGCAGAACAGGCCCGTCAGATTGCACAAGGTCAGGCAGACGCGGCTGTGATCGCGGCGAAAGGCGCTGCAGAGGCGCGCATACTTGAAGCCGAAGCTGAAGCCAGAGCCAACGAATTGCTGGGTTTATCCATCCGGAACAATCCTGAATTGCTTTCTTACATATATATACAAAAACTATCTCCGGGCGTGCAGACCATTTTCATCCCCACTGACAACCAGTTCATCCTGCCGCTGCCTGATACGAATACTCAACCAACGCCAAATATACCAACCACAACACCCTAAGTAAATGTGACAGTCACTTTATCCCTACGGGATGCTTCGCGAAAGTGACTGTCACATATCTACAACCTAATGAGTAAAAAGAACCCTAACGGCAAACAAATCCGTCTGACTAGCCTCTCTTCCTGTGCTGGCTGAGCGTCCAAGCTAAATGCGGAAACGCTGGCGCAAGTTTTGCGTCCCGTACAAAACGTCTTCGATTCGGCTGATTACCCTGATCTATTGGTCGGGCTTGAAGGCCCGGATGATGCTGCCGTCTGGCAGTTAGACAACAAACGCGCGCTGGTTGTCACCACCGATTTCTTCACTCCGGTGGTGGACGATCCTTACGATTACGGTTCCATCGCTGCTGCCAACAGTCTTTCAGATATCTATGCCATGGGCGCTCAACCTTTCATGGCACTCAACATCGCCGCCCTGCCCCCAGATTTGCCTGCTACAGTCTCCAGTGAGATTCTACGTGGCGGCGCGGAAAAAACCAGGGAAGCGGGCGTTGTCATTGCAGGCGGGCACACCGTGCAAGATAAAGAACCAAAATATGGCCTGGTAGTACTTGGCTTTGTAGACAAAGACAAAATGCTCACCAAATCTGGTCTGCGTCCCGGCGATGCTCTGGTACTCACCAAACCGCTCGGATTCGGATGTACAACCACCGCGCTCAAACAGGAAAAAGCTGATGCAGCCGATATCCGCGAAGTGGTGGCCTGGATGACGCGCCTCAACCGGACCGCTGGCCTGCTGGCCACTGAATTTGGCCTCTCCGCCGCGACGGATGTGACCGGTTTCAGCCTGCTCGGACACGGGTTTGAAATGGCCAACGCTTCCGGCGTAGCCTTACACATTGACTACGCGCAGATACCGTTTGTGAAAGGGGCACGAAAATACGCCGAAATGTGGACCTTCCCCGGTGGCGCATCCGATAACCGGGCCCATTTTGGTTCACAAGTCACCTTTTATCCATCCATTGACGAAGCCAGTCAGATGCTGCTCTTCGACCCGCAAACCAGCGGAGGTCTCTTGTTAGGTGTTCCCCAGGAAAAGCTAGATGTCTTCAAGGCTCGCGCAAAAGAAGTGGATCAACCTGTCTGGGTAATTGGCGATGTTTATGAAGGGCAGGGAATAGAGGTAATGGAATAAGCCTAATGTGGGCATCTCTTTCGTCTCCCTGGCAGGCAACTATGGAGCTTGTTTGGGAGGCATACTGCGATAACTGTCTTCCCATCGCAGCAGTCGTTACTAATGCTGACGGAATCATTATTGCACGCGGGCGCAATCGTATCCGTGGTAAGCGAACCAATCCACAAGATATTCGCCCAGGTAATAGACTGGCACACGCCGAAGTAGAAGCTCTAAATGGCCTGGATTATGATCGTGTAGATCGCCATTCCTGCATTCTATATACATCCACCGAGCCATGCCCAATGTGTCTGGGAACGTTTTACATGTCTGGCCTGAGGACACTGCACTACGCTTCACGCGATCCGTATGCCGGGTCTGTTAATTTGCTCGGTACAACCCCTTATCTTAGTCATAAACCCATCCATATTGTCGGGCCAACATCACCTGAACTGGAAATCCTTATCATGGCTCTATATGTAGAAAAAGAACTCCGCGACCTTAACGGAAATAGTCAGAAACATGTTGTATTGAGAGCCTGGAAACAGGTTGCACCCCAGGGTGTTGAGCTTGGCAAGACTTTGTATCAGATGGGCACATTGCGTCAAATACGGGACGCAGGCTCCTCCGTCCAAGAAATGATCGATACTCTTATCTATCAAGTAAAATAAATACAATGTCAGAATTTAGTACAGAATTCCTACTTATTGTCATCCTGATCGCGATGAACAACCTCCTGGCAATGACGGAGGCAGCTTTGCTTGCAGTCCGCAAGGCGCGCTTACAGCAACGCGTCAACGGAGGTGACAAGAATGCAGGCATCGTGCTCAAACTGGTTGAAAACCCCAACCAGTTTCTGTCTGTGATTCAGATTGGCATCACTCTCATTGATGTGCTAACCGGTGCAGTGACCGGTGCGACACTGGCCGTGATGTTCGCTCGCATGATTGAAGACATCCCGGTACTGGCTCCCTATAGCGACAGTATCGGATTGGCACTCGGCGTACTCATCATCACTTACTTCTCGATCATTTTGGGAGAACTTGTTCCAAAACGACTGGCAATTCAAAATCCAGAAATGGTTGCATCCCGCTTTGCGCGGCCAATGCTATTTCTATCAAAGGTTCTATCACCAGTTGTCCGCTTTTTAAGCTTTTCAACAAATCTAGTCTTGAGGCTGATCGGCATCCGTCCATCCAACGAGCCGCCGGTGACTGAAGAGGAAATCCACGTGTTGCTGGATCAAGGTACACAGGCCGGGATTTTCGAGGAGGCTGAGCAGGATATGGTCGCAGGCGTGTTCCGCTTGAACGACAGGCGCGTCTACTCCCTGATGACGCCGCGCACAGAGATTCTCTGGCTGCATGTGCGTGATACAACCGATGATATCTTGAAAAAATTAGCTGAGGGACCGTATTCGCGCTTTCCAGTCTGTCAGGAAAGTTTAGACAACGTGCTCGGAATCGTAAAAGCGCGCGAGTTGCTAACACGCAGTTTAGCCGGCGAACCCATCCACTTGAAAGAATGCCTCTCGCCTGCGCTATTCATCCCAGAAACTACTTTTGCCTCGCGAGCGTTGGAAATCTTCAAAGAAAGCGACAAGGAATTAGTTCTGGTAATTGACGAGTTTGGCGGTGTGACCGGTCTGCTCACGATCAACGATGTGCTGGAAGAAATTGTCGGTGATATCGAGGCTGGCGAACCACAGGTTACCCAGCGGCAGGATGGTTCCTGGCTTTTGGATGGTATGTTGGATATAGAGGAGTTCAAGGAATTGTTCCGCCTGGGTTTATTGCCTAATGAAAACGATTATGAAACCCTGGCCGGTTTCGTAATGACATCGCTGGGGAAGATTCCACAAACAGCTGAGCAATTTGAGTGGGAAGGTTTGCGCTTCGAAGTGGTGGATATGGACGCCCGCCGCGTGGATAAAGTGCTAGTCACCACGCTGCCCGCACGCCCCGCTCAAAGCGAGTAATCGTTGAGAACGCGTAGGAAACTGCGACATCGTTCAATGGTATAATCCCGCCCGATGACTTCAGAAATACCATCTCAAAAGACCCAGGTCTGCCCGACCTGTGGTACGCGCTTGAGTGAAAGCGCTACTCGCTGCCTGGTTTGTGGCACAGAATTATCTGCTCAACCTGTGGAAGAGCAGAAAAAAGCCGCGAAAAAAGTAGAAAAATCCGTACAGGCCAGCCGCATGCCTGAAATCACGCTGGGTTTGCCTGCCGCGCTAGGTCTGATGGCGATCATCCTGGTGATCGGCGCAGGCGTGGTTTATGGTGCCTTGAATGTAGGTGGGCGTGTGGTAGAACCCACGCCAGTCTTCACCCCTACTGAGACGGCTCTCCCGTCACCAACAGCCACTGATGTTCCAACCAACACACCCGTCCCTACTCCAACGGAAATTCCGCCCTTTGATTACACTGTTGCATCCGGAGATACTTGTTCGCTGATCGCGCTCAATTTTGGCATCTCTGTTAACAGTCTTATCATCTTGAACAACCTGCCGGTTTCCTGTAATAACCTATATATCGGGCAGGTGCTTAAAGTTCCCTATCCCACACCAACCCCTGCTCCCCTACCCACTAACACCTTGCCTCCTGATGAAGCCGCAAAAGCGGATTGCGAGAAAGTTCCCATTACGGTACAGGAAAACGATACACTCTCCAGCATTTCCCTCAACTATAACGTGCCTATGACCGCCATCAAAGAATACAACGGTCTCTCCACAGACAATGTTTTTTTGGGACAAACGCTGCTGATCCCGCTCTGCGAACGCGCGCCTGACCCTAATCTTCCCACGCCCACACCGACCCTGCCGCCTCCCTATCCGGCCCCGAACCTGCTCCTGCCTGCGGATGGCGGTGCCTTTACCCTGGCCAATGATGTGGTCACTTTGCAATGGTCATCCGTTGGTACGTTACGAGACAATGAATTCTATCGTGTCATCGCGGAAGATATCACCGAAGGACAGGCCCGTCGCATTACAGACTACGTAACCGACACCAAATATATTGTTCCAACCACCTTCCGGCCTAAAGATAACATAGCGCACGTTATCCGCTGGTGGGTCAGCACTGTCCGTCAGAGCGGTACAGACGAGCAAGGCCAGCCCATTTACTCTTCGGCTGGAGCAGATAGTCCAAAGTGGGTCTTTACCTGGGTTGGATCTGCACCACAGGGAACGCCGCAGCCATAAGCAAACGCCTATTTTGAATACGAATCCCCGTCAAATTGGCGGGGATTTTGATTCCAACCAATTCACAAAAAGCCCTTGACAAAATATTCAACTTTCTGTATACTGTCAATAGTTATTCGTAAATATGAATAATGCGAATAATTCAATCTCAGAAACCGGAGCATAACGATGCCATTACCAGCCACAATTGACCAACCCACTCGCGAACAATATCTCGTATCTCTTGAGCCTGTGCAAAACGCAATTGCCAGCATGATGCTGCTAACAAAAGACAACGATATGCCGGGCACAGGAGCCTGGCTGGCACAAACGCGCGAAAAGCTTACTGACGAGGAACTCTTCCGACACAGGTTGGTCATCATTGGCTTCTTCCATGCTATCCTTCCCAAAAAAAACCGGGCATCATTCTCCGATTATCTGGATGACATGGAGAAGAGCGACCCTGTCAGGCTACGCGACAAAATGCTCGAAACCTACACTGAGATTTGTATTGCCTGCAATGAAGACGTCAAATTAGCAGGAGTAAATTGGGATGATGTTCTAGCCTCAAAGGACGCGTATGTTGAATTTCTGATAGAACGCTTTGGCGGAAACCTAGTCGACATAACCTTGGAAACCCAAGCCTATGAATATGTAATCAACCCGCCCGCAATGCAAAAGCTGATTGTCAATCATCTGCGCTGGTTCTGGGATGAGCATCTGTCACAGGAATGGACGCGTACCGAGCCTCTTCTGCGCGAATCGGTCAAAGCATTTCAGGATGTAAATCTTAACAACATGAGTGGCCTTGAGATTGCTCAATATATCACTGGCCAAGACCTCAATGATGAGAAATGGGAACATACGTTGGGATCCGCTGACCAGGTCATTTTCATGCCAAACCCGCACATCGGTCCGTATGTGACGAAAATGTATTGCAATAACAATGTTATCTTAGTTTTTGGCGCCCGCCAACCGGAAGACGCCAGCGTTCGCATCCCTGAATTAGATCGGGCCGATATCGTCGCCAGAATGTCCGCGCTTTCTGATGATACACGTTTGCGTATCTTGCAAATGATTGCAGAAAGCGGCGAATTACGCTCACAAGATATCATGGCAGAAGTTGGTCTCAGCCAGCCCAGCGTTTCACGTTATCTTACACAACTAACCGTAACTGGTTATTTGCAAGAAAGGAGAGTCAATGGTTCCAAAGCCTATACCCTTAACCGTGATCGAATTGAAAAAACTCTCAAAGCTGTACACAGGTTCTTACTTGGATAGCAAGTAATTGTATTTACCGAAGGAGGTAAATCATGCAACACCCATTACCAGAATTATATGTAGCACAAAAGCAGGCCGATTTGCAACGCGAGATCGGACATAACTACCTGGTCCGTGAAGCAAAAAGTGCTAACAAGCCTTTCCAAGGCTGGGCTGCCAACAAGATGCACGACTTGAGCGTCTGGATGATTTGCACGGGCAAGCGCTTGCACGAACGCTACCATGCTTCCACTCACCTGCCTCACCTGCATCAAGGAAGTACCCAGGCCCATTAGTTTCATAGTTTGTATTTTTCTCCTCACTGAACCTTCCGGCCAACAATTCAAACCAGAATAGTCGGAAGGTTTATCTTTAGGAACAGACATGCAAAACAAACTCGAAAGAATCAAGGGCACATACGCCGAATATCCAAAAACATTTTGGACCCTGGTGGTTGTTACTTTCATCGACCAACTGGGAGGCTTTTTGCTCTTCCCCTTCTTTGCCCTATACATTACCAAGAAATTTGATGTAGGCATGACTGAAGTGGGCATCCTTTTTGCCCTATTCTCGATCTCCGGTTTTGTTGGCAGTTTCGTGGGTGGCGCACTGACCGACCGTCTTGGCCGCCGCGGCATGATCATCTTCAGTCTGCTGACTTCTGCGTTCAGTACATTGGCAATGGGATTTGTCAATTCTCTGGAGGCTTTCTACTTGATCGCCATCATCTCCGGCATTTTCACGAACACTGGCGGCCCGGCCTACAACGCCATCGTTGGCGACTTGCTGCCTGAAGAAAAGCGCGCTACAGGATTTGGAATCCTGCGTGTGGCCTTCAACGTTTCAGCGGCGATTGGCCCCGCCATCGGTGGCTTGCTGGCTTCGCGCTCATATCTGGCGCTATTCATCACAGACGCCATAATCAGCACCATTGTGGCTGTCATCGTCTACTTCACCATCCCGGAGACCAAACCAGAATTGGAGCCAGGTATAGAACAGGAAACAATGAAGCAATCTTTCAAAGGTTACTTCCGCGTATTTCACGATGGCGCTTTTGTGTGGTTCATGATCGCATCCACACTTGCCTGGATGGTTTACATGAATTTCAACACCACAATGGGCGTGTACCTGCGTGACACGCAAGGTATCCCTGAAACCGGTTATGGCGCGTTGATCAGCATGAACGCCGTCATGGTTGTGGCACTCCAATTTTGGATCACGCGCAAGCTAGAGAAATTCCCTGCTATGCTCATGATGGCCGCTGGCACATTGCTCTTCACCTTTGGCTTCTTCATGTATGGCATCTTCAACAGCTATATTTGGTTCATGGTTGCCATGGTGATCATCACCATCGGCGAGATGATTACCATACCAATCGCAAACGCGGAGGTGATCAACTTTGCCCCTGAAGCTATGCGCGGGCGCTACAACGCAGTGTACGGCCTGGCCTGGACCATCCCCTTCATGGTTGGCCCCTATTTGGCTGGCCTGCTGATGGACAATTACAATCCCGATTGGCTGTGGTACGCCTGCGGCATCGTTGGCACAATTGCAACAATCAGCTTCCTGATCCTGCACCGCGTGCGCACACCGGCCAAAAATATCGAAAAACCACCCGCAGAACAACCTGCATAGGTAACACAAACACCTGGAGGAGCGAAGCCTCTGGGTGTTTGCATTTAATCCTAGAGTACAATCGCACAAAACCAAACAGGAGCCAAACAATGGACATTCGCTCTTATAACCGCAAAGCTTGGAATAATTATGTTGATGGACGCAAAAGCTTGTGGACACAACCGGTCAGTTCCGAGATTATTGCCAAAGCTCGTGAGGGAGAGTTCTCAATTCTTTTGACGGAAAAAAAGCCGGTGCCGCACGAATGGTTTCCTCCACTAAACCGACTGGACACACTCTGCCTGGCCGCCGGCGGCGGTCAACAGGGACCTGTGCTTGCTGCCGCTGGCGCAAATGTGACCGTGTTTGACAACTCCCCCCGCCAACTCGACCAGGACAGATTTGTGGCCGAACGCGAAGATCTGACCAACTTGAAAACGGTCGAAGGCGATATGCGCAATCTCTCTGTATTCGCGGATGAATCATTCGACTTCATTTTCCATCCTGTCTCGAACCTGTTCATCCACGAAATACGACCCGTGTGGCGCGAAGCCTTCCGCGTGCTGCGCCCCGGCGGAACCATGCTGGCCGGTTTCATGAACCCTGTTTTCTATATCTTCGACTTTGAAAAAGCCGAGCAAGGAGTCTTGGAAGTACAGTTCAAGCTACCCTATGCAGACTCGGAACATCCTGAAATCGCTAAAAAGTTGATCGCTGACGGAGATGCGCTCGAACACAGTCACACACTCACCGAGCAACTCGGCGGCCAGATGGATGCAGGATTCCACATTATCGGCATGTACGAAGATCATCACGGTACATCTGCTGTGAGCGAATACACGCCCACCTACATCGCTACACGAGCGTTGAAACCCTAGGTGTCATTATCATGCCCCACAAACTCATTGACCTGAGCCACACCGTCGAAGATGGCTTGATCACTTACAAAGGCTTACCTGCGCCTATCATCTGTGACTTCTTGAATCGCGAAGCTTCCCGCGAGCATTACTCCGACGGAACCGAGTTTCACATTGGCAAGATCGAAATGGTAGCCAACACTGGCACGTATGTAGACAGTCCCTTTCACCGCTACCAAGACGGAATCGACCTGTCGGAACTGCCACTCGAGTCGCTGGCAGATTTGCCTGGGATTGTGGTACACGCCCTAGACGCAGAGCAGGCCATCACAGCAGAAGCGTTTATCGGCCTAGATGTGAAGGGCAAGGCAGTGCTCGTCTATACCGGTTGGGC
>Ga0209536_100002864_pt1 | contig 27960 bp, 22 predicted proteins | sample DeeMarSeWOR28_12_FD_187461 | JGI IMG/M metagenome (GOLD analysis project Ga0209536, IMG submission 187461) | Marine sediment microbial communities from White Oak River estuary, North Carolina - WOR-2-8_12 (SPAdes) (version 2) | ecosystem: Environmental > Aquatic > Marine > Intertidal zone >... | reverse complement strand
TCTTCACCCTGGCAGCCGTTGGGGATTGAGCAGGGCGTGAAGTGGGAGGCAACTTCTGAACCCGCGGGGTAGAAGTTATCCACGATGCGCTGGCGGTCGATGCCCATGGCAATCGCCTTGCGCACCCGCACGTCGCCCCAAGGCTCAAACGTGTTGGTCATGGCCAGGTAGAGGATATTGGGGTTGGGCACCGGCAGGAATTGCAGGTTGGGATCGCCCTGCACCGCCTCGTAGTCGTCCGGGCTTATCTTCACGATGTGATCCACCGTCCCGGCTTGCAGCTCCAACAGGCGGGCAGCACCCTCGGTCGCCCAGCGGAAGACCAAAGTCTCGGTCTTGGCTGGCTCGCCCCAGTAGTCTTCGAAGCGCTTGAAGACGATGCTGTCGCCCCGGTTCCAGCTATCGATGTAGTAGGGGGCGGTGCCGATGGGACGCTCCAGAAGCTCGCCCGTACCTCCGGTCTCCTCGATCCACTCGCGCGGCTGGATGAAGAACGGGGTGAAAGCGGCCTTGGCCAGGAAGGCCGGGTCCGGCTTGCACATGGTGAACTGCACGGTCATGTCGTCCAGCGCCGCGATCTCCTGCACCTTGTTGTTCTCACACGGTGCGCTGACTACCAGCAATTCCCCTTCCGCAGCCGCCGGCGGTGCCTCGGCCACTTCCGCGAAGGGATCGGGCAGCGGCTTGGTGAAGTCGCTGGTCTCCCAGGCCTCGATCATGGCGTCCACGTTGGCCATGGTGACGATGTCCATGCCCGAGTCGGTCCAGTCGTCGTATGTCGCGCCCTCCACGATCTTGTCGTAGATCATCTGGACCGTGTCATAGCCCCAGCCCCAGTACTTCTGGCCGACCAGGCCATGGACCAGTCCGTCCTTCATATACTCCAGTTCGATGGGCAGCGTGTCGAACACGACATTCTTGAGTTGGCCGGACTCGGAAGCGGCTTCCCACAGAGGCATGGAGCCGCGCTCGGCGAACAAAGGCCACAGGCCGACGAAGAACCAGCCATTGAGGTCGGGATTGGCCTGCATGGCCTCCTCGACCACCTGGACACTCTGGTTGATGTCGTCGTAGCCGGCCACGGTGGTCACGATCTCGATATCGGGATAGTTCTCTTGGATCTCATCCGTGAAGCCGCGGATGCGTTCCTCCAGATTGAGGGCGCCGGGCACGCCGGTGAGCAGAGCCACCTTGCCCTCGGTACCCATGGCCCGCACCAGCAGGTCCGCTGCGGCGCGACCGCCGTCGTAGTTGCTGACACCCAGGTAGGTGAAGCGATCACTGTCCGGCGAGTCCGAGTCCCAGGTCATGACTTCAATGCCTGCCTCTATGGCGGTGTTGATGGGGTCGATGCAGCCGTCAGGGTCGTTGCAGGAGACGCCGATGGCGTCAACGCCCTGGGCGATCATATCCTCCATCACCCGGGCTTGCTCGGCCATATCCGAGGCCACCGAGCCGACGTACTGAACCTCGACCTCATAGGGTCCCTGGGCCGTCAGTTCCTCAGCCTTGACAAGGGCGCCATCGCGGCCCAACTCGAAGACGGGATTGTTGAGGGCTTTGGGGATCCAGGCGATGACGATCTTGCCATCCTCAAGGGCCGGGTGCATGGCTGCCTCGGCGGGCGGTGCCTCCTCGGTAGCCATCGCCTCTTCGGTAGCTGCCGGTGCTTCCGTGGCAGCCGGGGCTTCAGTGGCCGGCGGCGCCGCCGGAGTGGCCGGTTGGCACTGGGCCGCGATCAGTAGCACCAGTACCAGGGTCGACAACATTGTCCACAAGGTTCTCTTGTTGAGCATTTTTCTTCTCCTCCTAATCTATGCTCTGTTACAACTCAGGGAAGCGTAGGAAAATCCGAATGCTATGTGCGAAGACATCACCTCCTCTCAATTCAGTCGAAAAGGCCGAAAGTGAGACAGGCGCGGGATGTTGATGGGGTCAAAGAAGTATAACATAAAGCCCGAAATAGTCCAAACAGGGCCGCCATAATTGGAGATGAGAGCTCATCAACCCACAATGCTGTATTCGTACTTGCCGGCGACTCCTCTGCCTTCGGCGAAGCGGCGGGCGCTGAACATATCGATGTCGGCCTCAGGCCGTTGGCCGTTGATGATCAGGTCAGCCATCATCTCGCCCACCGCCGGGCCGAGTTTGAAGCCATGGCCGCTGGTGCCAGCAACGCAGTAGAGCCCCTCCACGCCGGGCAATGCGCCCATAACCGAGTGCCAGTCCGGGGTGATATCATACAGCGAAGCCCAGCCGCCGGATGAAGTCCCCTTTTCCATCAGCGGATAACGTCGGGCAACCCGCTCGCTGAACCCGGCCACGACATCGAAATCGACGCGCTCGTTGAAGCTATCCGGGTTGGGCACCTCTTCTTCAGCTTCTTCCGGCTCGATAGAGCCGACCAGCATCAATTGACCCGTCTCTGGACGGATGTAGACCTCGTCGGCGAAACCGGCAAACACCATGTGGCGCTCGAACTCGTCGGGGCGCCTGTAGGTAGCCACCTGGTGGCGGCTGGCCTTGATAGGCAACTCGACGCCCACTGTTTCCGTGATCAAGGGCGTCCACGGCCCGGCCGCCACAACCACGACCCCAGCCTGGAAAGCTCCCGTGCCGACCTCGACACCGGTGACCCGGCCTCTCTCAACCAACACCCTCTGGACTCGGGTGCCTAGCTGCAAGCTTGCACCGAAATCCTTGGCCCGCCCTACATAAGCCGTAGCCGTGGCCGCCGGGTCGGCGTAACCCGATTCGGGTTCATAGGCAGCCGCCGCAATGCCCTCGACGGAGATATGCGGTTCGAGTTCCTTCACTTCCTGGGGGGAGACAAGGCGGGTGTTTATCCCCACCTCCTGCTGTAGGGCGATGTTGGACGTGAGCATTTCCACGTCTTCTGGCCGTGCTGCCAGGAGGAAGCCGGTCTGGTGGAAATCAGGATCGCCACCCACGACGTCGTCGAAGTTCTGGAAGATGCGCAGCGAGCGCAGCGCCATGCGGGCGGTCACGTGGTGCGAGTAATGTTGGCGGATGATGGCGCTGGAGCGACCGGTGGGACCAGCGGCGATAAAATCCTTCTCGATCAGGGTCACCTTCAGGCCCTCTTTGGCCAGGTTGAAGGCAATACTGGCCCCATTGATCCCGCCCCCGACGACGATGACGTCGGCGGATGTGGTCATATCGCTCGTCCTTTGTCTCAGGCGATACCAAGATAGGCCTTGCGCACCATCTCGTTCTCTTGCAGGGCGGCGGCCGAGTCTTGCAGGACAATCTCCCCCGTCTCCAACACATAGCCCCGCTGGGCCACCGATAGGGCGATTAGGGCGTTCTGCTCCACCAGCAAGATGGTCGTGCCCTGGCTGTTGATCTCGCGGATGGTATCAAAGATGGCTTCCACCAGGATGGGCGCCAGGCCCATAGAGGGCTCGTCCAACAAGAGGAGGCGTGGGTTGGCCATCAGCGACCGGCCGATAGCCAACATCTGCTGCTCACCGCCCGACAAGGTACCAGACACCTGCCTGGCCCGCTCCTTCAGGCGCGGGAAGAGGGTGAAGACCCGCTCCATATCATGCCGGATGCCTTTCTTATCCGTGCGGGCATAGGCGCCCATCTCCAGATTTTCAGTCACGGTCAGCCGGCCGAAGACACGCCGGCCCTCGGGAGCTTGCGACACGCCACGCATCACGATGTGATGAGCGGGTAGGATGTGAATCGGCTCGCCCTCCAACAGGATGTCGCCGTGGCGTGGCCGCAGGATGCCGCAGATGGTGTTCAAGGTCGTGCTTTTGCCCGCCCCGTTAGCGCCGATGAGCGTGACGATCTCGCCTTCGTCCACGTGGATGGAGATGCCTTTCAGGGCGTGGATCGCGCCATAATAAGTGTGAATGTCTTTGACTTCCAGCAGGGCCATCTTACTCCGTCGCCCCCTTTCCCAAATAGGCCTCGATCACCTTGGGATCGTTCTGGATCTTATCCGGCGTCCCCTCGGCGATCTTCTCTCCATAGTCCAGGACCGTCACCGTTTCAGAGATACCCATCACCACGCGCATCTGGTGTTCGATGAGCAGGATGGTGATATCCAGCTCATCGCGCAGGCGGCGGATGAAGGCCATCAAATCCTGGGTCTCGGAGGGGTTCATGCCGGCTGCCGGCTCGTCCAAGAGCAGCAAGCTGGGTTGGCTGGCCAGGGCGCGGCCTATTTCCAGCCGGCGCTGGTCGCCGTAGGGCAGATTCTTGGCCATCCAGTCCCCGCGGCCCGCCAGGCCGACAAAGTTAAGCATTTCCCGGCCATCTTCCACAGATTGTTCCTCTTCGTGTCGCGTGCGGGGTGTACGGAAAATAGCCCCAAACAGTCCCGACTTCATATGCGGGTGCTGTCCTACCATGACGTTCTCGATGACGGTCATGTTCTGGAAGAGGCGGATGTTTTGATAGGTGCGCGCGATGCCCTCACGTGTGATGCGGTCCGGCGACAGGCCATCCACGGGACGACCCTCGAACCGGATGGTGCCCTCCTCGTGCCGATAGAAGCCGGTTATGCAGTTGAAAAAGGTGGTTTTGCCAGCCCCGTTGGGTCCGATGATGCTGTGGATGGAGCGTTCTTCGACCTCAACATCCAACTGGCTAACGGCCGTCAACCCGCCAAAACGCTTGGTAACCCTTTTTGCAGTGAGTATGGCAGCCATGATCCCTCCTATTCGGCCGAGGCACCAGCCGCACTCGGCTCGGCTTCGCGCACTTCGAATTCTTCCAATGCACCGACCGGGCTTGGCTCTCCTTCGTGCAGCTCCAATTTGCGCCGGGCCTCCGGCCAAAGACCCTCTGGCCGGGTGAGCATCATAAACACCAGCGCCGCGCCGTACATCATCAGCCGGTATTCGGCAAACTCGCGCAGCAGCTCCGGCAGGCCGACCAGGAACAGAGCGCCCACGATCACGCCCGGGATGCTGCCGATACCACCCACGATGATCACACACAGCACGTTGATCGAGATCAGCAGGTTGAAGCTGTGGGGGTAGATGGACGTGAGCTTGGTGGCAAAGATAGCCCCGGCCACCCCGGCGAAAGTAGCGCCGGTGGCGAAGGCCAGCAGCTTGGTGCGCACCAGGTCAATGCCCATGGCCTGGGCCACGTCCTCGTCCTCGCGCATGGCCATCCAGGAGCGGCCCAGCCGCGAGTCTTTGACCCGGATGGCAACGAAGGCGACGACCAGGGAACCGGCCAGGATCAGATAGTACAACGTCGGAGGTGTGTCCAGTGTTATGGGGCCGATGACCGGCTTGGGAATCAGAGTGATGCCGTTCGAGCCACCGATAAAGGGTTTGAGCCAGTCCGACAGGGCCAACAAGCGGATGATCTCGCCAAAGCCCAGGGTCACGATGGCCAGGTAGTCACCCCGCATACCCAGCACCGGCACGCCCAAGATGATGCCGGACAGTGCAGCCGCCAGCGCGGCGAAGGGCAGCGCCCCCCAGAAAGTGAGTTTGACAGGCAGCCAGGCGATTTCGGGCGAGGTCAGCACCGCCATGGTGTAGGCCCCGATGGCGAAGAAGGCCACGTAGCCCAGGTCGAGCAGGCCGGCGAAGCCGACGACGATGTTCAGCCCCAGACCCATGAGCACGAACAGGCCTACCAGATCCAGCACCTCGCTGGGGTACGAACCCAGCAGCGGCAATAACAGGATGATCAGGGCCCCCAGAGCCCACTTGCCCCGTTGCACCATGTGCTGCTGCTCAGCCGACAGACCGGCCATGCGCACTTCCATCCTGGGCTGCCAGGTTCCCCACAGATAATAGCCGCCGGCGCCGAGCAGAAAGATGACGACCGCGCCCAGAATGGAAAGTCCCCGCCCGGCGAACAAAGCGCTGTACAGGATGGCGACGGTGGGTATCAGACCCAGACCCAATGCAATAGCCCTGCTAGGTCGCTCCGGCAGGGTCATGAGGAGGGCCGTGAGCGCGCCCACAATCGCTCCGGCGATCAGCAGGCCGATCAGCCCAGCCGGGACGCCCAACCCCAGGGTCAATATGTCATAGAGCGCTGGAGAGGCGTTGACAAAGATATTGCGCAGGTTGACGAAGCTGCCAAAGATAACCAGCGCCACCAGCACAGCGTTGGTTATCAGGCCGGCGAGGGTCCCGCTCAGGATCAGCCACAGGCGAGGAGGTTCTGAATGTTGGTCGATGCGCGCCTGACGGACCCCCATATATCCGGCGAATACCATGGTCAACAGCAGCAGGGTTTGTCCCAGGGACAAGACACCGATGATAATGTATCGGTTGTTAGAGGCTTCGACCATACCAGTCAGGCTTATCAGTAGGCCCACGGCGCCTGCCAGCAGCCCCATCTTGATAGGTGACCACCAGTTGAAACGTGATCCTGTTTTCATGGTTGCACCTCACGCCTTCTTGGCCGCCAGCCGCTCGCCCAAGATGCCCGACGGCCGGAAGATCAGGACCAGCACCAACAAAACAAAAGCCAGAGCGTCTCTGAGTTGATAGGGTGCCGGGATTCCCAGACCATCCAGCACCAGGTTGGGAAAGACCGACTCGGCGATGCCCAGAAAGAGGCCGCCCAGCGCCGCGCCGGCCACGTTGCCGATGCCGCCCAGCACGGCGGCGGTAAACGCCTTGAGGCCGGGGATAAAGCCCATGATGAAGGTAACCTGCCGGAACATCAAGGCATACAGCACACCGGCCGCGCCGGCCAGGGCGCCGCCTACGACGAATGTGGTCACGATGACGCTATCCACGTCGATGCCCATCAGCGCCGAGGTGTCCTTGTCCTCCGAGACGGCCTGCATGGCCTTGCCAACCTTGGTACGCTGCACAAAGATGTACAAACCGACCAGCATGATGATTGCAGCCACGATCACCACTGCCCGGATTTTCAGGATGGTGATAGGACCGACAGTCCAGTCACCTTGCAGGATGTCCGGCAAGGGATAGCTCTTGATGCCGGATCCAAACAGGCCGCGAAAAGTGTATTGCAGAAAAAAAGAGGCGCCGATGGCGGTAATCAGCGGCACCAGGCGCGGCGCACGCCGCAAGGGCCGGTAGGCAATGCGTTCCAGGAGAACCGCGATCGTCGTGGAAACGGCCGCGGCGAACAGAAAAACGATGAGCAGGGCGAGGATCGGCTGGCGGTTGAGAAAGCCGGATTCGTCAAATGCGGTGATGATAAAATAAGCCGTCATCGGACCGGCCATAAAGACCTCGCCGTGGGCAAAATTGATCATGCGCAGGATGCCGTACACCAGCGTGTAGCCCAGGGCGATGAGGGCGTAGATGCCACCCAGTGCCAGGCCATTGATGGTCAGGTCGGTCCAATCTTTGAGCCCATACTTGCCCGAGGCCAGCGTGGCGATCGTGCCATAGACGACCACGGCCAGGATGGCGATACCGATGAGCCACATGAACAAGGTTGTCCCCGACACCCGTCTGGTCAGACGTTGTAGCATAGAGATTTCTCCCATATCATAAAACGGCTGGTTATGGGTAGGGGCGAGCGCCAACGCCCGCCCCTACTCACAGATATTTGATTTAGACCTGCCTTGTGTCCAGTACGGTTTGCATTGATCCGACGGACCTACGGCCAGACCTTCCTGGGGTCGTTGGCCTCGGCGGCGCCGGGGTCCCAATTGGCCGGGTCAGGATTGAAGGACTCGTAGACCGCGATCTTGGGATCGGCGCAGTCGCCATACTCGTTGCAGGTCAGGTTGCCGGTCAGCCCCGGGAAGTTACTGGTGGCAAACAGCGCATCGCGCAGCGCCTTGCGCCCGATGATCAACTTGCCGTCTTGCTCCACGGCCACCTTCTCGAGGGCAGCAAAGACCAAGTTGGCTGCATCGTAAGCGTGGGCGTGGAATGGAGCCAGCGGCGGCTCGCCGTATTTCTCCTCGTGCTCCCGCAGGAAGCTTGGGTAAGCCTCACCAAAGGCCGAAAAATCGGGGCTGGAGTGGTACATGCCCGTGGCGGCGTCACCGGCGGCCTCCCAGAAGTCGGGCGAGAACATGCCGTCGGCGCCCATCAGATACACGTCTTCCAGGCCGGGGGTGGTCCGGGCCTGGGTGGTGATGTGCCCGCCAGCGGCGATAAAGATGGGGTAGTAGATGAGCTCAGGTTCGGTGGCCGCGATACGGGTCAGCATGGAGCCCATCTCGGTAGCGGTGGGCTCGGTGGCCTCCTGGGCGGTAACCTCGCCGCCCAGCTCCCGGAACGTGTCCGCCATTACCTGTTGCAGCTTGTCGGCGTACAAACTGCCGTCGTGGATGGTGGCCACTTTCCTGACACCCAGCTCATTGTAGGCGAACGCGGCCGCCGCCGCACCCTGCACCAGGTCGTTGTGGGCGGTGCGCAGGTAGCAGTCGTAGTCGGCCGGCCGCGCCGGGTCGGTCAGGTCGGGCGCCGTGTTGGAGGGCGAGATGGTGGGGATATGAGCCGCGCACAACACCGGGACGGCCGCTCGCGCGGCGCTGGAGCAGTTGGTGCCGATGACGGCCGTGATCTTGGGGTCGGCCGCCAGCTTGGTGGCCGCCGTCTGGCCGCCTTCCGCGCTGCACAACGAGTCCTCGCCGACCACCTCGATGCTGTGACCCTTGATGTTGCCCTTCTTCTCGGCAGCCATCTCGACCCCGCGTTGGGTATCGGTCCCCAGCGACGCGTCAGGCCCGGAGATCACGAAGGAATAGGCGATGCGGACCGGTTCCTCTGCGGCAACCTCAATGCAACCAAACTCGTCGTCGCACTCGGATGCCGGTGCACCACCCGGCAGGGCGCACTGGGCAGCGATCAACGACACCACCACGGCGACCAGAAACAGGCTTACCAAGGTTCGCTTGTGAAACATTTGTTTTCCTCCTCCTACAAGAGTTTGTTTGGAGACAAAAGATGAAGATACTAAGGACAAACGGTGCCGGACTCCTTTCGAGCAATCACCTCCTTCCTTGTCACCGCTGCGCGAGTTGATCAGTCAAGCGTGGTCTCCGCCGGCAACACGCCTGGGGAAAGAGCGCAACAAGAGCGCGGCGTGGCAATGGACACTCGGGCAACGTCAAGGGGATAATAGGGCCAAGTATAACACAACGATCAGCCATATGTCAAGCACAAATGGCCACCTCTTGGAAACACAGACTGCTTTTCCTAGACAACTGGTCGGCGTTGACCGGTAGGGGATATATTATAGAAAGCCACATGCACTCCCTGGCACCAGATAGTCTGAGAGTGTATAGGGAGGGCAAGTGATGCCACGGGAGAAATTCGCCAACAGCAGAGCTTGGGGATTGCGTCCCCACTTTCACCGAGCTACGGGAAACTATCTGTCAGTGCTTGGTCAGGTTAATCGCGGTACGTGAACAGTACGTCCGTTGAGCCAAAGTGGCTTCGCAAGACGCGTTGGACAGAGTACTAGCACACTAACCGAAATCTGTCGGGATCGATCGAAGATAGATAGGAGATTCGTTAAGCAAAGCCTGGATGAATTAGACCAGAATTAGTACTTACGTACCCTCCTTATAGGAGGCTGATGATAGCACATTCAGGCTGAGATGTCAAAACGTTCGTTTCGGTGATTATGTTTAAGTCACTTGGTCGAGTCAATTTGGTCTCGACTCCCGGGTGCGTCCCGAGTTTTTTGGAGACACAGCACAGCAGGCCGGGGGCGCAATTCCCTCCTGGTCTGCCCAAAACCTGGGACAGACCCTCGACTCCACCAAGATGGAGGTAATCACCAAGTTCGCAAGTGAGACCTCTTGCGTGTGTTTCACGGTCGGATGGTGCTGTGAAAGATCACATCCCCTCCGACAATATGGTTTACAGCGACAGGTTTGAGCGGATTGTGCTGAGCGTCGAAGCGCCAGCTGCCGGTCACGCCTTCAAACTCCATCGATTCCAATCTTTGGGCAACTTTGTCCGGTGACAGGCTACCCGCGCCGTCGATGGCGGACGCCAGCAAGCTGGCCGCATCGTAGCCCAGCGCAGCCAGCGTCTCTGGCTCGACGGCAAAGGCCGACACATACCGCTCTTGCCAGGCTTCAGCCGTTGGGTTGGAATTTTCGCTGCTGTATGGCAGGGTGTAATAAGCGCCCTCCAGAGCCTCCAGGTCTAGAGCGCCGTTGTCCCAGGTATCGCTGCCTATTAATGTCATATCAAGACCACGCGCCTGTACCAACCCACCGACACGATTGGCCACTGGATAGGCGTCTGGCACGTATAGCACCTCAGGCGCCCCCTTGGCCACCTCAGCGATAACGGTGTCCAGGTCCGTGTCTGGCGAGGCACTGGTAGATCCTCCTCGCGCATAGGCTGACCTGGCTACAACCTGGCCTCCACCGGCGACAAACGTCGCAGCAAACTCATCCGACAAGGAGCGCACAAAGTCGTCGCCGGAGTTAGTCAGAACCGCAGCTCGGCGGGCGTTCATCTCGTCCAGGGCGAGGCGGGCAGCTGCTTGCCCCTGGTACGGGTAGGCGTAGCTGGCCCGAAAAACTAGGGGCCGGGTGGCACCCGTATCATCCACCGTGACCAGCGGGTGAGTGGCTGTGACGGCTACAAACAATGTACCCTCTTCGCTGGCAACGCGGGCGACAGGAATCGCTGCCTCGGAGCAAAGCCCGCCGACGATAAACTGCGCACCCTGCTCATGGATGGCACGCTCGGCAGCGTTGCGTGCTTCGAGCGGGTCACAACGTGTGTCCTCCAGCACCCACTCGATAAACTGCCCATTCACCCCACCCTGGTCGTTCCACTCGTCAAAGGCCAGGGTGATGCCATTTCTGACTAACTCGCCAAAAGTCGCCAGCTCACCCGTCATCGGCGTGAGAACCGCTATGCGCACTGACTGGTCTGCGGGAGGCTCGGTAGGCAAAGGCGGTGTTGGCGTGTTGCATCCCACCACAACCAACGCGAGCGAGGCCACGAAGCTTGCCAGTTTCCAGATTCGCGCCAAGCCCCATGTCTGCATCGATGGTGTTGCTGACGTCATACGCTCCACTTTCTCGCGTCTCTTGGGTACGCAGTGGCTGCATCTCGGCTTTCAAGACACACAGCGGCGCAGGCCGAGGCAACCCCCCTGGCCTGTCCAAATTCTGTGACACACCCGCGAGCAGGGCTAGCCTTGACTCGCCATTGTGAACACATTATACTCCAGGGGACTACAATATCAAGTGATGCGTATTCCAGATCTTGCACAAAGAACCGGACTGAGCAGGTAGGCGGAGCAATACAGCCATGCCCATCCATGTGCTGCCGCCCGAGGTGGCGGCAAAGATAGCGGCCGGTGAGGTGGTGGAACGCCCCGCCTCGGTGGTGAAGGAGCTTGTGGAGAACGCGATTGACGCTGGCGCGCATAGTATGCGCGTCGAAGCACGTGAGGGCGGGCGCCGTTTGATTCGCGTCAGCGATGATGGCAGCGGCATCCCCGCCGACGAAGTGCCGGTTGCATTTGCTCGCCACGCCACCAGCAAGTTGACCTGCGTCGAAGATCTGGAGCGTATCACCACCCTCGGCTTTCGCGGCGAGGCGCTGGCCTCCATCGCCGCCGTCTCGCGGCTGTCGCTTGTTAGTCGGCCCGCCTCCCAGTCAGCAGGTGCCGAGATTCGTTTTGACGGGGGGAAGCAGGTATCGTCAGGTCCCAAAGGGGCACCCACCGGCACTACCGTCACCGTTGAGAATCTCTTCCACAATGTACCAGCCCGGCTTAAGTTTCTCAAAGCCCCGGCCACTGAGGCGGGACACATCCACCGCGTGGTGGTCAACTACGCTCTGGCTTTTCCCGAACTCCGCTTTCACCTCACCCTGGACCAGCGTGTCGCCTTTCAGACCAGCGGGGACGGCGACCTGTATAGCGTGCTGGTAGAAGTCATGGGACTGGAGACCGCCCGCCAGACGGTCGAGATCAGCGGCCCGCCGCCAGCCTCCCCCATCAGCGTGAGCGGCTATGTCGGCGTCCCATCGCTGCACCGCGCCCAGCGTGATCGGCTTATGTTCTTTGTAAATCGGCGCTGGGTACAGGATCGTTCGTTGGCGGCGGCAGTGACACAAGCCTATCACACCTTCCTCCCTATCGGACGTCATCCGGTCGCCGTGATCAATGTTTCTCTTGACCCGGCCGACGTAGACGTTAACGTCCATCCCACCAAGAGCGAGGTCAAATTTCGGGACCAACACCAGGTCTTTAGCGCAGTTCAGAAGAGCGTACGCAGTACAGTGATGACCGCCGCCCCGGTACCACACATAGGAAGCGGGTTCAGGCCTAGCCCAGCCCACGATACCGCCCTGGCCTCCGACGAGGCCGAACGGTGGCGGAGGTTGGCTACGGGTGGCAAGCCAGCCGCCACTCAACTCGGTTTCGAGGCTCAGCGCACCCTGCCCGACGACGGGGAGACCAGCTTCCAACCCGCTGCCGACGGATTGCCCTTGCTCCGTGTCGTGGGCCAAGTCGCCCAAACCTACATCGTGACTGAGGGCCCGGATGGCCTCTATCTGGTCGACCAACATGCCGCCCACGAGCGGGTTCTTTACGAGCTAATGCAGGCCAGCCGGGCCAACACCCAGGTCGCCATTCAGCAACTGCTAGAACCAGTGACCCTGGAACTCACGCCAGCCCAAACCGCCATCCTCGAAGCCGAGGCTGAGATACTGGCCCAGATAGGCTTTGAGGTCGAGCCCTTTGGCGGGACCACCTACCGTCTGCGTGCCATCCCCGAAATCCTCCACGATACCGATCCGGCCATAGCCCTGACGGATATCCTCAGCGAGTTGGCCGAGGGAGCCGTGCCCCTCTCGCGCCAGTCCGACGAGCGGCTGATCGTGACCGTTTGCAAGCGAGCCGCCGTCAAGGCGGGCCAAACCCTCTCAATGCAAGAGATGCGAGATCTCATCCACAACCTGGAGCGTTGCAGCGCGCCACGAACATGCCCCCACGGTCGCCCCACCATGATACACCTGAGCGCAGCCCAACTAGCTCGCGAGTTCGGCCGGGTGTGAAGCGACGGTCCAGTCCTCTACAGCGGAAAAACACAAAAATTGAGCCGAACTACAGATTTAGAGATAGATTTTCTAATCTGTCTTTAATGCAAAGCAGTCAATTTTGTGCTAAAATGCACCCGTGGCCTGTCTGGGTGCGGTAAACTGGATTTCTCCACCCCACCCTGTCTATTGGCGAGAAGGAAGGAAGTGCAGATTGAGTCCTCATATTCTCCTGCTTGGTGTTAATCACACCACCGCACCAGTCGCTTTACGGGAACAACTTGCCATCAACGGCACAAGACTGACCGAGGCTCTGAACCGTTTTGGTAGTCCTAACGGTCACGGACCCACTCTCCTCCCCGAAGGGGTCATCCTTTCCACCTGCAACCGATTGGAAATCTACACTTTGGCCGGTGACGTCGATCGAGGACGCGACACCTTGATCCAGTTCTTGAGCCAGAGCCAAGAGATACCGGTCGACGAGTTCGCCGATGCGCTGTATAGCAAATCCGACTCTGACGCTGCGGCTCACCTGACCCGGGTCGCCTGTGGTCTCGACTCGATGGTGGTCGGAGAGCCGCAAATCTTGGGGCAGGTCACAGACGCCTACCGGACTGCTCTCAGCCGCCAGGCCACCGGTCCAGTGCTCAACAAGCTCTTCCGCCACGCCATTCAGGCTGGCAAACGCGCCCGCACTGAGACCGCGATCAGCCAACTTGCCACTTCAGTCCCTGCGGCCGCGGCCGCTCTGGCAGAGCGCGAAATGGATACCCTCCGAGATCGGGTAGTGCTGGTGATGGGCGCGGGCGAAATGGGACAGATTGCCGCCCGCACCCTTGTGGCACGCGGCGCGCGTAGTATCATCGTTGCCAACCGTACCTACGATCGGGGCCTGGTCCTGGCCCGTGAGCTCAACGGCGAAGCTATGACGTTTGACCGCCAGGCCGAGGCCCTGGCCCGATCAGACATCGTTGTCACCGCCACCGATGCCCCGCACGTCATCGTCACGCCAGAAAAAGTGACCAAGGCTATGGCGCTGCGACCCGAGCGTCCGATGCTTATCATAGACATTGCCGTTCCGCGCGATACCGCTCCAGCCGTGGCTGACATTTCGGGGGTCCGGCTATTCGACATCGATGACCTGCAAGATGTCGTCAACGGCAATATTGCCGCGCGCGAGCGCGAGATCCCGCGCGTCGAGTCCATTGCCGCCGAGGAAGCTGTCGCGTTTATGACCTGGTTCCGCGCGCTCGACGTAGTTCCCACAATCGCCGAACTCCGCCGACGGGCCGAGGCAGTCAAAGACCAAGAACTTGACAAAGCTCTGCGTCGCCTGGGAGACTTGGGCGACCGGGAGCGTGAGGTGGTCCACGCTTTAGCCCATGGACTTGTCAACAAGCTGCTGCACGAGCCCACCGTGCGCCTCAAGCAACATGCTGCTCAGGGCGATGGCTATGTATATACCGATGTGGTGCGTGAGCTCTTTGGACTTGAGGTCAATACGTGAGGCGCAAATTGGGATGCGTGAAGTTGGGCTGTTCAACGTGGTATCAAGCACTACTCATCTTGCATCACGCGTTCGGAAAGAAGTATGATCTCTGTGACTAGTGCGACATCAACCCCCTCAGTTGACAAGATCCTTGGAAAGCGCACGTTGATCCTGGGCACGCGCCCCAGTCAGCTGGCTCGTTGGCAGACCGACTTTGTAGCGGCTGCACTGCGGGCCGCATGGCCAGACCTGCGAACAGAGATCAAGGTCTACACCACGCGGGGTGACCGTGAACTCAACCGCGCCTTGCCCGAAATTGGCGGCAAGGGCCTTTTCACAGCCGAGATAGAGGCTGTGCTGCGCACTGGTGACATAGATTTGGCTGTTCACAGCCTCAAAGATCTACCGATCACAGATAGTGACGAACTGACTATAGGTGCCGTTTTGGAGCGAGCCGCTGTTCACGACGTACTCGTCTCCCGGCACAGGCTGCCGCTGCCGGAGCTGCCACCTCACCCTAGAATCGGCACCAGCAGCCCACGCCGGGCGGCTCAAATCCGGGTCGCCCGCCCTGACGCTCACATCATTCCCATACGCGGCAACGTGGATACGCGCCTACGTAAGGCTGCTACGGAGGATTACGATGCCGTGGTGCTGGCCGCTGCCGGCCTTACACGCCTGGGATTGGAGGAGCACATCACCCAATGGCTGCCGCTCGACGTGATGCTGCCCGCCCCGGCCCAGGGTGCGCTCGCCGTGCAAAGCCGAGCGGATGACGACGCGATCTTATCTCTGCTGAGCCCCGTCCATCACGTGCCGACGTGGGCAGCTGTCACAACCGAGCGAGCCTTCTTGGAGGGGCTGGGCGGCGGGTGCGCGGTGCCTGTTGCCGCTTATGCCACGTGCCACGCCGATGGGCTCCAACTACGTGGGCTGGTCGCCAGCCTCGATGGGCGACAGGCCCTGCGCGTGGCCGGTGATGGGTCTGCTCGTGCTCCCGCAATCCTGGGGCATCGCCTGGCCCAAGATGCCCTGGCTCAGGGTGCCAGGGAGATACTGGAGGCCGCTTCGTGAGACAGCCCTTGAGCGACCTTCGAGTTGTCGTCACCCGTCCTGAAAGCCAGTCAGAAGAGCTGTGCAGTCGTTTGCGTGCCTTGGGTGCTCAACCTGTCCTCTTTCCCGTCATCGCGATCGTCCCGCCGGAAGCGGACGGACCATTGGACAAAGCTATCGCCCGGCTCGCCGGTTATGACTGGACCATCTTCACCAGCGTCAATGGTGTGGAGTACTTTTGGGCACGGCTAGAGACGATACATGCGCCCTCTCCCCAAACAAACACATCCCCGTTCCGGGGCAGAGTAGCGGCTATCGGCCCCGCCACTGCCGAGGCGCTGCAGCAGCGCGGTGTTTCGGTTGACTTGATGCCGGCTGAGTATCGCGCCGAGGCCATCTTGGACGAAATTGGCGACGTGGCCGGTCAGCGCATCCTGCTCCCTCGCGCAGACATCGCCCGGCGTGCACTGGCCGATGGCCTGCGCACGAAAGGCGCCCAGGTGGACGAAGTCGCCGCCTACCGCACCGTCCGGGCGATACCTTCTTCGGCTGCTTTCGAGACTCTGAGTGCCGGGGTGGATGTGGTCACCTTCACCAGCTCCTCCACCGTTCGTAACTTCGTCTCGCTGACGCAAGGCCTGGATTACGGTGATCCACTCATCGCCTGCATCGGCCCGGTGACGGCCGCCACCGCCCACGAACTGGATCTACGGGTGGATGTGACGGCAGAAGAATATACCATTGATGGCTTATTGGAGGCGCTAGAACTGATGGAGAGACCTGCGAGATGACAGAAGTCGCCCTCTCCCGCCGGAGATTATTTCGGAAAAGCCTGATTATTCCTACCGAACACGGTTCATGGTCTTGGTTGCTGGTGCCCTTTTGCGTGGGAGCAGCCGTCGCCAGCGGGGTTGCGGAGGCCAGCGACTCATCTCTGCTGTCGTTGGCTCTGACTCTGGTCGGAGGGCTATGTGCGTTCTTAGTGCGCCAGCCCAGCGCTGCCTGGCTGCGAATCAGACGCGGTCGGGGCAGCCGTGCCGACGAGCCGCTGGCCGCCGCCTGGAGCCTGGGATTGGCGTTGGTAGCCGGGCTCTGTTTGGTCGGACTGCTGGCCTTGGGGCGATCTGCTCTGCTATGGCTGATGGTACCTTTTGGGCTTGTGCTCCTGCTTTACCTCCTGGCAGCCCGCAGTGGTCGTGCCGCGATGCGAGCGCTATGGACAGAGTTGATCGGCGCCGTCGGCCTGGCCCTCATGGCCCCGGCCGCCGTAATTGCGGTTACCAGTCAGGCAAGTGGGCTGGGCTGGACCTTGTGGGGCCTGATGGCCATCCAAAATGCCTTGGGGGTTCTGTACGTCCGCCTCCGCCTGGCCGACACACACAAACGGCCTGCCAATCGAACGGCAGTGTTGGTGGGTCACACAGCCGGACTGGCCGCCGTGACGATCGCCGGGTTTTTGGGCTGGGTGCCATACTTGTCAGCCGTGCCGTTTGCAGGGGTCCTGCTGCGGGCAGTATGGGCCGCCCAGAAATCACGGCCAGTGCCCGACGTTCGCCGCTTCGGGTTCACTGAAGTCGGCATTGAGATACTGAGCGGGGCATGGATAGTCGGCAGTTATTGGCTATGGTAGAGCGCAAATCAACGAGAGGAGAACCATCAATGAGCTTCCCTGCCACGCGACCTCGTCGCCTGCGAGAAACGCCGGCCTTGCGCCAGATGGTGCGCGAAACGACATTAACGCCCGACGATTTTATCTACCCCATGTTCGTCATCCACGGTCAGAATGTACGCCGTGAAATCAAATCTATGCCAGGTATCTATCAGCTTTCGGTGGATCAGGCCGTCACCGAGGTGGGTGAGGTCACCCAATTAGGGATCCCCGCAATCATGCTGTTTGGTATTCCAGCTGTGAAGGACGCCGTCGGAAGCGAAAACTTCTCCGACCAGGGAATCGTGCAGCAAGCTATTCGCGCTATCAAGGCAGCCAACCCTAACTTGATCGTGATTGCTGACGTTTGCATGTGCGAGTACACCGATCACGGACATTGTGGCATCGTCGAGAACGATGAAATCGTGAATGATGCCACCCTGGAAATCCTACAGAAGGCCGCCGTGTCATATGCACAAGCTAAGGCCGACGTGGTTGCCCCCTCGGGCATGATGGACGGCATGGTAGGCGCCATCCGATCGGCGCTGGACGCCGAGGGCTTCGCAAGCGTGAATATCCTCAGTTACGCCATCAAGTACGCCAGTGCCTTTTACGGCCCCTTCCGTGAAGCAGCCGAGGGTGCACCCAAGTTCGGCGACCGCAAGACACACCAAATGGACCCGGCCAACGCCCGCGAGGCGCTGCGAGAATTGGCTTTGGACATCGAAGAAGGTGCCGATATGGTAATGGTCAAACCAGCTTTGCCCTACCTGGATGTCATCCGCCGCGTGCGAGACGCCTGCCACCTACCGGTGGGAGCCTACAACGTTAGCGGCGAATACGCCATGATCAAGGCGGCTGCCGCCAACGGATGGCTTGATGAAAGGGCCGTGGTTCTGGAACTGCTGACCGGCATCAAGCGTGCCGGAGCCGATCTAATCTTGACTTATCACGCTAAGGATGCTGCGCGTTGGTTGAGGGATAGGGACTAGAGACAGAGACTATAGGATTGAGATTGGAGCAGAATTGAAACATGCCTGAACTGACACCTCGTACGTTGAATCATTTTGCCTTTTTTAATTTCAAAGATGCTTATTTTACCTTGTCTTCGAGGGAACGGAAGGAGCTTCACGCTACTTGGCTGGCTGGCCTGCGCGAAGCAGTCCAGCGCCCGGCAAGCACCTCGAACCTAGATGTGTACCAGGTCTATCCCGCCGAGACTAGCGCTGACCTGTTGGTTTGGAGTGCGCTAGAGGCTGAGGATCCAGACGTGGCTGCTGGTTTTTTTGAACGATTCGCCAGTACCACCAACCCCCACCGTCACCTGCTCGGCGCAGCCCACACAATGTGGGGCTTCACCAAGCCCTCCCAGTATACTAAAACGCGGTCCACTCAGGAGATTGACCCCTTCGTCACCCAGCGCAAGCCGTACCTGGTCGTCTATCCTTTCGTCAAGACCGCCGATTGGTACTTGCTGAGCCGTGAGGCGCGCCAGGGGATGATGAACGAGCATATCAAAGTCGGCAAGCAGTATCCGGAGATCACCCAGTTACTGCTCTATTCGTTTGGCCTTCAGGATCAGGAATTCATCGTCGTTTACGAAACTGACGACCTGGTGCATTTCTCTGATTTGGTCTACGACCTGCGCGACACCGAAGCCCGTCGTTATACCTACCGCGATGCTCCTCTGTATACCGCCATCTACCATCCGGCTGAGGAGACGCTAGCTCTATGGGAGTAACCGGCGCCACAGAATCGAGCCCGCTCGAAGATTACACAGGGCAAATCCCTGAAACTTCGGAGACAACACTGATGAACGACCGCTTGCTCAAAGCTTGTCGCCTCGAACCCGTCGAACCCACTCCGGTCTGGCTGATGCGCCAGGCAGGGCGGTATATGGCGGAATATCGACGTCTGCGCGAAAAGTACGGCATCCTGCAGATCATCAAGACGCCTGAACTGGCCGTCGAGGTGACGCTGCAACCGATCAACGCTTTCGACCTGGACGCAGCTATTATTTTCGCCGATATCCTGCCCCCTTTGGAAGCGATGGGACTGTCGTTGGAGTTCATACGTGGCGAAGGGCCCGTTATCCACAACCCACTGCGCAGCGCCGCCGATGTGGCCGCTCTGAGTGTTCCAGACCCACGCGAGAGCTTGAGCTTTACGATGCAGGCCATCCGCCTGGTCCAGCGTGAGCTTGCCGGTCGCCTACCGCTCATCGGCTTCTCAGGCGCTCCCTTCACGCTGGCCAGCTACGCCATTGAGGGAGGGGCGACACGCAGCTTTGTATTGACCAAGAGCCTGATGTATAAGCAATCTGAGGCTTGGCACGGGCTTATGGATAAGCTGACCACTATGGTGAGCGACTATCTCAAGGCCCAGGCGGAAGCCGGCGCCCAAGTTCTGCAACTCTTCGATAGCTGGGCGGGCGCCCTCAGCCCGGCCGACTACCGCCGCTACGTACTACCCTATTCACGCCGTGTCATCCAAACGGCCCGTTCCAGTGGTGCGCCGGTCATTCACTTTGGCACTGGTACCTCGGGTATGCTGGAAACCATCAAGGAAGCAGGCAGCGACGTAATCGGTGTGGATTGGCGCGTCAGCTTGGCCGACGCACGGCGGCGCTTGGGGGATGATGTGGCTATCCAGGGTAACCTGGACCCAGTCGCTCTCTTCGCACCACTGCCTGAGTTGGAGCGTCACGTGGCGGACATCTTGTCCCAGGCAGGTGGCCGGCCCGGCCACATCTTCAATTTGGGACACGGCATTCTGCCCCAGACTCCTGTTGAGCACGTGGCGGCACTGGTAGATATGGTGCACGACATAAGCACTTCGTAGCGCATATTGCATAATCACGCTGGTGGTGGGTCGTACGCAGTATTTGGAGATAAACTATGCCTAATACCCATTTCCCTATTGGGGTGCTACTTATGGCCTACGGCGGGCCGGATTCCCTCGATGATATCGAGCCTTATCTGCTGGACATCCGGGGTGGCCGTCCCACGTCGCGGGAATTGGTCGAAGAGATCAGGGAACGCTATGCGCTCATCGGCGGCCGGTCACCGATCCTGGAAATCACTCAACTGCAGGCAGAAGCGCTGGAAAAGCATCTGAACCAGGCCGGCGAGGCCAGCTTCAGGACTTATGTCGGTATGCGTCACTGGCAACCACGCATTAGAGAGGTCGTGGCGCAAATGGCTCAAGACGGGATCGAAAGGGCTGTTGCGCTGGTGATGGCTCCCCACTACTCGCAGATGAGTATCGGCGCTTATTTTAAGCGGCTGGATGAGGCACTTGAGGATCTGGGAGCGAGAATCACCTTCAACCGCATCGAGAGCTGGCACGATCATCTCGGCTTCATTTCCGCGCTGGCGGAGAAAGCCACGCACGCGCTGACCCGCTTTGCCAACGATGGGGCTGAGGGTCTGCCAAAGGTAATTTTCTCCGCCCACAGCCTGCCCACTCGTATCCTGGACTGGGGCGATCCCTACGACGCGCAACTGAGGGAGACGGCAACGCTGTTGGCTGAGCAACTGAGTCTGCCGCCCGACCGCTGGCTATTCTGCTATCAAAGCGCCGGGCGCAGCGCGGAGCCCTGGCTAGGTCCCCAAATCGAGCAGGTGATCGTCGAGTTGGCCCAGGCGGGCGAGCAGCGCCTGCTGGTGATACCCGTTGGCTTTGTTTGCGACCACGTAGAAATCCTGTATGACCTCGACATCGAGGCCCGCCAACTGGCCGAGGCCCGCGGCGCGCAGCTGGAGCGCAGCGAGTCGCTCAACGCTTCGCCCGCCTTTATCGCTGCTCTGGCTGACATAGTAAGACGTAGCGCGTGATGCGTACCCTGGCCCGCCGACCATCTGGCCGGCGGGCCAGCCCACAGAACGGGCTGCATAATCTCACGCAGTACAGGGGGCATTTCACGGATCACGCGTCATAGAAAGAGGAATCCCTTTAAAACATGCAACACGCAGCACACAGCATCGAGTACAAAATACGCGTCGCCATCATTGGCGGCGGCATTGCTGGTCTGGCTACGGCTTATTACCTTCAGGAGAAGGCACGCCAGGCCGGCCTGGCGCTGAGCTACAGCTTAATTGAGGGCTCGCCCAGCTTTGGCGGCAAAATCGTCACAGACGAGCAAGATGGATTCGTCATCGAAGGCGGCCCTGACTCGTTCATTACTCAAAAACCAGCCGCCCTGCGCCTCTGCCGGGAGTTGGGGCTTGAGGACCGGCTGCTGGGCACCAACGACGCCAGGCGCAAAGTGTACGTGCTTGACGGCGGCCGTTTGCGTCCTTTGCCGGACGGGGTGATGTTGGTTGTGCCCACCCGGTTCACCCCCTTCGCCCTGTCACCGCTCATCTCGCTGCCGGGCAAGGCGCGCATGGGGCTGGATCTCTTCATCCCGCCCCGGCGTGAGGACGGCGACGAAAGCCTGGCTGACTTCATCCGCCGCAGGCTTGGGCAGGAGGCGCTGGACAAAATCGCCGAGCCGCTGATGGCGGGCATCCACGTCGCCGACCCGGAGCGACTGAGCCTGCAAGCCACCTTCCCCCGCTTCATCCGACTGGAGCAGAAGTATGGCAGCCTCATCAAAGGTATGCTGGCCCAGAAGAGGCAGCGGACTGCGCCAGCTAGTAACGGGACAGGGCGCAAGGTTTCTCTCTTTATGTCTCTACAGGGCGGCCTGCGCGAATTGGTCGAGGCCTTGGTTGCCCGGCTGGAAGGGGAGTTGTTGACCGGTACTGGCGTCGTCGGGCTGGACCGAGCCGAGGACGGCTACCAGGTGCGCCTGGCGGACGGCGGGACGTTGGCGGTTGACGCAGTGATCCTGGCCACGCCGGCCTATGCCGCTGCCGACCTGGTCCAGCCACTGCACCCCGATTTGGCAGCCAAGTTGCACGCTATCCGCTACGTCTCGACTGCCACCGTGTCGTTAGGCTTCCGGCACGCCGAATTCGAGCACCCCCTCGACGGCTTTGGTTTCGTGGTCTCGGCGCGCGACGGCTCAAAGCTGATGGCCTGCACCTGGACCTCCACCAAGTTCAACCAGCGCGCGCCCGAGGAGTACGTGCTCCTGCGCGCCTTCGTCGGCGGTCCCCGGAACCACGAGTTGGTGAATCTGCCCGATGATGAACTCCTCCAACTGGTGCGGGAGGAGTTGCGGCAGATAATGGGTGTCAACGCCACGCCCGTGTTAACGCAGATTTATCGCTGGCCGGGGGCCAACCCCCAATACGACGTGGGTCACCTGGAGCGCGTAGATAAGATGGAAACGATGGCGGCTGACCTGCCAGGTCTGTACTTCACCGGCAGCGCCTATCGCGGCGTCGGCCTGCCCGACTGCATCCAGCAGGGCGAGACCACTGCGGAAGCGGTCATCGCGAAAGTGAGCGAATTAGCCAGTCAACGAGCAAACCAGGCAGCCAGGCAACGAGTTACCGAATAGCCGCTACAAACAAGCACAGTAGGCAACGACAGTGATACGCAGGCAGGAGTATGGAGTGAGGGCCGCATCCTGGTCTCGACAGACAGCCCAGGACACGCGACACCATACCAGAATCCCGCCACCCCCCATAAACGTATGTTTGCCAGGCTCTAGCCTGGCGTGTATACTGCCGACATACACCCCAATTTGACTTTCTAGAGGCTTTCCACCATGCCTGGCGAAGTGCTTCTCCACATTTATGAGCCGGCCGAGGCGCGTGCCACATTGCTGGCCCGCAAGCCGGTGGGCGACGTGGGCTTGACGCCGACACTGGCGGCCGGCATCAAGCGCGTATTCGGCGAACAGCTGGCGCCCGAAGAGGCGGTGCGTCGGCTGCTGGCCGACGTGCGCGAGCGCGGCGACGACGCCCTGCGCGACTGGACGTGGCGCATCGACGGCGTGTCGCTTGAGGAATTTGAGGTCCCCGCTGAGGCCCTGGCCGACGCTTATGAGATTTTGGCCCCTGAGCTGCGCGATGCCTTGCAAGTCTCAATTGAGCGAGTGCGCGCCTTTCATCAGAAGCAACCCACTGGTAGCTGGTTGAACTGGTCTCCGGAAGGCGGCGCGTTGGGGCAGATCATCCGGCCGCTGGAGCGCGTAGGCATTTATGCGCCGGGCGGGCGCGCCCCTTACCCCAGCACGCTCATTATGTGTGCGGTGCCCGCCCAGGTGGCAGGCGTCGAGGAGATTGTGGTGGCCACGCCGCCCGGTCCCGACGGACGGCCGGCGGCCGTCATCCTGGCTGCCGCCCACGCCTGCGGGGTGGAGCGAGTCTATCGCGTGGGCGGTGCCCAAGCCATAGCCGCCCTGGCCTACGGCACACAGAGCGTCCCGCGCGTGGACAAGATCGTCGGACCCGGTAACATCTTCGTGGTGCTGGCCAAGCGGCAGGTGTACGGCTTGGTGGACATCGACGGGCTGCCCGGTCCCACCGAGACACTGGTGATCGCCGACTCCGAGGCTGACCCGGACCTGGTGGCCGCCGACTTACTGGCGCAGGCCGAGCACGACACGCTGGCCAGCGCCATCCTGGTCACCCCTAGCCGCTCGCTGGCCGACGCGGTGCAGGTGGAGGTTGCCCGCCAGATGGAAGACCTGAGCCGGGCCGAGATCATCGCCGAGAGCCTGAGTGGCCAGGGGGGCATTGTTTTGTGCGCCGATCTGGACGAGGCCTTGGAACTGGCCAATCTATACGCCCCCGAGCACCTCTGCCTGCATGTGACCGACCCTTGGTCCCTGGTGGGGTTGGTGAAGCACGCCGGGGGGATCTTTTTGGGCGAGCACTCCTACGAGGTGCTGGGCGACTACGTGGCTGGCCCTACTCATGTGATGCCCACCATGGGCACTGCTCGCTTCGCCTCGCCCCTCAGTGTACGTGATTTCACCAAGATCATCAGCCTCTTTGCTCTGGGCGAGAACGAGGCGCGCGCAATTGGCGAGGCAGCACAAATCCTGGCCAAAGCGGAAGGGCTTACTGCTCACGCGGCGGCAGCCAGGCGGAGGGGAAATGAGTGAGATTAGATTTCCCATAACCCAACTCCTCCGCCCCGACGTGACCACTATGGAGCCCTACACCCCCATCCTGCCCTTCGAGGTGCTGAGCGAACAATTGGGCTACGCACCGGAGGACATCGTCAAGCTCGACGCCAACGAGAACCCCTACGGCCCGTCTCCCCGGGTGTGCGAGGCACTGGCGGCCATGCCTTATCCGCACATTTACCCCGATCCTGAATCACGCCATGTGCGCCGCGCCCTGGCTGACTACATCGATATGCCCATAGACTACCTGCTGGCTGGCCACGGCGCTGATGAGCTGATCGACCTGGTGATGCGCCTTTTCATCGAGCCAGGCGATGCGATTGTAAATTGCCCGCCCACCTTCGGTATGTACCCCTTCGACGCCGCCGTCAACGGCGCGCGGGTCTTGTCCCTCCCGCGCCGCCCCGACTTCAGCCTGGATCTGGGGCGTATCGCGGGGGCCGTAGCTGACGAGCCACGCGCCAAATTGCTCTTCGTCGCCTCACCGAATAACCCAGACGGCGGGCTGCTGCCCGATTCCGACCTGCACCGTCTGCTTGAGCTACCACTGGTCGTCGTGCTGGACGAGGCTTACGTGGAATTCGCCGGGCTGGAGAACAGCCGGATCAGTTGGGTCCCAGAGCACGGCAACTTGATCGTGCTGCGCACCTTCAGCAAGTGGGCCGGGCTGGCCGGACTGCGCCTGGGCTATGGAGCCTTTCCGCTCCCGATTATCAAGCATCTGTGGAAGATCAAACAGCCCTATAATATAAGCGTGGCCGCCCAGGTGGCCGGGCTTGCCTCGCTGGCCGACCTCGACTACCTGCAAGCCAATGTAGCCAGGCTCGTAGCCGAGCGGGAACGGCTCGTGGCGGCCTTGGAACAGATCCCATATTTGCGCCCCTATCCTAGTTATGCTAACTTCATCCTGTGCCGGGTGACGGGGCGCGAGGCCCGCATTCTTAAAGAGACGCTGGCCGAGCGCGGTATCCTGATCCGCTACTACAGCTCACCCGGCCTGGCCGATCACGTCCGCTTCAGCGTCGGCACATCGGAGCAGACGGAACGGTTACTCGCAGAACTGAGAGAAGTGTAAGAGGGGACTATGAGCGCACGCAGGGCGACGGTTCGTCGAGGGACGGGCGAAACTCAAATCGAAATCACCCTCAACCTTGATGGGCGCGGTACGGCCGAGGTCAAAACCGGCGTCGGCTTCCTGGACCACATGTTGGTTGCCCTGGCCCGACACGCCCGCTTCGATTTAAGCGTGAATGCCACCGGCGACCTGCACGTCGACGAGCACCACACGGTGGAAGACGTGGGCATTACTCTGGGGATTGCTTTGGGTCAGTCGCTGGGCGACCGGGCAGGCATCGCGCGTATGGGCCACGCCATTGTGCCCATGGATGAGGCATTGGCACTGGTGGCGGTGGATATCGGCGGGCGGGGTTACTGCGTCTTCGACGGGGATTTCGACACGCCGCGCATTGGGGATATGGGGACCAGCCTGGTGCCTCACTTTTTCGAGTCACTGGCTTTGGAGGCGCGTATGAACCTGCACGCCCGTCTACTGGCCGGTCGTGATGATCATCACCGGGCCGAGGCTCTTTTCAAAGCCTTAGCGCGCGCCTTGCATCAGGCTACACGCCTTGATCCTACCTTGGGCGGGGACGTGCCCAGCACCAAAGACGTCATCGCGGTGTAGCTTATAGTAAACATTGCACATCTAGAAATTCACACAGGGAGGTACGCATGAGCGCACGTGGTATGTACTTTGAGGAATTCGAGATTGGCAGCGAGATGACCAGCGTGGGCCGCACCATAACCGAGACCGACGTGGTTAGCTTCGCCGGGCTATCCGGTGACTACACCCAGCTTCACACTGACGAGGAACATGCCAAAGGAAGCCTCTTTGGCAAGCGGGTCGCCCACGGCGTGTTGGTGCTATCGATTGCCACCGGACTGGCAGTTCGCCTGGGCTTCATCGAGGGCACGGCCCTGGCCTTCCGTGAGCTGACGTGGAAGTTCAGCCAGCCGGTCTTTTTCGGCGACACGATCCACGTCAAGGCCCGTGTCAAAGAGCTAAAACCTATGCCGCGCCTGGGCGGGGGGTCGGTCATTTTCGACGTTTGGGTGATCAACCAGGATGGGAAAACGGTGCAGAAGGGCGAGTGGAACATGCTGGTAGCTAGCAAGGAGAGTGCGGAGTAGGGACCTGCAGGCATAGACCGTGTGATGGGACTGGCCTCAGGCAAATAATAAAGAACCTGTATGAAGCTCATCCAGGAGCGCTGCACTGGTTGTGCCTATTGCGTCTTGATCTGCCTTTACAAGACCGTCACTAGCGACGGCTGGGCCGACGTATCTGCCGGGCGCTGAACGGACTGCAACCTGTGCTATTTTGGGTGCCCCAACGACTGCGTCGCCCCGGACGTGCCCCTCAAGCCTTATCGCCCGCGCCAGCGATACAATGCCCTGGTCATTGGGCAGGTCTTGTACCTGCCCTTGTGCTGATTCACGCCGTGGGCATCAACCGCGAGGTAGGGATGCCACACAGAAACTTGAATGGAGTGTCACCGGCGTTTGCGTAGGTGTGCTGCGTACGGGGCGGTACGAATACCACGTCACCCACACCCACTTCGTGCCACTCCCCATCAATCTGCACCCGACCCTTCCCCTCGATGACGAAATTCTCATGCTCAAAGGCGTGAGTGTGATCCGGTGTATGGCCGCCGGGAGCTACCTCGATAACTCGTAAGGCATAAACCGGCGCACCATCCCGCTGCTCATCAATGACCCAGCGGATGGTCACTCCGGGAGCCTCGTCGCCGAAGACCTCGGCCGGCACTTCGGTGTAATGGCAGACTTTGGCAGTTGGCTCGGGCATTCTGTCTTTCCTTTCCCCTGGCAAGATCTTGAAAAACTGAGAGCATCGCCAAGTCTAGGACAAAGGAGAGAGCGTGTCAAGTGATGCGAGGATACTGAGGTCTGCCTGTGTTGCTGCAGTGTGCGGACCAGGCTGCATCAACTCGCGGTGGGAGGCCACGTTCCAATCTATGCCGTGTCCAACACGATAGGCGGTGTAAATGGACAAAATTACACGCTTAGGCTACAATAGATCTTGTGTGAAATCTGTATCAAATACGGCGCACTACGATGCTTTTTCCTGACACGTTAGTTTTGATCAAAGGCGCTGGGGACCTGACGACTGGGGTAGCCTATCGTCTGCATCGCTCGGGCTTCCCCTTGTTGATGACCGAACTGCCCACCCCCCTGATGGTACGCCGCGCCGTCAGCTTCGGCCAAGCGGTCTTTGACGGCGAGACAACCGTCGAGGGGGTGACCGCCCGGCGCGTGGAGAGCATCCAGACAGGATTGGCCCTCGCTTATGGTGGCGAGGTCATCCCCGTCTTGGTGGACCCTGAGGGCCGTTTAGTCGAGGCTGCCGACCCAACGGTGCTGGTGGACGGCATCATGGCCAAGCACAACACCGGCACCTGCATCACCGACGCGCCGCTGGTCATCGCTTTGGGGCCGGGCTTCACCGCGGGCGTAGACTGCCACGCCGCCATTGAGACCAATCGCGGCCATTGGTTGGCCCGCATCCTCTACGAAGGTTCCCCCCAGCCTGACACCAAAACCCCTGGCAAGGTAAAAGGCCACGCCAAAGGACGGGTGATCCGTGCCCCGGCCGACGGCTACCTGCATCCTGTCGCTCACGTCGGCGACCGCCTGCGCAAAGGAGACCTGATTGGCCAGGTGAACGACCACAAAATCCATGCCATGTTCGACGGCG
>Ga0209536_100002863_pt1 | contig 27964 bp, 29 predicted proteins | sample DeeMarSeWOR28_12_FD_187461 | JGI IMG/M metagenome (GOLD analysis project Ga0209536, IMG submission 187461) | Marine sediment microbial communities from White Oak River estuary, North Carolina - WOR-2-8_12 (SPAdes) (version 2) | ecosystem: Environmental > Aquatic > Marine > Intertidal zone >... | reverse complement strand
TGGCCAGGGGCGGAGCGGAACACCGGTCCGCGTGCCTCCCAGCGACACCAGGACGAGCCGCTCATCCCGGGACGCTCCGAGGCGTTGATTGATCTGCGCGCGGCGCTGCCGACCCAGCCGCGCCAGGCAGCCTATGGGCACTGAATTGGCAAGTTCCGGCATGGGCATGGCGGGTTGCGGCCACAGAAATGCCTCGGCACTGTTGTAGGCAGCTTCTATCTGCCCGAGGATGGCGGGTGCCTCGGGGCGGTCCGAAAAATAATGGCGGTAAATGCCGGCCCAGTTCAGGGAGCAGAGTGCAACGCTGGGAATCCCCAGCGTCTGCGCGGCGGCAAGCGGCAGATAGGCAACATTCGAGAGAATGAAATCCGCGCGCAACGCCCTGATCCCTGCCGCCTCTGCGCTGACGCGCTGGTCCCAGTTGCGGTGCAATTTCGCGTAATCGCGTGCACTTTCCTCGAGATCGATCTGCAATGCCGACTGCATGCGTAGACCGAAATCGGTCTCGCGCGCGACATACTCGAAGGGTGTCCGGATGCGCTCTTCGAGAAACTGGCGCGGCACGGTCGTCTGTACGGTGACGCTCAGGCCCGGCAGGCGCTGTTGCAGGGCATTGACGACAAGGGCGGTTTGCGCCGCATGGCCGAAACCGTGCGGCGTGATGGTTACCAGAAGGCGCACGCGTTATGACTCCGCAGGTGTCAGGATGTAACGCTCCATCAGGTAGCCCAGACAGTCCTGGCGGATCACGCGTTCATCGAGGGTAAACATGGAGGGCATGACCGGTCGGCGGGTGCAAATCGTGCCGTCGACAACTGCAAAGTAATGCTGCCCCACATTCTTGCCGTATTCATCCCAGGCCTCAAGACAGGCTGCTTCCCCCTGCGCCTTGCGCGCCAGCTCGGTGCCTGCGGGAAGTTCGCGGAAATTGAGCTGGTCCAACTCGGGCACGAAACAGAGATCGGTATTGCAGTCCTTGAAACTGAAACTGCACGGCTCCGGCACCTTGACGATCGCCACGGTGTGGAACAGATCCAGATCATGCAGTGCCACCGGGTGAACCGGGATATCGGAAAGCCGCAGACAGGCATTCAGGAACTCCAGTGCGTGATCAACACCGTGCGGCTGTCCAGGCTGGCCACATTCCACGGTGACCGCTGGGCATAAGCGGGCAAAGGCAATCGACTGCACGCCGCGAGGTCGCGTGAAATAGACCACGGTGCGGCTGAACAATGTAGCAAGGTGAAGGTAGCGGTGGTCGATACGGTTTACACAGGCATAGTGCGGGTTGAGGCCTGTGTTGTTGTGGATATCGACGCTGGCGAAAACCCTGCGTTTCTCCATTTCCTCGGTGATCCGCGCCATCATGGCGTGTTCGGCCGTACCGCCAGTTTCCGCACCCGGCCAGACGCGATTGTAATCTGGCTGATTATCGAAGCGCCGCAGGCCCTTCTCGGCGGCCTGCACGTTGCCGAAGAAGACCGACAAGGCCCGTGGCAGGGGTCGATGCTGATACCGCTGCAACAGGGCACGCAGCGCGTAAAAACTGGTATCCTCATTGCCGTGCAGCAGCACCGAGACGAACAGCGGTTCCGTGCGCGAGCCGGGCAGATGTATGAGCGTGGGCCCGCCCAGTAACTCATAAAGGTCAGTGACCTCCGCCTCAAGCAGTCCTTCGGGAACATGATCCAGAATCTGCAACATACCGCTAAAACCCGAACCTCTCAGACCTGCCATTCATGCACGGGCCGCCCGCTGTTCTGACGTTCCCGATAGGCTTCCACAAGCCCGGCCATGTTGGCCCCGTGCTCCGCAACATAGGCGCGCTGCCAGACGGCCCCGTTGCAGGCCTTGCGCACCCGCTCCTCGATGATCCCCAGATAGTACGCAATATCCGCAGGATCAATGGCAAGCTCATGCAGACCTTGCCTCGCCTGCGCAAGCAGATGCTCAGCCAGCAGCACCTGCATTTTGCCTCGACGTCCATCCAGCCAACGGACCTGCGCCTCAAAACCGTCGCGCGCGGCACTGTAAAAGTTGTCGCGCGCATCGGCAAAGCTCAGCTTTAATTCCGCCGGCATTTCGCTGTTGCCCAAAGACTGGACCAGTCCGAAGAAGAATGCCGCATTGGCGATCAGATCCGGTACCGAGGGTCCGCCCGGCACGACGCGATGCTCGATGCGCAGATGCGGCATCCCGTCGTCATCGAAGCCGAGCAGCGGCCGATTCCAGCGCCAGATAGTGCCGTTATGCAGGCGCACATGCGGCAGTGTCTCGTCGCCCTCCTCAAAACGCTCCGGCAACAAGGCCGGATAGTGCTCCAGATTCTCCTGGAAACACTCCATCAGCGACTCGTGAAGATAGCCGGTACCAAAGCTGACCCGCCGCATCGGTCCGTGTGCAGCGCCATCAAAACCACCAACCTCGACAGATTGCTCAAACAGCGGAATACGGGTTTCATCCCAAAGATCCCGGCCGAAAAGGTAAGGCGAGTTTGCGGCAACCGCGACCATGGGTGCCGAGAGGATGTGTGCCAGGTTGTAGTAACGCAAGGCAGTGGTCTGCGCGACTTTCAGGTGAATCTGAAACGAGGTCGCGGCCGACTCGAGCATGACATCGCGATGGGTCAACTTCAGATGTTCACGACCAACGATATCCAGCGCCAGCGGTTTACCGTCGCGCTGCCGCAATACCTGCTCATTGAGCGCCCGATAGCGTTCCAGGTTGGACATGTTGCGGGCGGTGAGTCTGGCCTCATCCAGTGTCGGCAGAATTCCAATCATAAGCATGCGCACGTCGAGTTCAGCGGCGACTCGCTCGCAATTGTTCCAGGTGTCCTGCAGATGACGCTGCATGAGACTCAGGGCCTGACCCGTGAGTTGCTCCGGTTGTGTATTGAGTTCGACATTGAATCGGGCCAGCTCCGGCACGACCAGCGGATCACCCAGCCGGGCAAGGAAACGCTCGTTGATGGAAGCCGGCTGGCTGTTGCCGTCGATCAACCAGGCCTCGAGCTCAAAACCGCCGACGCGGTCATGCGTGGAGAAACGCCCTTCGCGGAACCATTCGGCGAGCCGAGCCGTTTCCACACGCAGGCGTTCCTGATAGGCCGAAAAGTCCGCATCGCTGAAATGCCTGCTGCTGATTTCCTGGCCCACGTCGCTACCTTGCCGATCCTGCGGAAAGTCTGCGGTCAACTTCGGCGAGCCGCGCCGGGGTACCGATATCAATCCACAACCCGCCATAATGTTCTCCCGTCACCTGCCCCCGCGCCATGGCCTTGCGGAGCAGCGGCGCCAGCGGGAACCTGCCCGGCTGGCATCCGGAAAACAGCTCGTGTCGATAAACCCCGATCCCGCTGAATGTAAGGCGCGTTTCCCCCGTGCTGTTCACGGTGTCGCCCTGCAGGGCGAAGTCGCCTCCCGGGTGATGCGGCGGGTTATCCACCAGCACGAGATGCGCGAGACCGGTAATTCGCCGGGGAAGTTCCAGGTAGGCATAGTCCGTCCAGATATCGGCATTGACAACGATGAAAGGACCACTGCCGAGCAGGGGCAGGGCATTGAAGATGCCACCGCCCGTCTCCAGCGCCCCGGGCGGTTCCGGAGAATAGGCGATTGTTATGCCCCATCGTGCGCCGTCACCCAGCGCCTGCTCGAACTGTTCACCGAGGTGCGCATGGTTGATCACGAGGCTGCGAACGCCGGCCTGCGCAAGGGCCTCGATATGATGCTCGATCAGGGCCTTCCCGCCCGCCTGCAGGAGTGGCTTGGGTATGCGATCGGTCAAGGGCCGCATGCGTTCGCCCCGACCGGCCGCCAGAATCATGGCCCTCATAGGGCGGTTACCACCCTCATGCGGTCCAGGCTTCCTGGCCGGCAATGAGACCATCCAGCACCTGCCCCGTGAGACAGCCTAGTCCGCTGAGTTCCGGATAGCGGGAACTGACCTCAATCACGTAACCAAGGGTGCGCGGGATGTCGCCAAGAAAGCCCGGTTTGCCATCACGGCGGAACAGGCGGGCGAAAATCCCCGCTGCCTTGAGGTGACGTTGTACTCCCATCCAGTCAAACCAGCGCAGAAACTGCTCCTGATTGTCATGGCCCTGCTGCAATACCCCGGATTGCAGTGCGAGCTCGTGGTACCCACGCGCCCAGGCTTCGACCCGCTCCCGCGGCCATTCGATATAACAGTCCCTCAACAGCGACACAAGGTCATAGGTAACGGGTCCGACAACCGCGTCCTGGTAGTCAATTATCCCGGGATTGTTCTCGTGTGTAACCATGAGGTTGCGCGAATGAAAATCGCGATGCACACATACCCGCGGCTGGGCCAGCGCAGCGTCTGCCAGTCGGGTGAATGTCTCATCCAGCATCGCCCGTTGCCCGCCGGACAGCGGCATTGACAGGTGGGTGCCTATCAGCCAGTTTGGAAACAACTCCATTTCGCCGAGAAGCAGACGCCGATCATACGAAGGAAGACCATGCGAATTTGGACCGCGTGCCTGGATAACCAGTAACGCACCCAGGGCATCACCATAGAGGCGGTCCACATTGTCCTGTGACAGAACGTCCAGGTAGAGTTGCGTGCCGAGATCCGCCAGCAGAATAAACCCCTTGTCGAGATCAACCTCCAGTAACTCCGGCGCATGCACACCGATGTCGTGAAGGATGCCCGAGACATGAACGAACGGCCGCATGTCTTCCTTGTCAGGCGGGGCATCCATGGCAATACAGGTCCGATCATCGAAGCTGACCCGGAAATAGCGTCGAAAACTCGCATCCTCCGAAGCCGGCTCGACATGGAAATCCGTCAGTCCCGCTGTATCCCGAAGCCAGTGCTTCAGTTCGTCTAGCCGTTCCGCCACCTTGTCTCCCCTGGGTATTTGCGACGATTATACATCTACCGAACGCGGCTTCGTTGCCTCAGCCCGAGCCGGACCGACGCTGCCAGCCGCATGGGATAACCTGATCGAACTCAGCCGCGCTCAGAGAGATGCCGGCGGTTACCACCAGAATCAGTACGGCTGCCATGCTCATTCCTGACCGGCGATCTGTGCGCGTACGGGTGTCGCGCAAGGCGACGGTCTCACCCTTATCAGGACGCGCCGGCCCTGCGACGCGCAGCGTCTCACGCTGCCTGCGGCTTTGGGGGCTAAGAATCCTGATCATCGATAGCCGCTCCATGCAGCTCCGCGCCGACGCAGCTGACTACAATTGAGCTGGCGCGGCCCGCATCTCTAGGCTGAGCGGCACCTTGCGCGCGACTTGCACACGATCGAAATACCTCTGCACACAAAGGGCCGGGCTCCCTCAACGCGACAGGCGCAAACGACGCGTGGCGCTGCCACCTCCGCGAGACAGGGCACCGGCCCGGGCGCACCACTGACAGCGGAGCCGCTGCGAATATCCGACCGCGAATAACGCCGATTCCAGCGCGCTGAACCACGCACGCTACACCCGCTGACTGGAAACTCGTTGAAGGAAGCCGCATTCTATGCGATTTTACGGTACGCTCGCCAGCCGGAACGGCAATGGAAGTCGAGATTTATCCGTGAGTTGCCAGTACTTATTCGGAAAGCTGTCGATTGGCCTGCTGTACTGGGCCGGAATAGCCGGTGCTGTGGCCAATTCTGCGGACTGGAACTGCCGACCGGCAGCGGACGGGGATGCCTGGGTGTGTGACGCGGCGTCAGCCGGCGCCGCCCAATTCGCGGCGGTAAGCGCCGAGGCGGACGCGCCTGTTGGCGAGGAGCCTCCCGAAACACCAACGAGTGACTCAGCCAAACTTGGTGACGAACCACCCGCAATTCGGCCACAGGAACCGCTGACGGAGGATGGAGCGGCTCGGAGCATCCCAACCGAGTACGACTACGGCACATGGTCACTTTGCCCACCAATGCCGAGGAGGGACGTCACCTTCAGCGACGGCCCGGCTGATGACGGAAAGATCACCACGGAGTTGACAGGTCTCAGTGCGACGATCTACCAGGAACAGATCTACGAACTGGAAGGTGAGGCGGTGGCTCAGCATGGCAACCAACGGATTGCAGCCGACCACCTTATCTACGATGCGGAGGCCGGCACGCTGGATGCGAGAGGCCATGTTCAACTGGATGAACCCGACTATGCGCTCTCTGGAAGCCGGGCTCGCCTGCTTATTGGTCAGGACCGGGGGGAGCTCTATGACGTCGAGTACCAGGCCTTTGAGAAACACGCCCGCGGTACGGCCGAGGTCGCCTCCCAGAAAAACAAGAACCTGCGCCGTTTCAAGAAAGCGACCTATACAACCTGTCCACCGGGCAAGAACGCCTGGCAACTGAACGCCCGTAAGGTCATCCTCGAGCAAGACACGGGTGTGGGTACGGCCAAACATGTCTATGTCGAGCTGAAAGACATTCCGGTCTTTTACAGCCCCTACATCAGCTTTCCAATTGATGATCGTCGCAAATCCGGCTTTCTCGTCCCCAGCTACGGTCAGTCCCAGGAATCGGGCACCGAGCTGCGCGTGCCTTATTACTGGAACATCGCGCCCAACCGCGATGCCACCATCACACCGCGTTACCTCAGCCGCCGCGGCCTGCAGATGATCGGCGAGTTCCGTTACCTGACACCCCGACATGAGGGGCAGATCGACGTGGAGTATCTTCGCCACGATGAGGAATTGGACGATCGCAACCGCGCACTCTATTCCATTGACCACGTGGGTAGGCTCGCCCCACGACTCGGTATCTCCGCCAAGGCCAAGCACGTATCGGACAAGACCTATTTTGACGATCTGGGCAACTCCTTGAACGTTACCAGCGCGACCCATCTGGAACAGCGCGCCGATGCCACCTACGCGGGTGACGGATGGTTTGTGCAAACGCTGGTGCAAAACTTTCAGACCATCGATGAGACCATTCCGAGCGCCGATCGACCCTACAAGCGACTGCCGCAACTCCTGTTCCAGCTCCATCCCAAGACCGCGCCGCTTGGCACTGAAATGGAGCTGCGCGCAGAAACGGTCCGCTTTGATCAGAATGGCCGCCTCACCGGTTCCCGTGTTGACCTCAAACCTGAGATAAGCCGGCCATTCACGGGCACGGCCTATTTTGTAACACCCAGGCTGGGGCTGCGTTACACAACGTACAATCTGCACGATACCGCGCCCGACGAACCCTCCAGTCCCAGCCGTACCATCCCGATCGCCAGCCTCGACAGCGGCCTGTTTTTTGACCGCAACCTGACATTGGCGTCGAGCCGCATGGTACATACACTGGAGCCGCGCCTGTATTACCTCTATGTACCGGAAAAAAACCAGGATGATCTGCCGGTTTTTGATACCGCGAAGTTTGACTTCAATTTTCAGCAGATGTTTCGTGATAACCGTTTCAGCGGCGCGGATCGACAAGGCGATTCGAACCAGCTGACACTGGCGCTCACCAGTCGCCTGTTTGACCCGGCCTCCGGCGTCGAGCGCATCGCCGGGAGTATCGGCTCGATCGTGTATTTTCGAAACCGCGACGTGGTATTGCCAGGGGAAACACCGGAAACCGACAGCACGTCGAACCTGGTGGGCGGTCTCAGGGTAAACCCGGGCGCTGCCTGGCAGATGGGCGGTGGACTACAATGGGATCCGCAGACGACACGTGTCGATCGTGCCAGTGTTAACCTGCGCTACTGGCCCGATCGCGGGCATCTTGCCAATCTCTCGTACCAGTATCGCCGGGGGGTGCTGCAACAGATTGACATTTCCAGCCTCTGGTACATTACCCCGTCATGGCATGGCATTTTTCGCTGGTACCATTCACTTCGTGACGAAAAACTCCTGGAAGGCCTGATTGGTGTAGAATACGAAAACTGCTGCTGGGCATTCCGTACGGTGGTGCGCAATTTTATTAACGACAGCGGCGGCGATAGTACAACTCTATTGCTGTTTCAGCTCGAACTCAAAGGCCTCACCAGTGTCGGTCATGCGATAGATGACCTGCTGGAAGATGAGATTCTCGGCTACGGAGAAGCACCCTGGTAACATGCGCAATCTCGTTCCAGTTAAATTACCGCGCGTCGGCTTTCTGATCCTTGCCGTCTGCTTTTCCGCAGGACTGCCGTCAGCGCTTGCTGCCGTTCAGGATCTGGAACGGATCGTGGCGATAGTCAATGACGACGTCGTACTGGAAGGTGAGCTGGACGATCGTATCAGCATGGTTCTGGAACAGCTCAATGCCCAGAACACTTCCCTTCCCCCTGAAGAGGCCATCAGGCGGCAGGTACTGGAGCGGATCATCGTGGAAAAGCTGCAGTTGCAGCTCGCGGACAGTAATAATATCCAGGTGGATGACGAGGCATTAAACGCGAGCATTCGGGAGATTGCCAGCAAGAACAATATGTCGCTTGAGGAGTTCCGTAACATACTGGAAGCGGAAAACCACTCCTTCGCGAGCTTTCGGGAAGAACTTCGCAATCAGATCCGTATCAATCAGGTCCGCCAGCAGATGGTAGGGAACCGTATCAAGATTACTGACCAGGAGATCGAAAATTTCTTTGCCTCGGAGGAAGCCGCGGGTGACGTCGGCGCGGAATACCATCTGGCGCATATCCTGATTACTGTACCCGAAGCGGCCTCGCCCGAGCAGGTGCAGGCAGCGCGGAAGAAGGCCGAGGACGTACTGCAGCGGCTCCAAGCCGGATCCGATTTCGCCGAGATGGCGGTAGCCGTATCCGCAGGACAGACTGCCCTCCAGGGCGGTGACCTGGGTTGGCGCAAAGTGGCCGAGCTGCCGAGCGTGGCGGCAGATACAATCCGTCAGATGCGCGCTGGCGACATCAGTGATCTGCTGCGCAACCCAAGCGGCTTTCACATTGTGAAACTGATGGATGTGCGGGGTGGAGCTGCACACTATGTCAGCCAGACACACGCACGGCACATACTGTTAACAGCGGGGGAATTATCGTCAGCGGATGATGCGCGCGTTCGCCTCGAACAGCTGCGCGAGCGGCTTGTCGGCGGCGAAGACTTCGCTGCACTTGCTCGTTCCCACTCACAGGACAAACTCTCTGCATCCAGGGGAGGCGACCTCGGTTGGATCAACCCAGGGGATATGATTCCACGCTTTGAAGCAGCGATGGATAAACTGCAACCGGGCGAGATCAGCGAACCAGTGAAGACCCAATTCGGCTGGCACCTGATTCAGGTGCTGGCACGCCGCCAGCATGACAGTACCGATGACTACCAGAGAGCCAAGGCACGCGAGGCCATCCTCAGTTACAAGACCAACGTCGAGACTGATCTCTGGCTGCGGCGTCTGCGCGATGAAGCGTACGTGGAATATCGTATCGACGAGGGAAGCGCTCCCCTGGAGTAGCACCCCTATGGGTGAAGTGTCCCGCATTGCCCTGACACCCGGGGAACCCGCTGGCATTGGTCCGGATCTGTGCCTGTTTCTCGCCCAGCAGAGCCATTCTGTTGAACTTGTCATCGTCACAGACCCGGCGATCCTGGTGGAACGCGCCGCCAGCCGCAAGATCCCGCTCCGCTTGCGAACGTTCGATGAACGTGCGTCACCGCAAAGATCCGAAGCCGGGGAACTGGCAGTGCTGCCGGTTGTTACTGCCGTTCCAAGTTGTGCCGGCAGCCTTGACCCACGAAACGCCCGCCATGTACTCAAGACGCTTGACCTTGCTGTCCGCGGCTGCATGGAGAACTGCTTTGCCGCCCTGGTTACGGGTCCGGTCCACAAGGGCATCATCAATGACGCCGGGATCCCGTTTACGGGTCACACCGAGTATCTGCGTGACCGGACAGGGGCGCAACAGGCAGTCATGATGCTGGTAACCGAGGGCCTGCGCGTCGCACTTGCAACCACGCATATACCGCTTGCAGCGGTCAGCCAGTCACTTGATCAGCACCAGCTCGAGCAGACGCTACGCATACTCGATATCAGTCTGCGACGCTACTTTGGCATATCCAAGCCGCACCTGTTGGTCAGTGGCCTCAATCCGCATGCCGGGGAAGGCGGGCACCTCGGACATGAAGAGATAGACATCATAGCGCCGGCACTGGAGACGGTACGAGCAGAAGGGTTGAGGATTTCCGGGCCACTCCCCGCAGACACCCTCTTCACGCCCAAATATCTTGCGCAGGCCGACGCGGTCGTAACCATGTATCATGACCAAGGGCTGCCTGTACTGAAGTACATCGGTTTCGGACGTGCGGTAAACATTACGCTGGGCCTGCCCATCATCCGCACCTCAGTCGACCATGGGACTGCGCTGGAACTGGCTGGCCGGGGTGAGATAAACACCGGCAGTATACACGCCGCGCTCGATTGTGCCGTGAACATGGCAACCCACGCCAGACGCGATGCATGACCCGGATCTACCGCAAACGCTTTGGCCAGCATTTCCTGCACGACCCCAGGATCATCTGCAGGATTGTCCAAGCTATAAATGGAGATGCAGAACAGCACCTGGTTGAAATCGGCCCCGGCGCGGGCGCTATCACAGCCCCGTTACTCGCAGCCTGCTACCGACTGGATGTCATTGAGCTGGATCGTGATCTGATTGCCCCACTGCAGAATCAGTTCGGTAACGGCAATAAGCTTCACATTCACAATCAGGATGCGCTGCAGACCAACTTCTGTGCGCTGCAGGAGTCCGGGGAAGAATTGCGCATCGTCGGCAATCTCCCCTACAATATCTCCACGCCCCTCCTGTTTCACATCCTTGACCAGGTATCGTGTATCAAGGACATGCACTTTATGCTGCAAAAGGAGGTGGCTGAGCGTCTTGCGGCAGCGCCCGGGAGTGGTGCCTACGGTAGACTTTCGGTCATGCTGCAATATCGTTGTGCGGTGCAGGTGCTGTTTCTGATCGGACCCGGCGCCTTCAAACCACCGCCAAAGGTAGACTCCGCGTTTATCCGCTTGATTCCGCATACGAAGCCACCGGTAACGGTAGAGGATGAATACACATTCGATCGCATCGTGCGCCTGGCGTTCGCCCAGCGGCGCAAGACGTTGCGAAATGCCTTGCGCGGCATGCTCGATGCGGATGAAATTTACGAAGCCGGTGTGGATCCCGGGCTGCGTGCTGAACGACTGGGGTTGTCTGATTTTGCGGCACTCTCGCGCAGCCTGTGCAGGCGCCAATCTTAACCTGGGGACGAACAGGCGGCGGCGTAATTTCAGGGAAACCGGTCCGACGACGGCTCTACTTAACTGCGCAGGAGAAGAAACATGGCCGAATACCAAAACATCCTGATTGCTGTCGACTTTACTCCTGAACATACTCAGGTCACGGACCGCGCCGTATGGCTTGCCAAACAGTCGCGCGCACGATTGAGCCTGATCCATGTGGTCGAGTTCGTCCACATTGACTTGGCGAATGAACTGGTGATGCCTCAGGATATGGAATTGCAGACGCGACTCCTGGAAACCGCAACGACCAGGCTCCAGGAAGTCGCTGAGGGGCTCGAGGTGGCCGGAGAAGTGCAACAGTGGGTCGAACTCGGTACGACCAAGCTGGAAATTACCAGAGTTGCAGAAGAGCAGAATGTCGATTTGATTGTGCTCGGCAGTCATAGCCGGCACGGCATAGGGCTGTTGCTCGGATCAACCGCGAATGCGGTGCTTCATGGCGCACCGTGCGACGTGCTCGCCGTACGGGTCAAGGAGAACTAACAGTTGTCTTACCATTGGTAGGTGATACCGAAACGAACTTCGGGTTCCAGGGTGTTTGCCTCGGGCGACTCGTCAGGCATTGCCATGACATGCCAGCTGAATCCGGCATGTGCTGGCACCGCGCCGACCTCGCCAGCCTGCAAAGCACCCCCTGATTCACTCAAGACTGACTCTACGTTGTCAACAAAGCGCGTGAACCAGCCGCGCGGCTCCTTGGCCGGCATATCGATCAAAGGTGAATTGAGCTGATCATTGGGTGAACGCGCCTGCACCGTTGTGGTGAGAATCACCCCGATACCTACGAGGAACGTAAGGATCAGGAGAGGATCAAGCTTACGAAAGAGACGCTTACGGTGGTTCATCGTCTTGCCCCCAGTCGACCACCCCTACTACGCCAGAATCACAGAGGTGGTCAGGTATTTAAAAGCAACATGTGTGCCGTCAATGGCCATGGGAGACCGGGAACCATCCCACAGGAGCTCGCGGCAGTGGTAGGAGGTGCTCGTTGATAAAGCCTCCCTTTACAAGCCAGTTAGCGGCTGACAGGGAGGATGACTTGAGTGGACCGCAGCGCACGGCGAACACCGTCGAGCCGGACTGGAAAAATAAGACGGGCAAACCGATCCGGCGGAGGTGGAAGCAAAACTTTTGACAATGACTCAGCAGGTTACAATCGCCGCCTCAGGGTATCTTTATCCGGTATCCTGGATTAGTCCAGCACTCTGGCAGTGGCTCGCCGGACGGGAAAACCAGGTTACCCTTGCCGAACTCGGCCGGCTCCTGAAGCTCTTCGCCCGCATGAAATCGGCCCTTCACCCCTGTCTGGCAGGGATCAAACATAGCAGCCAGATCGAGCACTTCGACGAGATCACCGCTAGCCGTGTCTTTCAGGTACATGAGAGCAACTCCCCATTGTTATACTGTTCGCGCCTGATATCATGAGCTGTGTGCAATCTACACACTGTCGCGGAAGGGCACACTTCGAAACTTACAGATAGTCCGTACTGAGTGCAATACCGTCTGACCTTGCCCCTGATACCAACGGCTTTGGCCACAAGACAGGGTGATTTTCGAATTCCCCGCATACAAACTGGATGGATCACCAGGGAAAAATGGCGAAAAATAGCGAGATGACAGATCAATCCCCGTATGACATCCAGGTCCGTGTCAAATCGGCTTATATTGAAGCCCAGTCCATTCCGGATCAGAACCGTTACGTCTTCGCCTATACGATAACCATTTACAATGCAGGGCAGGTACCAGCGAAGCTGCTTACGCGCCACTGGATTATCACCGACAGTAATGGCAAGACACAGGAGGTCCGCGGTGACGGCGTGGTCGGCGAGCAACCGCACCTCCGTCCTGGTGAGTCTTTCCAGTACACGAGTGGCACTATGATTGAAACTGCTGTCGGCAGCATGCACGGAAGTTACCAGATGATTGCAGACGACGGTGTCCAGTTTGACGCCGAGATACCGACGTTCACACTCTCCATACCCCGCGTTCTCCACTGAGATAGTAGCTTGGCCTGCTATGCCATCGGTGATATCCAGGGCTGTTATAGTGAACTCCAGTCCCTGCTGAGGGAATTGGACTTCCGCCCTCGCCACGATCGTCTCTGGTTCACAGGCGACCTCGTCAACCGTGGCCCACAATCGCTGGAAACCTTGCGTTTCGTGGCCGATCTCGGTGATCGCGCAGTGACGGTGCTTGGTAACCACGATCTCCATCTCCTGGCAGCAGCACATGATCCGCGCAACTTACGCCGCAAGGACACACTTGATGCCATTCTCGATGCGCCCGACCGGGCTGAACTGCTAGACTGGCTACGCGCGCAACGACTGCTTCACCACGACCCCGAACTGGGGTACACCATGATTCATGCCGGTTTGCCGCCGCAATGGAATCTCGAACTCTCTGCGCGCTGCGCCCGGGAGGTGGAGCAAATCCTATCCGGCCCGAAGGCAAACACGTTCCTTGAACATATGTATGGTGACCAGCCCGAAACCTGGTCGGAAAGTCTTGCCGGCTGGGACCGTCTGCGGTTTATCACCAACTGTTTCACGCGCCTTCGGTACTGCGATGTAAGCGGTCACCTCGCCCTGACCTACAAGGGCGCACCTGGCAGCCAGCCAGCAGGCCTCTATCCGTGGTTTGAAATTCCCCAGCGTTGCAGCAGTGACCTGAACATCGTATTCGGGCATTGGTCGACGCTGGGGCATCGTTCGGACCCTGGAATCTTCCCGCTTGATTCCGGTTGCCTTTGGGGCGGACACTTGACCGCACTGCGTCTGAGCAGCAAACCCCGCTGGTATAGATTACCCTGCCAGGGCGCCCAGAAACCTGGCAACAGCTAGTCGTGACGCAACCTCGATCGGCACCTATCCGACCTTTGCAATCCGGCCATAGCGCAGCACCAGATAGCCGATGACCGCTGAAGCCACAGAGGCGAGCAGCACTGCCAAACGATCGGCAGAGGCGAAGCGGTCCGGTGCCATCTCAAAGGCAAGCGAATCAATAAACAGACTCATGGTAAACCCTATGCCTCCGAGAATAGACATGCCGTAGACTCCCAACCAGGTAACATCCGGAGGCAGTCTTGCAAGCCCGAGCTGAACACTCAACCAGATAAAGCCAAAGATCCCGATCTGCTTGCCGAGAAACAGGCCGAGCGCGATACCCATCGGCACCGGGCCGAGAACCTCTGCGACCGAGACATTTGCCAGCGGCACACCGGCATTGGCGAATGCAAAGAGCGGCAAAATCAGAAAAGTTACCCACGGATGCAGTGAATGTTCCATATCGCGGAGTGGAGACTTACCCTCCCCGTCCTTCGCTCGCAGTGGAATCGCAAACGCAAGTGCCACGCCGGCAAGCGTTGCGTGCACCCCGGACTTTAGAACACTGACCCATAGAATGACGCCTACAACCACATACGCCGCCTGCCTGACCACACCCGCCAGGTTCATCACGGCAAGGCCCGCCACCGAAACAGCAGCAATCCCAAGTGAGAGCCATGAGAGATTGCTGGTATAAAATGCCGCAATGATCACGATGGCACCCAGGTCATCCATAATGGCAAGCGTCATCAGCACCAGCTTCACGGCGACCGGTACCCGACTGCCCGCCAGCGACAAAATCCCCAGCGCGAAGGCAATATCTGTTGCCGTCGGAATTGCCCAGCCTCTCAGGGCAAATGCATCCCCATGGTTGAAGAAATAGTAGATCAGTGCCGGTATAACAATGCCACCGAGTGCGGCAAAACCGGGCAGTGCCACCTGGGATACGCTTGACAGCTGACCTTCGAGAACTTCGCGTTTCACCTCGAGCCCGACCAGCAGAAAGAAAACCGCCATCAAACCATCATTGACCCACATGAGCAGCGGCTTGTGAATCTCAAGGGCACCGACCTGCACCGCAATCGTGAGATGCAAAATCCACTCATACTGGGGATCGAACGGCGAGTTTGCGAGCAGCATGGCCAGCAACATGGCCGCGATCAGAATTATGCCCGACGCTGATTCCTGTCGAACAAAATCCTGCAAGGCATTGACCGCTTTATTTTGCATCACCAAGGGCGGAAGTCAGGACAGTTAGGGCGCGCAACCTGCGCTTATCTCACCACGGGAACAATAGCCGCGATGTCAGACAGGGTTGTCAGATTCTGCTTGAAATCTATCTGGAAGAAGCGCATGACCTTCTTGGCCGGTAGTACCGCGGTAAACTCCTCCGTAAAGTCCTTGACGAGCGCGACGCGCTCATCTTCGACTGCCAGATAATCATTGAGTATCTTGGCGGCCTGCTCGTCCGAAAGCGCCTGATACTGGCTGGCGAAGGTGTTCACCAGATCCAGTAGCTCATTATAAATGGTATTACGTTTCTCCTGATACGCATCATACACTGGCCAGAATGTCTTCTTCTCTTCTTCAGTTAGATCCATATTCATTGCTACCATGAGTTTCTGGTTTGCCTTCACCGCCTCCATGGACATGCGGGTAGTATCGTCGGCCTGCGCGTAGACTGCCGCCGGGAACAGGAACATTGACACGGCCAGGATTTGGAGGAACTTTTTCATCTTGATCTCCCAGTTACGTTGATTATGACTTGCCAGGGAAACGCTGCCCTCATGGTGTAATCATGCACAAGTTCGCGCTCTGCTGTCCAACATCCCGCGCATGAGAGTCGTCCTGAACGTGCCTGCGAGTCGCTGATCGACCTTGCCGCCAACGCTTTCATTTACTACGTGCGTGCACCGCTCGGCGAACAACAATGCTATAGACAAGAATATTGACCACAATCATTGTGGTACCAAGCACCACCTGCGTATCCCGTGTGAGCGCCTCAGGATACAGCAATGGCAGAATATAGCGGTCGACGAAGCCCACATGTGCGACACGTTCACCAGCCATGTCTCTGAACGCATACTCCAGATAGGTGAGTGGACAAACCCAGCCTCCAAACTCAATACCTGCGGTCCACAGCACCGCCGGCAGATGCAACCACGCGATCCAGCCCCAGCGAAGGACCATCAGGCCGCCTGACACGGCAAAAATAACAAAGCCAAAATGGACGAGAACAAGCAGATCAGCGATGACACCGTAAGCCACTCAACTAAGTCCTTTCGGCCAGGGCCTCTCCGGCGCACAAGCCCCCTGTTGGCGCGAGCGGCCTACCCTGTCACCTCCACGCCACGCCAGAACGCGATACAGCCCCTGATGTGCTCTGCCTGCGCCGATGGATTTGGGTAATACCAGGCCGCATCAGGGTTCACGGAACCACTTACCTCAATATCATAGTAGCTTGCTTCACCCTTCCAGGGACAGGTGGTATGAGACTCGCTCGCCTTGAGGTAGTCTCGCCTGACGGACTCGGGCGGGAAGTAATGATTACCCTCGATAACAATGGTATCGCTGCTCTCCGCGATTATTGCTCCGTTCCAGATAGCCCTCACGATAGCCTACCGCTCACCGTCGCTGAAGCTGTACAAAGCTGTAGCGGTACCGGTTTTTCTGGTCAGAATCGTGATCCTGCCGGTGGATTTCTTTCCATTCACGTTCATCAAGCTCAGGAAACCAGGTATCACCCGCGAAGGCATAATCCACCAGTGTCAGGTAGATACGATCAGCGCGGGGCAGCAGCTGCCGGTAGAGATGGGCGCCTCCGATTACCATGACCTCGCTGTCCTCCCCCACCGCTGCCAGCGCGTCCTCAACCGAATGGGTAACAATACAGCCGGGCGCCTGAAAATCCGCGGTCGCTGTCACGACAACATTGGTACGACCGGGCAGTGGCCTGCCTATCGACTCCCAGGTCTTGCGCCCCATGAGGATGGGTTTGCCCATAGTAATTTCCTTGAAGTGCCTGAGATCCGCCGGGAGGTGCCAGGGCAGCTGCTGGTTTCGGCCGATCAGCCGGTTCCGGTCCATGGCGACGACCAGCGAGATGATCATCACACTGCAACCGGCGCCTTGATCCCCGGATGGCACCGGTAATTCACGAGTTCAAAATCGTCGTACTCGAATGCGAAGAGGTCCTTCACATCGGAATTGATGCGCATTGTTGGGAGCGGATAAGGCTCGCGCGCCAATTGAGTCTCGACTTGTTCGAGATGATTGAGATAGAGGTGTGCATCACCGAAGGTATGAACAAAGTCCCCAGGTTCCAGCCCGGCCACCTGGGCCATCATCAGCGTTAACAGTGCATAGGATGCAATGTTAAAGGGAACGCCGAGAAAGATGTCCGCACTGCGCTGATAAAGCTGACATGACAATTTGCCGTCCGCGACATAGAACTGGAACAGCATGTGGCAGGGGGGCAAGGCCATGCTGTCAATCTCGCCGACGTTCCAGGCGCTCACGATAATGCGCCGCGAATCGGGGTAGTTACGAAGCTGGTTCAATACGCCTGAAATCTGATCGATATGTCTGCCATCCGCGGCCGGCCAGGACCGCCACTGGTAGCCATAGATCGGACCGAGATTACCATCCTCGTCCGCCCACTCATCCCAGATGGTTACACCGTTATCGTTGAGATACCGGATATTGGTATCGCCTTTGAGGAACCAGAGCAGTTCATGAATGATCGAGCGCAGGTGCAGTTTCTTGGTTGTTACTGCCGGGAATCCCTGTCCGAGATCGATACGCATCTGGTAACCGAAGACACTGATCGTCCCCGTACCTGTGCGGTCCGATTTGCGCACCCCATGATCACGGACATGCCGCATGAGTTCGAGATACTGCTGCATGGTTGTCCCTCGATGAGCTCCGGAAGCAGGTCCCTAGCCTGCCGTTGCAGGGGCCTTCCGCATATAGGCCCACCACACAAACAGCACCCCGAACGCGATCATTGGCAGAGACAGCAAATGTCCCATGGTGACCCATCCAAAGGCAAGAAAACCGAGATGTGCATCGGGCTGACGAACAAACTCGACCGCAAAGCGGAAAACGCCATAACCTATCAGGAACAGGCCGGAGACGGCCATTGTCGGGCGGCGCCGGGCCGAATAAAACCAGAGGATAACAAACAGCACGAGGCCTTCGAGCAGGGCCTCATACAACATCGAGGGATGACGTGGCTGGTTGTCAACAAAGGGAAATACCATCCCCCAGGGCAGGTCCGTGGGACGTCCCCAGAGCTCGCCATTTATGAAATTGCCGATGCGTCCGGCACCGAGCCCGAGCGGGATCAGCGGGGCAAGGAAGTCCGTCACCTCAAAAAAGTGCCGATGGGTGCGCCGGCCATAAAGCCACATGGCGAAGAGAACCCCCAGCAGTCCGCCGTGAAAGGACATGCCACCCTGCCAGATCCGGAACAGCATCAAAGGATCCTGCAGAAACAGACCGAAGTTGTAGAAAAGAATATAGCCGACCCTGCCGCCTAGCACTACCCCCAGCGCGACATAAAACAGCAGGTCTCCAATCTCTGCCGGATCCCAGCCGGAATCGGGTCTGCGTGCCCGAACACGGCCCAACCACCATCCCCCGATGAAGCCGATCAGGTACATCACTCCGTACCAATGCACGGCAAAATCGCCGATACGGATTGCTGCCGGATCAATAGTCGGATACGTCAACATAGTGCGCTTTTTCCTTTCACGACGCGGCAATAGAATGCCTTGAGGTATTCGGACTCCGGGATCGCTGGATGCACTGGGTGGTCAGCGCTCTGGCGACCATACTCCAGGATTTGCAGGCCATGGCCGTGGTGACGCGCCGCCTGCAGCAGAATCTGTTGCAGCTTTGCCGCCTCGAGGTGCCAGGAGCACGATGCCGAAACCAGGATGCCATCGGGAGTCAGAACCTGGATGGCGAGCTGATTGAGGCGCAGGTACGCCTCCTGGCCCGCCTTGAGATCTTTTTTGCGCTTGATAAAGGCGGGCGGATCGAGAATGATCAGCTCAAACTGCTCGCCTGCCTCGCGCAAACTGCGCAGCACTTCAAAGGCATCGCCCTTGCGGCCTGTTGTCGTGTCGGCCAGGCCATTCAGTTGGGCATTCGCTTCCAGCCGGTCGAGTGCCTCCTGCGAACTGTCAACGCATAGCACCTCGCGTGCCCCGCGCATGGCAGCCCGAATGCCCCAGGCCCCGGTATAACTGAACAAATCCAGTACCCGCGCATCCCTGACGTAGCGATCAAGGCGTAACCGGTTGTCGCGCTGATCGAAGAACCAGCCGGTCTTCTGCCCCTTGCGCAGCGAGATCTGAAAGCGAACGCCGTCTTCGTCCAGTTCGATATACTCGGGAACTGTACCAACAGATTCCACATAGGATGGCAATCCTTCCAGTTGCCGGATGGGACTGTCATTACGCAGCAACACGGCGGCGGGCCTGATTACCTCATCCAGAGCAGCCAGTACCTCATCCTTGACGCGCTCCATCCCCGCCGTCGTCAGCTGAACGACCAGCACATCGCCATAGCGATCCACCACCAGTCCCGGCAGACCGTCAGCCTCGCCGTATACCAGTCGATAGTAGGGCGCGGGATACAGACGCCCGCGCAGCGCAAGCGCCATCTCTGTACGCTGCACGAGCAGCGCCTGATCAAGAATGCGTGCGCTGTCCCGGCTGACAATTCGGGCACAGATGAGGGAATGCGGATTCACGTAGCCCGCCCCCAGCGGCCGGCCCGTACCACTCTCGATCCGGACCGGCTGACCGGGCTCGAATGCGTGCAAGGGTGTCCGTGCCGCGTCTACCTCATTGCTGTAGATCCAGAGGTGCCCGGCACGCAGGCGGCGTTCCTCACGTCGCTTGAGCTGCAGGATCGGCAGCGCCGGACGTGTGTCCAACGTGCGGGAAGAAGGTTTCACTGGCACTCGATGGCTACCTGGGTCAATGGCGATTGTCAAGGCTGTCAGCGCCCCGGCGTCATTCTAACATCAAGAACTTGCTGGCCTGCCAGATCAGAATACCCGCCGGGCGGGTCCGGTAGGCCTGTGACAACTCGCTGCCATCAGTCGGTATATCGCTGACTCCGGCGTAGAACACCAGATAACCATCCGGGTTGGCCCTTGCCCAGGTAGCGGCGTCCGCCGCATCTACACTGACCAGAGGTTCTGCCAGTCGCCCCAGAAACTGGAACTGACCGTGGTACTTGCCAACATTTGCCACGGGCTTGCCCGCTGCCTGGTAGTGACGAATACGCTGGCTGACCACTTCCAGGTCATACGCGGATGCCGCCGTGTGCACAAGGCCCAGATGTGTCACCATGACCAGCAACGCACTGCCAAAGGCCATACGCCGGACGGCCTCACCGGCCGTTGCGGGGCGAAAAAAAAGCAAAAGGACTGCCGCACCAATACTGAATAGCCCCCAGTACCATGGAATCCGGCTGGCCCAGAAGGGCAGGCGCGCCGAGTCCAGAGCCGGAAGCAGCAGCAACGTCATGCCGCCCGCAAACAGCATGCCGGCCACCGCCCACAAACGCCCTGGAGTCGGCAGGCTGAATCCAAGGGATCTGGCGATCAGCAGCGCGAAGCCAGGCAGCACCGGCAAGAGATACTTGACCTGCTTGCCGCTGATGACACTGAGTATCAGCAGCGCCGGCACGATCCAACTGATGATCATCCGCGTGCCCTCATCTTTCCACAGGTCGGGATCGCGCAGCCCTCGCCAGACGACCGACCACAGGACCCATGGCAGTAACAACACGGGCAACCAGGCAAAGTACCACCAGGCAGGCTGCCGGTGCGCAAAGGCATCGACGAGGCGACCTGCACTCTGACCCCAGAAGATCGCCTGTGCATAGGCATCGCCGCCCGCTCTTGCCGCCGGGATCGCCCAGGCCAGCGCAATCAGGGCACCGATGATCAGACTGACAGAAACACCTGCATACCAGGCGCCCCAGTCCGGCCCCGCTTGACGGGCCCATAGCGGCGCGAGCAGAGCAACCGGGATGAGATGCACTAGCACAACCGGCCCCTTGCTCAAAGCGCCGAGCCCGAGACCCAGCCCGAGGAGAAGCCAGCCATAAGCCTCGCCGCGTACAGCGTTGGCAAGTCCCTTGATGCCTAACAGGCTGCAAAACACCAACAGCAGGTCGAACTGCAGCAGGGTAAAGAACATTGCCCACAGCAGCCCGCCGAAAAGAACCCAGGGTGCAGCCAAAGCCGTTTCGCGCTCATGCGGCCAGAGCTGCCGTGCAATCGCATAGGTAAGATACAGGTTTGCCAAAGAAAACAGCGGCGCGATCAGTCGCGGCCACCATTCGTTGACACCGAAGACACTCCAGCCAAGATGAATAAACCAGAAAAGCAACGGAGGCTTGTGACTGTAGGGTTCGCCATTGAGATACGGCACGAGCAGATCACCCCGCTGCCACATCTCCCACGCCACTGCCAGGTAACGCGTTTCATCCACCGGCAGAAGCGGTCGAACGCCGAGCGCGGTGCCCAACACGACAGCCCACAGGCCCACAAGCTGTACGCTATGTCGCGAAGCCGGACTCATCCGCGCTGGTGGTCCCGACCGGCCAGGCGCTCGCGGTGAATCAGGTAAAGGTTGCGTGAATAGATGAAGAAACCGGCCGCCTGACCCACAATGAAAACCGGATCCCGACGGTAGACAGCGTAGCTCAAGAGAATCAGACCCCCCGCAATACTGAAGTACCAGAACGCAACCGGGATGACGCTGCGCCGGCGCTGCTCGCTGTAGATCCATTGCACAAGGAAACGCATGGAAAACAGGGCCTGCCCCACGAAGCCCAGCATGAGCCAGGGGAGCGGTATGGGTGCATCCATTATTTAGCATCCTCTTTGCCAGGCGCTGCAATCACTGGCCGCAGGGTGCGGCGCTGTAGCCACCAGACACCGAACAGATCGGCAATTCCGACCCACAAACGATCATGCACGCCGTACTTGCTGGCCCCTTTCAGGCGCGCCCGGTGATTGACTGCCACTGACACGACCTTACTGCCCGCATGCAGGAACAACGCCGGCAGAAAGCGATGCATGTGATCAAAGCGTGGCAGACTGAGAAAGCTATCGCGGCGAAAGAGTTTCAGGCCGCAGCCCGCATCCGGCGTATGATCTTTGAGCAGGCGACTACGCACAGCGTTCGCGATACGCGAGGCAAGCCGTTTGACCCGGCCGTCGAGCCGTTGCCGGCGCCAGCCGACAATCAATCCCGGGCCGTCAGGCAACTCAGGTGCACGCAATGTACGCCAAAGACGCATGATATCCGACGGATCATTCTGCCCATCGCCGTCCAGCGTCGCGACCCACGGCGCCCTGGCAGCGAGAACGCCGGTCAGAATCGCCGCACTCTGACCGGCAGGGTATTCGTGCTGCCGAATACGCAAGCTCGGATATCGGTCGGCGAGCCCAAGCAGTTCCGCCAGGGTGCCGTCGGTACTGCCATCATCGACACAAATGATTTCGTAGGCGAAACCCTCGGGCAAACGCTCCTGGATCTCTTCGATGAGCGGACAAATGCTCTCGCGCTCGTTGAGGATAGGAATGACAACCGATAAATCCATCGAAAACCGTAAGCAAAAAGGACAGAAAGACTCGCAATCGGTATAGTTGAGCGCTCCAACGAACGCGGCAAGGCGGTGCGCCATGGCTGAGAATGGCGAATATACCAATCATCTGAGCAACGAAACCAGCCCTTATCTGCTGCAACATGCACACAATCCGGTGGCGTGGTATCCCTGGGGGCCAGAAGCGCTGGCGAAGGCCCGCTCTGAACAAAAGCCGATCCTGCTGTCCGTCGGTTACTCGGCCTGTCACTGGTGCCATGTCATGGCTCACGAATCGTTCGAAGATCCTGATGTGGCGGCCCTGATGAATGAGCTGTTCGTCAATATCAAGGTGGACCGGGAGGAGAGACCGGATCTCGACAAGATTTACCAGACAGCGCACGCGCTCCTGACCCGGCGGACAGGTGGCTGGCCATTGACCATGTTTCTCACACCTGATGAGCGGATACCTTTCTTTGGCGGGACCTATTTCCCGAAGCAGCCCCGTTTCGGCCTGCCTGGATTCGCCGATCTGATGCAGCGTGTTGCCGGCTTCTTTCGCGAGCAACAGGCGGAAATCACCGCCCAGAATGAGTCACTGATACAGGCCTTGCGCAGCCTTGCCACACCGGAACTGGCACCCGGGCGACTCAATGCCCTGCCGCTGGACCTGGCCCGCCAGCAGCTTGACCAGCAGTTTGACGAACAACACGGGGGCTTCGGCAGCGCACCCAAGTTTCCGCACCCGACCAGCCTTGAGCGGCTGTTACGGCACTGGGCGGGTTCGGTTGCCACGGGCACCCCAGACACACGCGCCCTGCACATGGCCACCTTCACGCTGGAGCGGATGGCGCTCGGCGGCATGAATGATCAGATCGGTGGTGGCTTTTGCCGGTACTCGGTGGATGATCAATGGATGATCCCACACTTCGAAAAGATGCTCTATGACAACGGGCCCCTGCTGGCACTCTACAGTGAGGTCAGCGTGGCGACCGGTAGCGCACTCTTCGCCAGGGTGGCGCGGGAAACGGCAGCCTGGATCATGCGCGAGATGCAGTCGCCCGAGGGCGGCTACTACTCCAGCCTCGACGCGGATTCGGAGGGGCAAGAGGGTAAATTCTATGTCTGGACCCGCGAGGAGGCGCAGGAGGTGCTCGGAGAAGATTACCCCCTCTTCGCGCACCGCTTTGGCTTCGACCGCAGCGCCAACTTCGAGGGCAAGTGGAATCCTCACGTATACGCCGGTATCGAGACGCTAGCCAAGCGGTACTCCCTCAGTGAGCAACACGTGACGGAGCGCCTCGACAGCGCCCGGCAGAAACTCTTCAGTGTGCGCAACCGGCGCATACCGCCCGGACGTGATGAAAAGATTCTCACATCCTGGAACGGACTTATGATCAAGGGTATGGCCTGTGCCGGGCGTCATCTGGGAGAGGCGACATGGCTGCAGTCTGCCGAAAATGCGCTCGATTTTGTCCGTTCGACACTGTGGCGGGATGGTCGCCTGCTGGCGACTTACAAGGACGGGCGCGCGCACCTGCAGGCTTATCTGGATGATTATGTCTTCCTGATAGATGGCATTCTGGAGCTGTTGCAGGCCCGTTGGCGGCAGGCAGATCTCGAGTTTGCCCTGGAGCTGACGGACGCCGTACTCGAACACTTCCAGGATGCCGATGGCGGCTTTTACTTCACGGCGGATGATCACGAGGCGCTGATTCAGAGGCCAAAACCGACGTCGGACGATGCAACGCCGTCAGGCAATGCAATGGCCGCAAGGGCCTTGGGACGCCTGGGCCATCTGCTGGGGGAGACAGCCTACCTGGAGGCTGCCGAGCGCACCCTGCAATCACTCTGGTCGGTGGTACAGCAGAGTCCGGCTGCCTGTAGCGGCCTGCTGACGGCGCTGGAGGAACATCTGTTTTCGGGTCAGACCATCGTGCTGCGCGGCAATCCCGAGACCATGGGGAAGTGGCACGCGCGTGCCGTTCAGCCCTACGCACCACGCCGTCTGATGCTTGCCATCCCCGGCGATGTCACGGGGCTACCGGGAATCCTCGATGAGCGGTCACCCCAAGGCGAGATGGTCGCCTATGTCTGCACAGGAACAGCATGCGGACCGCCGGTGAGAACCTTTGACGAGTTTGACGCGATCCTGCAGGCGAGCGAGGTGCCTCAGATCGTGAGCCATCAGAGCGTGTCGTGAGGCAGCGGCCTCACTCGGCTACTGCGTCTGCTGATCGATGGCCTGCCGACGGCGTTCTGCGCCCTGCAACAGAATGTTCTCAACGGCTTCCGCTCTTTCCAGCGCCTTGACCTGATCACTGAATACATTGTCATCCGGCACGCGGCTCTGGCGCGGGGGCTCCGCAGTGTCCGATCCCCCGCCGCTGCAGCCCGACACCAGCGCCAGCCATCCGGCTATCAGCAGGCGCTTCATGATCGACACCCGACCCGCTCCCGTGCCCCATGCTTCGCCAGACCCGGCGCGCATCCGCCGCCAGCTCCCTGGCATGCCCCTGACGTGCTGCTGCGATCCACGACTCACGAGTAGCTGCCTGACAGTTCTTCGAGGTAGCGGACGATGTCGGTCGATTCATACATCCATTCCACGCCACCGTTTTCCTTTTCGATCCTCAGGCAGGGTACCTGACAGCGTCCCCCCCCCTTGAGCAGTTCGTGGCCATAGCCTGGTCGATTGACATTGCGCTTGCGAATGTCCATGTTCAGTCGCCGCAATGCGCGGCGCACCGTGACGCAATAGGGGCACAGCAAGGAGTCGTACAGCGTCATCTTCGCCAAGCGGCTGTCAAGGCTGGCCTGGGCCTGGGCGGACCGTTGCACAGGCGCTCTAAACAGACGATCCAGAAACCAGTTCAACACCTCGATATCCCTCGCAATCAGGCTACGGCAGACAGTCCTACCAGCCTAGGGGCTGACCAAAACTTTCCCGAAACCGGGCTTCAAACTCCACCCGCGTAAAACGGTGGTTCTGAGTGCCATGCTGCTCAATCTTGATGGCGCCCATGAGTGCCGCGATACGTCCGGTCATCTCCCAGTCCATATCATGCATCAGACCATAGAGCAGTCCGCCACGATAGGCATCGCCGCAACCGGTAGGGTCGGCGAGATCGGCCGGCTGTGCGGCCGGAATATCGATGCGCCTGTCGGACAGATAAATCTCGGAGCCCTTGGCACCGCGGGTAATAATCAGCGCCTCAAGGCGTTCGGCAATCTCATGCGGTGAAAACCCGGTTCGCTCCTGGAGCAGCTCCGCCTCATAATCGTTGACGCAGACGTATGTCGCCTGTTCGATAAAGCGCGTCAGGTCATTGCCATCAAAAAGCGGCAGGCCCTGTCCCGGATCGAAGACGAACGGGATGCCGGCCTCGGCAAACTGCCGCGCGTGATCGATCATTCCCTGCCGGCCGTCAGGTGAGACGATGCCCAGCGTGATTCCCTGGGCATCCCCCACCTTGTTGAGATGCGCCTCATCCATCGCCCCCGGATGAAAGGCGGTGATCTGATTGTCATCCATGTCGGTGGTGATAAAGGCCTGTGCCGTGTAGGTCCCGTCGACCATGGTCACATGGGTGAGATCAATTCCGTTTCCATCCATCCAGTCGGCATAGGGCATGAAATCGATCCCCACCGTGCCCATCGGCCGTGGATCACCGCCGAGCAGCTTCAGATTATAGGCAATATTACCCGCACATCCACCGTACTCGCGGCGCATTACCGGAACGTGAAATGCGACATTCAGGATATGGACCTTGTCCGGCAGAATGTGATTCTTGAACCGGTCGCGGAACACCATAATGGTATCGAAGGCAAATGAACCGCAGATCAATGCAGACATGGGTACACTCTCATACAGGATAATGGTCGCAACTGTTCGCCAAGCTCAAATCAATCCACGCTGTCCTTGTAGACGAGATCCAGTTCACGCGCTGCCCGTACATCGTCGAGCCGCCGCACAGGCTGGGAATACGGTGCCTCGGTGACCCGCTCCGGTTCCGTTTGCGCCTCACGTTGAATGCGTTCCATGGCTGCCACAAAGGCGTCCAGGTCCTCGAGGGCCTCGGTCTCGGTAGGCTCAATCAGCAGACACTCGGGAACCAGTAGCGGAAAATAGGTTGTCGGCGCATGAAAGCCGTAATCCAGCAGGCGCTTGGCAAAGTCCATCGCGGTAACATGCAGCTCTTTCTTCTGGCGTTTCAGGGTCACGATGAATTCATGCGTCGCGCGACGTCCGGGGTAGCCCAGATCGAAGCCTTTCTCACGGAGCCTCGCCATCAGGTAATTGGCGTTGAGCGTAGCGTACTCCCCGACGCGCCACATTCCCTCGCGGCCCAACATTCGGGCATAGATATAGGCGCGCACCAGCACGCCGGCATTACCCATAAAGGCCGACAAGCGTCCGATGGACTGAGGCCGCTCCTTCTCGGTCAGCCAGTAATACTCATCACCGTCATAGGCCACCATGGGGACCGGCAGAAACGGCGCGAGCCGCTCTGACACGCCAACCGGACCCGCCCCGGGCCCGCCTCCGCCGTGGGGTGTGGAGAATGTCTTGTGCAGATTCAGGTGGATGACATCGAAGCCCATATCGCCGGGCCGCACCTTGCCCAGGATCGCATTCAGGTTGGCACCGTCGTAATACAGCAGGCCACCGGCATCGTGGACGGTTGCCGCAATCTCTCCGATCTGCCGCTCAAAGACACCCAGTGTCGAGGGATTAGTCAGCATCAGCCCGGCAGTCTGCGGGCCGACGGCTGCCCTGAGCGCATCGAGATCGACGTCACCGTCACTTTTTGTGGGAATCTCGCGTACCGAGTAACCGCACATGGTGGCCGTTGCAGGATTAGTCCCGTGCGCGGCATCCGGCACCAATATCTCGCGGCGCGCCGCATCACCGGCCGCTTCATGGTAGGCACGGATCATGGCCACACCCGCAAACTCTCCCTGCGCACCCGCCGCCGGTGTGAGTGAAATCTCTGCCATGCCGGTAATTTCCTTGAGCATGTTCTGCAGTTCGTACATGCAGGCCAGGTAGCCCTGCCCGGCCGAAGCTGGCGACAGGGGATGGCGCGCGAGGAACCCCGGCAACATGGCATAGGTATTACAGGCCCGCGGGTTGTACTTCATGGTGCAGGACCCGAGCGGATAGAAGTGCGCATCGACCGACATGTTCATAGTCGACAGATTCGTATAATGCCGCACGACGTCCGGCTCGGAGAGTTCCGGGAGCGGAGGTGGTTCCACGGCCAGAGCCTCCCCTGGCAGGAAATCCGAGAGCTCCGGCGCCTCCACATCGCAAGCGGGTAGCTGCGAACTGCGCCGCCCCGGT
>Ga0209536_100002862_pt1 | contig 27964 bp, 19 predicted proteins | sample DeeMarSeWOR28_12_FD_187461 | JGI IMG/M metagenome (GOLD analysis project Ga0209536, IMG submission 187461) | Marine sediment microbial communities from White Oak River estuary, North Carolina - WOR-2-8_12 (SPAdes) (version 2) | ecosystem: Environmental > Aquatic > Marine > Intertidal zone >... | reverse complement strand
TGGGAATAGATCTGATAGGGTCCGCTCCCGGAAAGGTCATTCCCGGCCGCGTTGAGGCCGAAGATCATTTTCGTTCCGCTGGGGTGAGTAACCTCTCCTTCGGGGATTCGGCTGTGGCGGTGGGAGATATAGAGGATGGGGACTGGATCGATTATGTACTTGACGTGTTGGGCACGGAAACCTACAACGCACAGATAAGGCTGTCGGATGCAGAGCCGGGTTCCATGGTCTATCTGCTGGTCGACGAGGTGGTGAGTGACTCACTGCTGATAGAATCAGATACCAGCATGGTATCATTTCCCTTGTATCTCCACCGGGGGAGGCATACCCTGAAACTGCTGTTCAGGCATGCCGATACCACCCTCTCCTTAATGAACCTGGACTGGGTGGAGCTGACCGGAGAGATGGAATATTTCTATGTGGATGCATTTGTGGAAGGGGAAGGGTCCTTGGAGCCTCCGGGGACCACATGGTATCCCATCGGCGATACAGTAGAGTTCAGGCTGGAAGCTGCCTTCAACCACATCCTGGACAGTGTCTGGATAGACGGGATCTTGCAGCCGCTTGCGGATTCATACACATTTTCAAACATCAAAGGGAACCATTCCATCAAAGCCAGCTTTTCGGAGTGTCTGCCGATCCCTTTCGCCCCCTTTTTTCAACTGAATGACGGGGATCCGGTTGAGGGTTCAGCCGTTTCGGTAACGGAAGGGAATAGCCTGAAGCTTTGGGTGGACCACGATTCCACCGCCCTGCTCTCCTGGACAGGCCCTGCCGGTTTCACAGGCAACGAGGATACCATCCTCCTGGACAGCATCCGGGTCAGCCAGCAGGGGAACTATATTGCCTCACTGGTGAATGCACAGGGGTGCCTCACACAGCAGCTATATGATATATCCGTATCCCATGTGGAACTGGATGTCTACGAGGCAGAACACTTTTTCGACCAGTCCGGTGTCAGCCTCGAAAGCTGTACCGATATCGGGGGAGGGAAATACGTGGGATCTATCGAGAACAATGACCTTTGCTGGTACACCATCTCCATCGACACCCCGGGATATTATGGGATCACGGCACGGGTGGCCACAGCACTAGAGGGGGGGAGCATCGAGATCAGTCTCAGGGACAGCCTCCTGGCCACCATTCCTGTGGACGGATCCCGGTCCGGAGGATGGGATGACTGGTTCACCACGTTGCCGGTGGAAGTGGGATTTGATGAAGGGGTAAAGATCCTGAAGTTTACCTACCGGGGAGAAGAGGGTTCCCTGTTCAATTTTAACTGGTTTGACCTGGAATTCAGCAGGGACTTTACCGATACCCTCACTTCCGTCAGGTCACCGGTCACCCTGAAATCCTATCCCAATCCCTTTGTATCAACTACCCGGATTGTCTTTACGCTTGAAGAAACTTCAAATGTGGACCTTCACATCTTTAACAGCAACGGTTCACTTATCAGAGCTCCGGTTACCAATCAAACATTCAGCCCGGGCAGGCATTCGGTCACATGGGATGCTGCCGAAAGTAACCAAATTCAGCCAAGTGCCGGGGTGTATGTGATCAGAATGCGCTGCAACCAGGAGTTCATTTACAGGAAGATGATTCTTTTATCCAGGTAGCTGTAACTTCCACCTGAAGCGCTTGACATTCAATAATCTAACCTGTAATTTTACACATGAATAGGATCCCGTGATCTTAATCATAAAGCCATGAGATTCATAAATTTACCAATGCGATTTATGGTTGCAACAACCATGGTTGCCCTGTTTATTTCTGAACCGGTTCCGGCTCAGACCGACTTCCCGAATCCAACCATCCTTACAACCCTGGAGCATGACAGTGATCTGGTCCTCACCGGAAACCAGGTCATGACCATAGAGAATACCCATTTAAAAGTTGATGGCTCGATCACCCTTCAAGATAGCTCTCAGCTGATCATCCGGCAATCGGTGATAGAGTTGCTGGGAGATCCTGGAAAAAAAAGATCCATCTGGCTGAGAGATTCTTCCGCACTGCTGGCTGATACTGTGATATTCGGGGGGCTTGACCTGACCACAGGCATCGATCCTTCAGCTGCAGAAGCGATCAAACCGGGAGATATTCTTGCAGATCATGATTCCAGACTGGTTATGAACAACTGCTTTTCCCTGCTTCAGTCTTTTTTGGGAAATTCGGAGGTGACCATTCGTCACTCCTATCTTGTGCAGGAGCCGCTGGGACTCGTGCATGTGGAGGGCAATGCCGATGTGTTGGTCGAAGACAGTTACGTGGGTGCGTTCTTCATTGGTATACCTGACAGTACTCCCATTGTGATCGACAGCCTGATACCGGGTTATTTTGAATACTGGTCTGCCAGGGAAAGCATATATGATGGCCTTGCCTATAACCTGGTCCTGAAAAGAACCGAAGTGATGGAAAATACGAAGGGTTACAAAGGAGGCATGGAGATAGGATGGAACATTCCTGTGAATGCGTTGAATACTTTTGTAACGATCTCCAATTCAAGGCTAAATAAACTGATCATCGGTTATCCCAAGGATGAACCTGCGTTTCTATCAGACCTGGTCATCGGTCAGCCCGTGAGTTTTGACCTGAATAATATACACCTGATAAACACTGAAATACAGACACAATGGGGGATATTCATGGAGGGAGGCCCGGCTGAGATCATCAATTCTGAAGGTCTGTTCATCTTCATGACAGGAGGGAGTGGGGATATCCTTGTTTTTAATTCAGAGGTGGGAGAAATCGATCCCCGGGACTACACCGGTACCCTGATTTACGAAAATTCAACCTGGCTGGGGGGGTACGAGATTTTTGATAATTCGCATATCAAGATCATCGGTAACGTACGCATGCTTCCCACTGTTCCGATATTCGACGCATCCTCCACCCTCACCCGGACCTATAATGTAGTCATGCAGGATGACAGGGATGGAACCCCTTTCGGGAATGTGGACCTGACACTCCGAAAGGACAATAACATCATTTGGAAAGGAATCACAGATATGGAGGGTAAGGTGAACTTTGATATTACATTTGACCGGGACAATGCGGATCAGCAGTGGATACTATTTGCTGATACAGCTACTTTTGCCGTGAATAAAACCATATCCATTTTGATCTCCAATCCTGTGACGATAAACCTGGAACAGGTAGCCGACAGCCTGCCTTTCAGGCCCGTACTGCATGTAGATGGAAGCCATTCCGGATTCCCCGATGGAACTCGCGAAAGCCCATACCCTACCATACAGGAAGGCATTGATAATGCTGGAGGAAGTGTAGTTTACGTGCATGCCGGGATCTATCCGGGAGATGTTCCTCCGGGCGATACCAGGGGGGGTATCATGCTGAAAGACAGTGTAGAGTTAGTGGGTGCGGGTGCAGATTCAACCATCCTTATCGGTGATGTCAATGCTGAAGGGGCAAAAGGGGCAGGCATCAGCCGATTCACCATCGAGGATGGGATCCATTCCATCGGTTCTGACTTGTCGCTGCAGAACTCAGTGATTTCAGGATTTGAAGGCACTGCCGTCTGGGGGACCAACACCCACTTCTACCTGGTCAATAATGTGCTTTCAGGGAACGGTGAGGATGCCATTTTCCTGCATGATTCTTCGACAGCTGTAATAAAAAATAACATCATTGTCAGGAATGATGGTTTTGGAATCAATGGGGTTGAAACTGCTACAGCAATCATCGATTACAACAATATCTGGGATAACCTGGAGAATTACCATGAGTTCCTCCCGGCAGGTCCGAACGGTATTTCTGAGGATCCGAAATTCGTCGATGTTGTTGGAGGGGATTTTCACCTGGTTACAGGATCTCCCTGTATTGACAGCGGTGATCCGGATCCCGCGTTCAATGATCCGGATGGATCGAGGAATGACATGGGTGCTTTCGGGGGACCGGAAGGATTCTCGGCATTGACCCGGATTGATGAGCTGCCATACGATCTATCTGTGCATGGTCACGAATTCAGGGTTTACCCGAATCCTTTTCAACAACAAACACAGATTTATTTTGATTTGCCAGAAGAAGGACGCATCAACCTGTCTGTATATACACTTACCGGTCAGAAAGTGATCACACTGCTGGAGGGATGGAGAGATGCTGGCCCCTGCCAGGTTTCCTGGGATGGACGGAACGAAAATGGAAAAAAGGTGAGCGAAGGTGTTTACATATGCCAGCTGGTAACTTCGAATATCAGGGTCTCAAGGAAATGCACCATTTATTGATTCTTTATCCTTCTTTGCTTGCTTTTACCTAAATTGTGTCATTCTATGTTGATTCTTGCTGAAAACCACCACCAATGAAAACCTGTCACAAAAAAGTACCGGCAATGATGCTGTTATTTGCCACCATTGCCCTGATAGCGCAGGACCAGGAAGTTGAACCCGTGAACCTCCAGCAGATTTCCGACCGCATTTACCAGATCAGCGGAGGGAGAGGTGCCAACGGTGGAGTGATCGTGTGTGAAACCGGAATTGTGGTGATCGATTCCAAGATGGATGAAGCATCGGTGAACCAGACCATCCAGGCCATCAGGGAGGTTTCTTCCAAGCCCCTGGTCTATCTGATCAATACACACAGCGACGGGGATCACATCTTGGGGAACCGGTATTTCCCGGAATCTGTGACCGTGGTGGCGCACCGGAACTGCAGGGAAGATTTCTTCAAGGAGAATTTCGGCCGACCCTCCGACTGGGGTGAGGCTGCCAATTATCCATTCACTCCTTCCATTACTTTTGATGAACAGATGGACCTGTGGCTGGGTGTGGACAGGGTGGAGCTCCATTACTTCGGAAAGGCGCACACCTCAGGGGACATCGTGGTTTATCTGCCTGATGAGAAGGTGGCTTTCATCGGGGACCTCTATTTTGAGAACAGGCCCCAGCTGATCCATTCCATGAAAGATGGGAATTCATTTGCCTATGTGGAGACACTGAACGGGATCCTGGATAACCTGGACGCAGAAACCTTTATCAGCGGACACGGTGCCCCTGTGGGCAGAGATGACCTTTCGGTCCATATTCTGGCCATGCAGAAGAGGCAGGAAAAGGTGAAAGAACTGATCGGAAAGGAGATGGATCTGGAAGAGGTACTTAGCCAATTCGATGAAAGCGAATCCCGCCTGGTTACTTCCATCTACCAGGAAATTACCGACAAATAAGATTGCGGCGCAGATGAATTATGTCTGGCTACTATCCCTGGTGCTGATTTTCACAACCAGCTGCGATCAGCACACAGGATGGAAGCTCTCCAGGGGTATCTATATTTTAGACCGGGAGTCGCCGGTGGAAACCTTTGCTGAACTGAGATCCAGGTTGCCCAGGAAGGGAATTTATGTTGATCGCTGGGCTACCTGGTGTGCGCCCTGCCTGGAGGAATTCGCCCACTATGACAGCCTGAGGATATTTCTCGATCAACATGACATTGAGATCCTCTTCCTGAATTCGGATATGGGTATCGAAGAGCAGATGTGGTTCGATTTCATCAGGGAAAATAAACTATACGGCTATCACGTACGCATGAATAAAGCCCTCCAGCGGGACCTGATTGATGAGAAGATCTTCAATCCCCGGATTCCCCAATTCATGATTATGGACCGCACCGGGATGGTGCTGGAGAAAATGGCCCTCCGGCCCAGTGCCGGAGAGGAACTCTGCCGACAGCTTGCCGAATTGCTAGACCTCACAGATTAACTCTGCCTGAGGGAGGCAACCTCTCTATTTCGTGATTAATCCCTCCTTCTTCAGTTCATTGAGCAGGTCGGCGGAATACCTGTCAAACCAGCTGTCCAGGCTCGAAGGATTGTATGCTTCGCTCTGTATCGACCAGAGGAGCTGGTCCTCCTCAAGGTCATAGAAATTGCTCTCAATATAGTAGGTTTTATTGGTTGTATAGTACCCGGGAGAGTATACCTGGGGGGAGTAGTAATTGTAGTATCCGTAGTAACTGCCGTACATGCCATAGCTCATGGGATAATATGCCCTTCCTGGCTGGTAGTATTGCTCGGTTTTGACATCAAGCAACGCAATGACAAAGACGGCATCACACCCGGTCCTCCGGATCGCTTCGGCCATCTCCTCACGGCTGAAATTTTCCGAAATGGAGAGGTTGGGGGGAAATACGGCACTACTCACCACTGTTTTCTGTCCCCTTTCGGCAATGAGAGCGGCCATCCGGTCCTCCACAGAGTAACTCGTTCCCGTACTTTGGGATAGCACAATGAGGAAAATGGACCGATAGGGCCCCTTGTTGGACGCATCGGGATTGATCCATGAGTTGGTAATTCGCTGACTGGATCCGCACCCTGCAAACATGAGCGCCAAAAGCAAAAGATAATGATATCTCAGGTGTTTCATCTTTGATGAGTTATGTAAGAAGTATTTTAAATGTAAAGATACTTTTTCCATCCATCGGGCACTCAAAGTTATTTACAGGAAATTCAAATGATTCCCTATCTTTAACTGTGTACAAAAACATCAATCATGAACAGAATACTCACCTCAATCATTTTAATACTGGCAGTGTGCGCTTTGAATGCCCAGGGCATCGAGGGTTCATGGACCGGAAAGATTACCATTCCACAGGGAGAGCTCAGGATCAATTTTCACATTAGTGCTGCAGATGGCGGCTACACCAGCACCATGGACAGCCCGGATCAGGGTGCCACAGGGATTCCGGTAGATTCTACCTTCTATGTGGAACCCGACCTGACCATCAAAATGACAGCCATCGATTTTGTCTATAACGGAACACTGACCGATTCAGATGAGGTCATAGGCACAATGACCCAGTTTGGGCAGACACTTGACCTGAACCTGGTTCGGATGGAGGAGGAGTAAAGATTGGTCTTCGGATTCTACAGGATCCTCAAAGCATCCTGAAAAGTGCGGTGGATGCCCACAGCAATGCCGCCTGGCCGTGGAAGTTCCCGTTGGTCTTCGGGCGGTTCAGGTAGTGTTTTTTCCGGTTTTTGGCATTGGTGCCGATGCATACATTCATCGCCTCTCCCTTCTCATTCACATAGGATGCCAGTGCTTCCCAGCCGGTTTCTATGGTCTCCCGGTACGTCTCCATGGGGAGCCAGCCTTTATCCACACCTGAAATGAAACCGTAGAGGAACATTCCCGTGCTGGAGGATTCGGGGAAGCTTTCCGGGTCGTCGATCAACTGGTGCCACATGCCGTCATCGCCCTGGTAGGAGGCCAGTGTATTCATCATCCTTTGAAAGGCATCCAGCAGTGAGGCATGGTATTCATGGTCCTCCGGCAGCACAAGGAGTACTTCGGTCAGTGCTGCCACTGCCCATCCGTTCCCGCGGCCCCAGAAGAAGGGGGCATCTTCCCGGTGGTGGAAAAGCCCGTTGGACCTTTGCAGCGTATCGACATACACCTGCAGGAAATGAGCCGCCCGGTCGAGATACTCCCTGTCGCCTGTGGATTGATAGGCCTGTACCTGCAATGATCCCACCATGTACATGTCGTCCACCCAGAAACGGGCCAGGTCTGTGAGGCCGTCCGATCTTGGGTTTTTATATTCATCATCGGCCAGGTCCCGGGCAATTTGCAGGTACCTCTCATCACCGGTTTGCCGGTAAAGTTCAAAGGGCCAGATACCGAACACATTGTAATCCACATGACCCCTGTGGGGTTTCCGTTTACCATCGTAATAGGGCTGAAAGCCTTCCTGCATTTGCCGGGTAATGTCTGCATTCCCCGTGGCATCGGCAAAGATCAGCGCCCCGTAATAGGTGCAGGCCTTCTGGTAGCGCCAGCCGAAATAGCGATCCACGATGTTTGCAACCACCCGGTTCCCGACTTCCTCGGGAGAGGTCTCTATCTGAAGAAGATCCGAAGGTTGCGACCGCAGATACGCAGGATGCAGGGCCGCTGCGGCAAATAGCACGATCAGCATCAAATGGAAGGTACTTCTTTTCATGACCCAATATTAATACTTTCTGATGCCACGTTCAAAATCGAGGAACAGACTCTTGCCGTTGAACGAGAATGTGAGGGTGGAATCTTTCCTTTCGGCCTGGATATAGGGAGAATCATACCGTTTATAATTGGTATCCACGGTTTCTCCGTTCACTGTGAAGTCTCCGCCGAATTCAAGCTCATATACAGTCTGGTCGGAGGTATATTCCAGGGTCATGGATACGGTATCAAACTGCACCGAACTGTTCCTGATCCGGCTGGTAAATTCTCCAAAACTTCCGTCATCTGAAGAGGAACCTGCCACTGTGATCCAGAAAGATTTTTTTCCGGGCTGGATCACATCATCCATCGCATCGTCCCTGAAACCAAAATCGCTGGCTCCGATCATGCCTACGTAGGTCTCACCCTTTTTACCGAACAGGTAGTTGTTCTCGATATAGGCTGTATCGAAATCCCCGCTTGGGAAATAGGCCCGTGTATAATCCAGCAGGTAAGACTCCATCAGACCTTTTTTCGCTGGTATGTGGTATATGGAAAGATTGACATTCCTCTCCTGAACCGAATGGGGGAAATGGCCGTATCCCACCCAGTAGTTGGGCGACTGCCGGTCCACATCCTTCTCTGCGGCGGGGTGGTTGTGGAAAATACTGAATTGGTTGCCGACATTCATGCCAAACACATGCTGCTGGTCGCCATAATCCCCGGGCTGGTGGGCCTGTGCCGTATAGATGGAATATTCCGGGGTTTTATAGGTATAAGTATTCCCCTTCTGGATGGCCACCCCGTTGGTTTGCGGATTGATGATCTTCACCACGGTGGGTTCCAGGTGCAGCCAGTGCAGCAGTTTATAGTTCAGAATGGTGAAATCTCCCAGGAATCCATTGGAGAACATGTTGCAGCTTCTCACATGCGCCAGGGAGTTTCTCACCACTTCGGGATTGGTGAATGCCTCCATGCCCCACTGCATCATCATGCTTCGGTTGTCGGTGCCGTAATACCCCTCGGCCCTGAGTTCAGTAAGGTTCAGCCCGTTGCTCTGCCGGATGATTACAGTGGAGGTATCGAGGGCAATCTCCCTGAGAACTGGAGGGAGGGTGTAGCTCTCAGTTTGCATCATGCCATACATCATGCCGGGCCCGATCTCCTCCCCGTTTCCCCAGTAATAGTGGGTGAGTCCGCTGAAATCGGCCGCTTCCCGGCCGATCCTGTTGTTCATATATGCCCGCCCGCTGACCGAGGAGAACATGGTGCCCAGGGATTGAGAGGCAATGTCATAGAACAGCAGGTCCATGATGATCTGGCACCGGGTAACCAGGTCCGGATCCTCTGCAAAATCGATCAGGTTGATCAACGGGCCGATATCCTCCTTGTAGTAGACACTGGAATAGAACTCGATGAATCCGTGGTCCCACCTCATTTGCAACCAGTCCATGATCCGCTCCCGGGCCTTTTCCATGTGCTGTGTTCCGGTCAGGCCGCTGTTTTGGAATTGGGCATCGGGGAATTTCTGCCCGATCAGGTATTCGGCCGAGGCAAAAAGGATCTGGTGGTTCTCGCTCCAGTAACACATGGAATTTTCCCCGGGCTCATCCCACCAGTACCGGAAGTTGAACAATACCTGACGGATCTCCTCCATGGTTTCAGCGGGAACCTCGTCCCCGAAATCATAGAGGATGCGCACCAGGTTCACCAGCCTGAAATCGGAGCAGTCATATTCGTTCCGTATGTACTCCAGGGTTCCGTCGAGCCGGCTCCAGTCAATGGTATCGGCGCCATTTGCCAGTTCATAATAGACCTGATCCTGTTCAAGTTGGATGGGTGGATCCGGCCTCATGGGAAGTGTCTCGTACCGTGAGTTCCGGATATAATCAATCACTACAGTGGTAAGCATGAAACCCAATAGAAGAACAAGGACATACCAGAATCTGAATCTCCTTTTTGGCTTGCTTTTTTCTCCGTATATCAAATCCTTTTTTCTCATTTTCAACAGACTACATATTAAACTTAAACCATTCACTGCCCGGTCCGGCATACATGAAGGTGAACCGGAAAGCAATCCAGGAGACCACCGGCACCCGGATCTCCAGGAAGGTCCCCACTGAGAATTTCTGCTTTTCAGTGAAAATGGTTGCATAGGTGTCCGCCCCGTTTCCCCAGTTCAGGAAATAGGCATTTTCGAGCGAGACCCATTTGGTGTTCAGCCAGGTGAAATGGGTGCCCGCATAGGCTGAGTAGTAGGCTTTTCCGTAAATCTCTCCCCAGCGCAGGCCCAGCACATCGGATGATCCCTTGATGAACCGGTACTGGTCACCGGCATTGGTATACCCCGTTCTCAACCAGGTTGAGATTTGCACCAGCGGAGAGAGTGTCCGGTGGTATTCCCCGCTCAGGTTGAAGGCGTGGTGGCTCCGGGTTCCCTGTAAACCGATGAAGTAGTCGTAGGATCCCACCGCGGTGTATCCATTCTTCCGGTGCCTCTGCCGGTCCACGGTACCGATACTCTCAGAAACCGTGATATTGAAAAAACTATATGTCTCATTCTCCACGTGTACGCCCATCTCCAGCTCTTCCTGGGTAAGCAGGGTGGAATCGTATTCATCCTGCATGTAACGCAGGCTCAGGTTTGGGGAGAACCGGTACTTGTAATCCAGGTGCCACGGATTCCCCAGGACCGCATAAATATCCATTTTGTGGTAGGGTGCGATCATCCGGGTCAGGTATTCGGCCTCCTTCTTTCCATCCACTTCGGTGATGACGCGGTCATAAAATACCCTGGTATCGAGACCCACCTTGGTGCCGATTTCAGCGGTCATGTTCTTATACATGAGCTGGCGGGGCATTTTGAACCTGAAATCCCAGGTGGCACCCGTGGGCTTCTTGTCCCACACAATCTTCAGTTCACTGTTGCTGCCCAGGAAATTCTCATCCCCCACACCGATGCGGTAGTTGTAATCATTTTCACTGCTGTGATCGACAGTTAAGACAGGATAGATCTGGAGCGCATCGAGCGCTTCGATCTTCATCACATTTCCATCTGCAGTTTCATCAATGGTATAGGAGACATCGGCAAAATTCCCGATGTTCCAGACTTTGTTCATGGAGGTGTCTATTTCCCCGTACCTGACATAATCCCCCTCCTCAAACAGTAATTCGTTCTTGATGATACGGTCCCAGGTCATCCAGTTCCTGGAGATCTCGATCCGGTCGATCCGGATTGAATCGTCTGCAGGGCGCGGCTCTTTTCCCCGGGATTCCTGTCCCGGGAGCAGGACCTGCCAGCTGCACAGAAAGAGTGTCGAAAAGATTATCTGCAAGTGCCTGTGAATCATTTACTAAAATTTATAAGGTATCCCCGGTTTAACCGGCTGCAAGATAGCAAGATCTGGAAAAGCTGCAGTTGACATAGATCAAGAACCGGTTCCGTTCCTGGTCTGAGCAGCTGTTCTGCAGCAGGCTCATTTATATCGTCTTCCGTATCCTGCTCAAAGTTTCGGGTGAGATTCCCAGATAGGATGCAATATACTGAAGCTGAACAGCTTGAAATACCTCGGGAGAATTTGCAAGCAGGCGTTCATATCGTTCAATGGCTGTTTCGCTCTGCAGGCTGATCATGTGCTCTTCAAGCCGGATGTAATACTGTTCCATCATTACCCTGCCCACCTGCTGCCACTTCCAGCTATTTCCATACAACCGGTACAGATCATTCCGATGGATTACCATGAGTTCAGCATCTTCCAGGGCCTGAATGTTTTCATGTGAAGGGATCATTTGCACAAAGCTTGGGAGTGCTACCGCCATGGATCCCGGGAGTTGAAAAAAGGTAGTGGTTTCCTTATCATTGACCAGGTAGTATGATCTGAGTACCCCTCTGTTCACATAGGCGATCCGGTTTGCTAGTTGGCCGGCCCTGCAGAAGTATGCATTCTTTTTAAGCGATTCAGGGAAGAATCGTTCCATGGCCCCATCCAGTTCTTCCTCTGTGAAGGGAGCCAGGGACCTAAGCAGTATTTTCAGGGATTCATACTCCATCAACCAACCCCCTGTTTCAGGTAAAAATAAATAAAAGCCCGGAAAACAATGCTTAAGGTTAATTCCTGTGTGGCGGTATCCATTGAACCCAATGGTTATGATTCTTGTTATTTGTCAGGTCAATGAAACGTATATAATCTAACCTGGTTTCTCTTAAGGCAAATTAAATCAGAAATTTATAACTTTAACTTGACAAGCCATACAGGCACATGCCCAGATCGGAACAACTGATTCGCACTAAATTTTTTATTCCCCAACTCACTGGAGACCATGTGAACCGGACCAGCCTGGCAGACAAACTGAGCACCATCAGCGATTACGACCTGACGCTGGTATCGGCGACTGCGGGGTATGGTAAGAGCACCCTTATTGCTTCATGGCTGAGGCAGCAATCCATTGGTGCATCGTGGCTTTCACTGGATGAAAACGACAATGATTTTTTTCTGTTCCTGAAGTATTTCATCGGAGCCATTAGGGAATTCAACGAATCTTTCGGAAATGAACTGATCCAGTTGGTCGAATCCTCTCAACCTCCTACCAGTGACTATATCACCGGTAAACTGATGAATGATCTAGCCGCTCTGAAGGATCCTTTCGTGCTGGTCCTCGACGATTTTCAGTTCATCAGTAAACGTAACATTCTGGACCTGGTCGAGAGATTGGTAAAACATCCTGTTCCGGGTATGCGTCTGATCCTTATTTCGCGCTCCGACCCAAATCTTCCGCTCTACAGATTGAGGCTCCGCGGAAAATTACTTGAAATTCGTACCAGAGATCTATTCCTGGAGTACGAAGAAGTGAACATGCTCCTACGTGAAAGATTTGGAGCAGATCCCTCAGAAGGCCTTGTGAACGCAATCCTTAAGTTCACAGAGGGATGGATCTCCGGGCTTAAAATCCTTATCAAATCAGTGGAGGATTTCCGGGAATTGGAAACATTGATTGAGAACCAGTCTGGTACAGATTTCTTCCAGGTCGGTTACTATCTTGAATCCTACCTGAACTCCCTTCCCGGGACAATCAGAAAGAAGATGCTTGCAGCATCATTGTTCAGAGAATTCACTGCTGAACTCTGCCATTACGTTTGTTCAGGCGGTGATACAACTGACCATGTTGATGTTGGCTCTGATTTCATTCACAAACTTTCATCTGATGGAATGTTCCTCATCCCCCTTGATGCGAGTTCCAATTGGTTCAGGTATCACCATTTCTTTCGTGATTTCCTGACCCGGGAGCTACAGAAGGTGATATCGGGAGGAGAACTGCTCACCATGCACGGGAGGGCCTCTCACTGGTTTGAATCAAAAGGATTTATCGAAAAGGCCATCAGGCATGCCATACGGGCGGAGGATGAGGGAAGGGCCCTGGAGCTATTCTCCATTTACAGGATCCGGTTGCTCACGAACAGGCAGTGGAAGGAACATGAATCGCTGTTGAAATTGTTTTCAGAAAAAAACAGGGCCCATCAACCGGTATTGTTGATATCACGGGCATGGGTGTATATATATCACGGGAAGATGAATGAAGCGTTTACACTTTTATCTTCTATTGATGTAGAGATAGATGAGAGTACGCTGAACTCATCTCAGAGGTCCAACCTGGAGGGTGAATTGAATACCATCCATGCTTATGCTGCCTATTACAAGGGCGACGGGGACCTGGCAGTTCAGAAAAGCCAGCTGGCCATTGAATTGTTGGATCCCGGGAATATTTACCCCCTCGGGTTGGCCTGGATATTCCTGGGCGGGGGATATCAAATGCTGGGGAAAACCGATGCAATCGTACCCCTTTTGTATGAAAATCTTGAGTCTGTCAGGCATGACCATGTCAGGTCCGGTATACTGCATGTGATCTGTTACATACACTGGCTCAACGGGAACCTGGAGGATCTGAAGGGTACTGCCTTGCAACTCATTGAACTGGGTATTCATTCAAACAACTATGAATCCAGGACCTATGGCCACGTTTTTGCGGGGCATTATTATTACCAGACGGATCAGCTCGAATCCGCAAAGGAACATTACATGCAAGCCTACGAATACAGGTTCCATATCCTTGGAAGTGTCAGAATTCATGCAGTAATAGGACTGATAATGACCAGGTTTCAGTTAGGTGACATCGATGGGGCATTTGGTCTGTTGGAAGAACTGGAGATTAATGCAGCCTCTTCGGGAAATGCATACATGAACATGTTGGCCACCCTTGCCAGGGCGGAATTAGAATTCAGATCAGGAAATCATGAAAGAGCTTTCCAGCTTACCCAGAACATCGGGAAGATACCCCCCAGACCCCATACCAATTTCTTTGCTCCTGAGTTATGTATCTCCAAAATCTGGATTTATCATGGTATACCTGCCTGCACGGGGGAGGTAGACGCAATCCTTGATGGCATGGAACGGCATTTGAAAAAAGTAAACAACCGCCGGTTTATCATCGATGTATTCGCCCTCAAATCCTTACTGCTTTATGATCAGGGGCACCAGGAAGATTCGTTCAAATTCATCGGGAAAGCGTTAAGACTGGCCAGGGCGGGAGGTTTCCTCAGGGTATTTCGCGATATGGGAGAAAAGATGAAGGAATTACTCCTTGCTACCCCCCACTCAGCTCCCGAAGATGCCTTTATCGGCCAGATCCTTTCCACTTTCAAAGTAAAAAAAGAGGGTGTTCCATCTGTAGAATTATCCGACAGGGAACACCAGATACTCAATTTTCTTACAAACAAGCTGTCAAACAAAGAAATAGGGGCAAAACTCTTCATTACTGAAAAGACAGTAAAAAACCACCTGAACAGCATCTATCGGAAGCTGGGCGCCAGTGGCCGGAGGGAAGCAATGGACAAGGCCAGGCAATGGATGCTGCTATGATGCTCACAGACCCGACACCTTCCATTCCCAGGCTACAATGAATCCACTTTCGATGTTGGTCCTGATTGGGCCTTATTTGGGTCTTTTGGGTCTTTACCGGCATCCTCTGTTCCTGTTTCTTTGTATTGGATCCAGGGAATATTTTCATGGATCGGTCAAAAGCGATGTGACCCTATGATCAATGATGCGAAAGATAATCTGGGCACTACCAGTACCGGAGGTTTTATTTACCAGCTTAAAGTAGAGGGAAATCTTGATAAACAGAGAATCTCTGAAATGACCGGCATGAACATTAGCGAAGCAACTGAAGGCCGGCTTTGGACATTGACCGGATCATTTCAGGATCAGAGTTCGCTGAACGGTTTGATCAATACCCTGTATCACATGCGACTTTCGGTCATATCCATCGTCAGAGTAAGCGAAAACACTCAAGATGAACATATAAATACTTAAACCATCAAAATGAAACACAATACAACATTCGCAGTTTTAACATTCCTGGGAATCACCTTCCTGAACAGTTTTGCCCAGGAAATGAAATTTGATGCCCTTGAATGGCGGTTTATAGGACCCATAGTCGGAAACCGGGGTTCAGTGGTTCTCGGTCATCCTACCGAAAAAAATACCTTCTATCACGGTGCCAGTAATGGTTTATGGAAAACCGAAGACGCCGGAGTATACTGGGAACCTGTGGGAGACGAATACTTCAACTATGGAAGTATCGGGGCCATGGAATTTTCCGAATCCAATCCTGATATTGCTTATGTGGGTTTGGGAGAACCTCAGATGCGGAACAATGTAAGCTGGGGGGATGGTGTATACAAAACCACCGATAACGGAAAAACATGGAAACACCTGGGTTTGGAAGAATCGAAACACATTTCACAGATCCGTGTTCATCCCACCAATCCGGATATCGTATTTGTAGGAGTTTACGGGCATGCATTCGGTCCCAATCCCGAACGGGGTGTCTATCGCACCAAAGACGGAGGGAATACCTGGGAACAGGTGTTTTACAAGAGTGATAAAGCCGGATGTATAGACCTGGTTTTGAATCCATCGAACCCGGACGAACTGTTCGCAGTCATATGGGAATTTGAGCGGAAGGCATGGGGTCCGAAAACCGGAGGTCCGGAATCAGGACTCTGGAAATCTGTCGACGGGGGGGATACCTGGACGGAGATTACCTATCATCCCGGTTTACCGGAGGCTGGACGCGGCCGTACCGGTATTACCATGTCGGCAGCCGACCCCACCCGGGTCTATGCGCTCATTGACTCTGAGACCAAACCCGGCCTCTATGTTTCCAACGACCTGGGTGAGAACTGGGAATTTGTGACCGATTTTTTCCAGATCATCGGAAGGCCTTTTTACTACAGCCATATTTATGCGAGTCCCCACGATGCAGACATATTGTGGTCGCCTAACAACCGCATGTTTTCATCAGTCGACGGAGGCAGAACCTGGACCCTAGAGCCCGGGATCAAGGATGACTTCCATGATATCTGGATTTGCCCGAAGGATCCAATGCGTATGATCGGGTCCAACGACGGGGGCTGCCAGGTGAGTCTCACAGGTGGAAAGACGTGGTCCAGCCAGTACACCCAGAAGAATTCGCAGTTCTACAGGGTCAATGTGGACAATGAATTTCCCTACAATGTCTACGGTTCCGGTCAGGATATCCTGGCCTACAAGGTGCCCAGCGCATCCAGGTGGGGAGGGATTTCGGGTTATGAGACCACCATTATCGGGAACGGTGAGATCTCGAGTGTCATTCCCAACCCGGAGGATCCCAACATCGTTTACAACATGTCAGGAGGGGCCCCCATGGGGAGCGGCGCGCCCTTCACTGTAAATAATCTTGCCACAGGGCAAAACGAGGTGCGCTCGGTATGGCCGGTGGCCATGTTCGGCCTGAATTCCTATGATCTGAAGTACCGATTCAATTGGGATACACCGTACTTTGTATCCCCCCATGATGCAGGTACCATTTACCTGGGGGGCAACGTTGTGTTCAGGACACAGGATGAAGGGCTGACATGGGAAGTGATCAGCCCGGACCTGACCAATGACATCAGGGAACGACAGAAGATATCAGGAACCCCCTGGTTGTCAGAATATTTCGGGCAGGAAGTGTACAGCACCATCAGAAGAATGGCGGAATCGCCTATGCAGGAGGGATTGATCTGGACAGGCTCCGACGATGGAAAAGTGTATGTTACCAGAGACGGCGGGATCAGCTGGGAGGATGTTTCCATTGCCGCTGCTCCCGAATACTCCCAGATCCTGGAAGTGGAGCCCTCACCCCACGATCCGGGTACGGCATACATTGCCATCAGCAATTTCAACACCTATGACGATTATTCCCCTTACCTCTACAAAACTTCAGATTACGGGAAAACCTGGACCAGCCTGACAGCCAATTTCCCAGGCACAGAGATTACCCGGACCATCCGGGAAGATACAGAGCGCAAGGGCCTCCTGTTTGTCGGCACCGAGACAGGTGTCTTCTACTCCCTGGATGACGGGCAAAACTGGGCCTCACTAAGGGTGAACATGCCTGCCGTACCGGTGGTCGACATGGTGATCAAGGATGCAGACCTGGTGATCGCCACCAATGGCCGCGGTTTCTGGATCATGGACGATATCACCCCGATCCGGGAGCAGCAGGATGTTCAGGTAGCTCTGCCTTTCCACCTTTATCCGGTAAGCGATCACACCCGCTTCGGATACAATTGGTGGCTTGATTATGTGCCGGGAGGAGATCCGGGGGACAAGAAAAACTATTTCGTACAGAACATGCGCCCGGGGCTGACCTATTATGAATTGACGTTTACCCCTGTCAATGGGGAACGGAAGCGCAAGTTCATCGATGCGGGTGACCCCAAACCGCTGGGAGCCATTATCTATTTCCGCCTCAACAGCGAACCCGGGGATATCAGTCTGGCCATCCTGGATCAGTCTGGAAATGAAATCAGGCACTATAACAAGGAGGAGATGGTGCTGAATGCGGGAAATGATGGCTCCCTCAATGGTGGCCTGAATAAGTTTGTATGGGATACCCGGATTGACAGGGTCACTGTCGTACCGGGCAGACCGCCCACAGCAGTGGCACCCATCGTTCCCCCCGGTTCATACTCTGCAAGGCTGACGGTGGATGGCTCCTCCCAAACCCAGGATTTCCAGGTTTTCATGAGCCCAAAGGAGCCCTACACCCAGGCAGAAGCAGAATCTAAATTTAAGTTCTGGATGGACCTGTACAACAGCGTGGAAGCATCCACCCAGAATGTAATTGCAGCCAAAACACTCAAAGAGGGGGTGAATGACAAACTCGAGGCCTTTAAAGCAGGGGGTGCCAGTGCCGGCAAGATTAAGAAGGCCGAGGAACAGGCAGCATTGGTGGCCGGGATTGTGGACGCATACGAAGGGGCCTATGTTTCCACCGGGCGTACGCTGGCGGAGATCATTAACCTGCCGGCTACCATCCTATCCAAGATGGCCTTCCTGAGCGGGATCCTGGATCATTCCGAAGGGCCTGTCACGGAAAACATGAAGGCAGTATACGCCGAACTCCTGGAGGAATCCAAAGCAGCAGATGCGGCTTACAAGGCCAGCATGGACCAGCAACTGCCGAAATTTGAGAAAGCAGTCAAATAGATCCATGCATGTCCCCCTGGGGGGAGATAGCCTTGTATTTGAGGTACCCATGCAAGTTTTGTAGTACCCCTGAACCTTGGATTTGCAAAAACCTTTGTTCTGGGAAAAACACCGGTAAAAGCGACCCTGCAGGGACAATACTTTGTAACGCGTCCCGATGTACTGGGACAGAGTTGGGGTATATTTTTCCAGGTTGTACCGGTAATCAAAGTTCCATGGTAGGTGAATAATCAAAAAAAACAGAATCCTTCAGCCATGAGATTAGTTTATTCCATTATAATACCAGTGATGATCCTGGGTTTTATGTTGATTTCTGCCCATGCGGCACTTGCCCAGGAATCTGAGGAACCGGATAAGAAGAAAGGTGGTTTTGGAGGCCCCGACCAGGTGGAAAGGCAGCTGGAGGATGATGAAGCAGAAAAACAGCCTTTTTTTGAACTGGGATTCCTGCAACCCTATTTTAATTTCAAATCCAACCTGAAGGAAAGAACCGGACTGGGATTCGGACTCGATTATTCTGCAGCCTATTTCGGGGCCAGTGAGAGCCTGGGTGAAAAAAGTGCCGGATCCGGAATGGTCCGGCTTTATGGCTCCTGGGACCTGGTTGGTAAAGGCGCTGATAATACGGGTGCGTTTGTCTTCAAGATCGAGCACCGGCACAAGTATGGGGCCATCCCTGTTAAGTCATTGGGCTTTGAGCTGGGGTATGTGGGTATGTTTCTACCCTCTTTCAGTCATGACGAATTCCGGATGACCAACTTCTACTGGCGTCAGCGCTTTCTGGGTGGAAGGATTTCCATGGTGATCGGTCTGCTGGATGTTACGGACTATGCGGATGTGTACGGGCTGGCCAGTCCCTGGATGCATTTTACCAATTTTGCCTTCTCCACAGGTTCACAGACCATGTTTGTACCCAACGATGTGAATCTGGGAGTGGCTATAGGGGCCTACATTACTGACAATATTTACGCCATAGCCGGGATCAACGATGCCAATTCTGATCCCACCCGGCCATTCAGGAGCTTTGAAACCTTTTTTAGTGAAAACCAATATTTTAAAAGCGTGGAGGTGGGTTGGGTGAGTTCCCGTGAACGGCACTTCTTCGATAATATACACCTGTTGTACTGGCACTCGGACGGAAGTGAGTTTCAGTCAGCGCTTCCTGGTTGGGGGCTCAATTTCTCCGGGACCTGGTTTTTCCAGGGTAAATATATGCCGTTCATCAGAGGGGGATACGCCAAGGATGGAGGCTCCCTGATGCAGAAGTCAGTCAATGCAGGATTCGGTTGGTACCAGGCTGCCAACAGCCACCTATTAGGGGCAGCCATAGGCTGGGGTGAGGTGAACGAGAGCACATGGGGAGAAGGCCTGGATAATCAGATTACCATGGAGGTATTTTACAGGGCACAGCTTTCATCCCGCTTTGCCATCACTCCCACGGTACAGTACATCATAAATCCGGCGATGAATCCCAACACCGGCTCCATTTTTGTCTGGGGCATCCGTGGCAGGTTGTCCCTTTAAACCTAATTTCTTATGCCTCTTAAAACAGAAGCAGGGGCTCATTTGGTTTGGTTAACTATTATCCTGACAAGCCCGGTATCACTCACAGCACAGGATGGTGAGGAACCATTGAAGTGGGATAACCAGCTCTTTCTGGGAAATAAGGTTGCTGCTGTAAAGGGGAACTGGAAATACTCAGGAGAGCTACAGGTGAGGCTGAAAGAAAACTCCCAAACGCTTGACCGGTGGTTCCTGGAGGGAGTGGCCACCTATATGCCATCAAGACACTGGGAGATTGTACCCGATTACCGGTTCAGTATTAAGCCAGCAAATATTGAGCACAGGCCCGGGCTAGGGATCTTGAGAAAAGATCTGTTCGGTCCGGAGGAAAGCCAGAGGCACCAGCTGGTTCACCAGCTTAAATGGCAGGCCGATATAGGTCCTGAGTACGTGAACCATGGTATCCGGTATGTTTTCTTTTATAACTATATCCTGAATGAACAGCTGATCCCCAATGCCGCTGCGGGTGTGTTCTACAGGTGGTCCGAAGGATTTACCGGCTTACAGTTTATTCGCCTGGGAGCAGGACTGGCGTATGTTATCGACATTAAACACTCTCTCAACTTCAGCTATTTCCTGGGGATTACAGATACCGGTGCCGGCTGGACCTACCAGGGGATCCCCTTTGTGCAGCTGATCATCAATATCAACCGCGATTATAAATATGTTCCTGCTAAATACATTAATTTCTAACCAGTTAAGGATTATATAATGAAACGGGTAGTCATATTCTTAGGTCTGTTGTTGCCTCTCATTCCGACAGAGGCCCAGGATGAAGGAACCGAAACGACCTTTAATTTCGGGGGTTATATCAAGGCCGATTTTATCAATTCGTGGTATCAGAACGGGGATGTGGGGGAGACCAGTCCGCTCCGTGATTTCCATCTGCCAGGACAGATCCCGGTGGGAGAGATTGACCGGAATTTTGACCTGGACTACCATGTGAAGGAATCCAGGTTCAATTTTGATGTAAAGACACAGATTGCGGGAAGGGAGATACACGGTTTCATCGAGATGGATTTCCTGATGTCCAAATCAGGGGATGAAAAAATCAGCAATTCATTCAATCCCCGGCTCAGGCACGCCTACGTGGAATGGGACCGCTTCCTGGTTGGTCAAACCTGGTCCACATTCATGATCGTTGTGATCCCTGATGAAATCGACTTTGCCGGAGTGTTGGACGGACTGGTGTTTATAAGGCAACCGCAGCTGCGTTACAAAGCCGGGAACTGGTGGTTCGCCGTGGAGAATCCGGAAACCACCATTACAGAATTCCAGGAAAGTGCAGCTTTGGTCACGGATTCGGAAATTCTGCCTGATATCGTGGCCAGAAGAAATTTTTCGGGCGATTGGGGCACCTGGTCCGTCGCAGCCATAGCACGCACACTTCATAAACGTGATTCACTCACAAACTCAAGCCCGGGATTCGGGATCACCACCGGTGGAAAAATCCTGACGGGAAAGCGGGACGATTTTCGAATCCTTGCCACCTATGGCCACGGTCTGGGCAGGTACCTTGCATCCGGTTTTATCTCTGGGGCAGTAAGAAATGAGGATATGACACTCAATCCTATCCGGACCTTAAGTGGCTATGTGGCGTTTAACCACTTCTGGGTTGAAAAACTGAGCTCCAGTTTCAGCTTGGCTGCATTTCATGCCTTTCAGGACGAACTTATTGCCGGAGCTGGGATCAACCAGTCTTCCTTTAGTGCTTCCGGTAACCTTAAATGGGATCCCCTGCCTAAACTCAGGTTGGGTGTGGAGTATAAGTATGGCTATCGTGGACTTCTTGGGGGTACCCAGGGTGTTTTTCACCGCATCCAGGTGGGGATCAAGTATGTATTCGGTTACCATAATTCAATGGCCGATGAGAAGAGATAGGAGCAGAAACTTTAGAACCCTGCCTCGGCCTCTGATCTGGAAACCGGGCTATTCGGATAGCTCCCCCGGAACAACCTCCACCTCTGTTTTTATTCCTTTTCTCAGGATCCCAAGGGTGGCTTTTCTGCCTATGGTCTCTTCGCTAAGGAATCTTTGCAGGCTGTCAATGCCGGCCACGGAATCACCATTGAATTCCACCACAATATCTCCCTTTTGAAGCTGTCGGTTGTATATTCCCTCTCGTTTCTGAAGTCTTTCGATTTTTATTCCCTTTCCTGATCCCAGTTTGTTGTAGTGGATCACGCGCAATGGGAGCTGCATCAGCTGGCCCGCAATTCCCAGGTATCCCCTGCGGATCCGGCCGTTCATGATCAGTTTCCCTACTATGTACTCTGCTGTCCCTGCACCGATCGCAAAACAGATGCCTTGTGCTTCCCTGATGATGGCCGTGTTCACCCCGATCACCCGGCCAGTGGAATCCACCAGCGGGCCGCCGGAATTCCCCGGATTAAGCGCCGCATCGGTCTGGATCACATTATCAATGGAGCGGCCAGTGCGCGAGGTGAGGGTGCGTCCGAGGGCCGAAACCACACCGGTGGTAACGGAACATTGAAAGCCCAGGGGATTCCCGATGGCAATGGCCAGCTGGCCCACCCTCAGTTCCGCCTTTTCCAGAAAGGTGATGTAAGGGAGATTTTCTGTGTATATTTTTAACACTGCCAGGTCAGTATATGGATCCAAGCCAACGGTTTCTGCGGAGTAAACAGTTCCGTCCTGAAGCTCCACCTCTATCTTTTCACTGTTTTCGGCCACATGGCAGTTGGTTACAATAAATCCTTCCGGCGAGATGATGAATCCCGAACCACCCGCTTCCGCTCCGGTTCTGGACCTTTGCGTTTTCCTTACTTTGATATGCACCACTGCAGGGCTCACCCTCTCGGTTACGGTCACCACTGCACGTGAATAGGCATCCATCAGGGAAAGGTCATCTTTCACCTTCCGCAGGCTTCGCCTGTTCGGTTGAATCTGATCTTCGGTTGATATGGGCAATATGCGTGTCATGATTGTTTTCTCTGGTATATGAGGATGGTGCGGCAACAACCGTGCCTTCCGGAAACCAATGGAAGGATTGGCATAAAAAGGAACTGATTTCAGGCAATATGTCAGTTTTCGCTGACTTTTTCAGATGGATGCGATGATTCTGAAGTCCTCCTGCAGCTTCAGAACTCCACCCTGTAATTCAGGATGGGGATGATCCCGGCAAGCGGATAGTAGACGATGCTTTCCGTTTCCGGGTCATACTCTTCAGCGTAGGCATTTCGGCGGTTGGTCACATTCTGGATATCGAGGGATAGGATATGCTCACTCCTCTCCCTGAAAAAATGAAGATGCAGTCCGATATCGATCCTGAAATAGTCGGGGGTTTTCCGGGTATATAATTCGTCCGTCTTATAGACCGCCTCCCCTTCCGCAATGGATGCCTGGAGGTCCACCGGGATCACCCTTTTTCCGCTAGTCCAGATGATCTTGGAATTCAACCCGATCATCCGGTTCTCCCCCCATTTGATCTCTTTTCCGCCCACCAGGTTGAAAATATAGTTACTGTTATAGCGGGTATGATGCCACTGCCCGTCAGCCGGTTTGTATTTTGAATCGAACAGGGAGGCAGTGACCATTCCGTAATACCCCCTGGTATAATATTTCTGAAGGGTAAATTCGATACCGTAATTCCTTCCTTTACCTGTATTTACCAGTGTATCATTCGGATAAAATCCCCCGAAAATAGGGGACCAGTATTTATCCGGATTGCTGGGGACCGGAAGGTTCGGGATGTGTTGGTAATAGGCTTCTGTTTTTAACTGGATATCTGACCAGACTGTTTTTTCATACCCGGCCACAAAATGGAGTGAACGTGTCATTTCCAGATCAGTATTAGGTCGGGTAATGGTGCCATCTTCAGATTCAGTCTCCACGAAATACACAGGCAGACTCTCGTTTTTGCTGTGGCTGCCAAATCCGAAACTCAGTTTCTGACTTTTGGGAAGCTGGACCTGGAATCCCAGTCTGGGCTCGATGGAGTGGTCCTGGCTGAGGCCAAAATAGGCATAGTGCAGACCGGCGGTAACAAGGAACCGGTCATTGAACCTGTATTTGGATTGGGCATATCCCTGAAACAGGCTGGTACTCCCGGTACCTTTTAAAAACCTGCTGAGGAACCCGTTACTGTCGGCTATGTTTGAATAGTAATCATAGTGGAGGGAGTTCACGGTGACCCCCGCCCTGAGAGTCAGGTGATAGGAAACCTTCCTGTTGTACATGCTGGTTACCCTGAGGGCACGGTTCCGAAGTTCATCCTCCAGATATGGATGAAGCTGGCCCAGGCTGTCCATGGTCTCATAATTCTCTGAACTGTAATTGTATGAGTGGGATACCACGGTTCTCACATAGGACCGGTCATCGGGAAAAATCGTATGCGTCAGCCCGGTGGCATACATGCCCGTGCTGGTATAATCGCTGTATCCCTCTTCCGGACGGTCGCCCAGGGCAATATCGGGAACAAATTTCTCATCATCGTCAGACAATCCACCCAATCCCCAGAATGAAAAGGTTCCTGCATTTTTTGCAGGAAGATTGATTTTAAAAGAGAGGTCCTGGTAATTGGGCAGGGCATTTTGTGATACGCGGATGTTCATTTTATTGATAAGCGAGAGGGTAGCGTACCGGTAATTCACCAGGTAGGATCCGCTGTACCCCTTCTTAAAAGGGCCCTCGGCTGATAAGTCCACTCCAAGCACCCCTGCCTGGGCCGAAAACTCGTGCTTTTCGCTGTTTCCGCTTCGTAACCGAAGGTCGAAAACTCCTGAAAGCGCGTTACCGAATTCAGCAGGAAATGCTCCTGTGAAGAAATCGGAAGTGGCAAGCATGTCGGAACTCAGAATACTCACAGAGCCCGAGGTATATCCCTCCTCTGAGAAGTGGTTGGGGCTGGGGATCTCCACTCCTTCGAGCCTCCATAACAGCCAGTTGGGGGAATTCCCGCGGATCACAATCTCATTGGTCGCATCATCCGTACCGGAGACCCCGGCAAAAACCAGGACCATCCTGGCAGGATCGCTGATGCTGGCCGCATACCGTTTGGTCTCCTCTACGCTGAACGACCGGGCACTGACGGTGGCCATCTGATTGACCGGTTCACCTTTGATCATGCTGACTGAAACCTCCCCGATCGATTCACTCTTTTCGGTGATCGCCACAGTAATTTCAGCTTCCCTGGAGGATCCAACAAAGATCTCCGACAGCACCACCTCATCATACCCTACATAGGATACCATCACCGTGTGTCGCCCCACCGGCAGGTTCCCTATCCTGAACCGCCCCTGGTAGTCGGTGGTAGAGCCTCTAGCCGGTTCTGTATGGAGAACCACCACGGTGGCAAAGGGCAGCGGCACCCTGGATTCCCTGTCTATGACAGTGCCCCTTAACACCCCTTTCCTGCTTCGGGATTTGGAAGAGTTACCCTTGTTTTCGTCACTCTCGGGTGTGATGATGATGGCATCATTCAATCTTGTGTAAGTCATGCCGGTACCTGTCAGGCACTGTTCAAGTACCTCATCCACGCTTCCTTCTTTTACTGAAACGGTGACCGGGGGGCACTGTTCCAGTTCTTCGTGGTTATAAATAAAATTGATCTCTGTCTGGCTCCTGATACGTTCAATGACAGCCTCTATGGTGGTATCTGTCAGCTGAATGGTGATCTTGGGGGACTGGGCGTTTACATATGACGCTGGAAATGTAAGAATCCCAAGTATTAAAATCCGGATCAACCTGGCCACATTATCGGTTCTGAATTTGTTGGGAAGAGAACCGGATATTTTCGGATACATCCTCATCTTCCCCCCTAAAGTATCACTACTGTTCCTTTTCTGTATTCAAATTTAACCTCTGTGGTCATTTCTAACATTTCGAGGATGGAGGAGATGGATGCATCCCTGTCAAGGCGGGCTGTAAAATGATAACCCATGGCCTCGCTGTTTTCGAAACGGTATTCGAAATCATACCACCGTGCCAGTCGTTTCATCACCGCGTCAAGGTTTTCATTATCGAACTCAATCTTCCCCCTCATCCAGGAGGTGAAGTAGGAGGTATTGACTTCTTCAACGGAGATGGCTGAACGGGCCAGCTCAAGTACTGCCTGGTCGTTGGGTGCCAGTTCCTGCCTTTCAATGCTTGCACCGTTGTCAGATAATACTTCCACCATCACTTTCCCTTCTACCAGGGTAGTCCTGTATGCATCTTCATCCGGGTAGGCCGTTACATTGAAAGAGGTTCCCATTACCCGCACGTCCATGTTCCCGGAATGAACCACGAAAGGTGAGCCCGATTGGGTTACATCAAAAAAGGCTTCCCCTTCCAGGAAAACTTCACGGGTGGATCCGTTGAAAGAAACCGGGTACTTCAGAGAGGAACCTGCATTGAGCCAAACCTGTGTTCCATCGGCAAGTTTCAGTTGATAGCCCCCACCGCGCGGGGTTCTCAATTCATTGTAGGTCGATTCGATTCGATCTCTCCTGCGTTCAGATGTGAAATAATCCAGCATCGACCGGTTATTCCTGATGGTGGTTCCCCCCTCTCTGATTTCATCCGGGGCCGCCTCACTGTTCAGGGTTACGGTGCCCCCGTCCGACAGGATCAGCAGGGCTTTCTGAGATCCAGGGTGGATCACCTCATCCAGATCGGCCAGTGTGGCAGGAGCCGGCCTGGAAAGAATGAGCCATGCTCCCCCCGCTATCAGCACAGGGAGAAGAATGGCTGCGGCATAGCGCAGAAATCTCTGGGTGGAAAATTGGATGGTCTTTGTTGGGAACAGCTGATCCTCCAGGGAAGACCAGACTTTTTCTTTATCCTTATCAAACAGGTCGTAAATCTCAAGCCGGCTCAGCTGGTTTTTCGGATCTGTGGCCCTGTTATACAGGTTCAGATGGTCGGGGCTTTGGCTGATCCAGCTGTTAAGATCAGCCTGTTCATCCGGAGTAATGGATCCCCGGATCTTCCTGACAATCAGGTTGGCTATTTGAAAGTTGTTATCCATGAGTGCATAACTTTACACAGCTAAAACAACCATGCTTCAAACCGGGTGAAAGAAATTGTATATTTTTTTTCATTTTGTTCATATGGAGCTCGTCAGCATGAGCAATATCACATTGGAGACCGGTCCCATGGCATCCTTAATCTTGGCGTATGCAATCTTCTTCTGGGTTTTCACGGTGTTGATGGATACCTGCAACTCATCGGCAATTTCCTGGTTTTTCATTCCGTTAAGGGCCAGCAGCATGATTTCCCTTGAGGAGGCCGGCAGGTTCCGGATCTCTGCAAACAGCTGGTTGAAGGTCTCCTCTTCAATTACATGCGATTCAAAGTACTGATCCGATTCGAGATTATAGAGCAGCGCACCTTCATGCTTTCGTCTGACCGACTGATGCTTGAGGTGGTTCAGGCATTTGTTCCTCACCGATGTGTAGAGAAAAGCTTTCACGGCGTTGGGGTGGTCAAATTTCTCCCTTCCCTCCCAGAAACTGATAAATGCCTCCTGAACCATGTCCTCCACCGCATGGGCATCCTCCACATATTTATATCCGAAAGCAGCCAGGGCATTGAAATAAAGATCAAAGAGCGCCCTGAATGCATTCTTATCACCCCTCCGGATCTGTTTAAAAAGCTTTTTATCCACCTGGTTCACAGGAATAAGAAAGCCCAATATTAGCAATAATCTGCTATACCCGGAAAAGTTTAAAAGCTAAATCATTTGAAAGAACTTGTCCTGTTTCGGTCAGAGGGTGCGTGTGAAACCGAGCTGGAGGGCAAAATTGTAGGTAGAGGTGGTCTTGTGAGGGACCTGCCAGTAAACCTTGGGCCGGAGCCAGATCAGGTTACGTTTCCCTGATTCCCTGGTCAGGTTGTACCCCAATCCCAGGGTTAGCGAGGGCATGAAATCGGGCGGATTGGTCCTTGATGTCTCGGTGACCG
>Ga0209536_100002861_pt1 | contig 27965 bp, 23 predicted proteins | sample DeeMarSeWOR28_12_FD_187461 | JGI IMG/M metagenome (GOLD analysis project Ga0209536, IMG submission 187461) | Marine sediment microbial communities from White Oak River estuary, North Carolina - WOR-2-8_12 (SPAdes) (version 2) | ecosystem: Environmental > Aquatic > Marine > Intertidal zone >... | reverse complement strand
AAACGTCAGGTGATCTTTTAGCTCTTTTTTGGTAAAAAAGGCGGTCCCGTAGATCCGCTGAAGCTGCGGCCTTGAGGGGTCGGCCCGCCAGTAAGCGCCGGAGACCTTGGTGAGTTTGATATGCTTCACATACCCGGTGTGCGGAACATGGGGGCCGCGACATAAATCCGTAAATTCGCCTTGCGTATAAAACGATATCACGCCGTCATCCAGCTCTGAAATCATCTCCATCTTAAATGGCTCGTCCTTATAAAATTCCATGGCCTCGGTCTTGGAAACTTCTTTACGTTGAATAGGCAGTTTGGCATTGACGATTTTTTTTATCTCTGCTTCAATCTTGGGAAAATCATCTTCAGAAACCGGCACCATATCGATGTCATAATAAAAAGCATCCTCGACGGCAGGCCCAATGGTTAGCCTTGCATCTTTATAGAGGCGTAAAATGGCCTGGGCCATGACATGGGCAGCACTGTGGCGTAAAATATCCAGTGCTTCCGGATCTTTGGTCGTAATCAGCCGAACCTTGGCATCATGATCGACGGTAGCCGTCAGATCCATCAGCCCGTCATCCACTTCCATCGCTACGCAATCACGCGCGAATCCCTCCGATATGCTCCTGGCCACGTCCATGCCGGTCGGCGAATTCTCGAAAGCCTTTTTATTGCCGTCTGGAAAGGTAATATTTACCATTGCACAAACACCTCTTCGTATTTTATTAAGTCACAAAGGATAGCAGATTTAATGATTGCAGCAAAGCACAAAATTGACTATCTATAGGGACAAGCGCTATCCCGCATCATATCAACCATGGCTTTGCAGGCGCTTTGATGCGTATAACAAAAAGAGATACAATTAGGGGAAACACCCTTGCGGGTCAAGGAAAAAGATGAAAACAGGCAGAACTCACCGTTATGAAATAATCGATAGCCGTTCCGGGCTTGATGAACTCACCAGGGCGCTTCAAAATAAAAAGGTCATCGGCGTCGATCTGGAGGCGGATTCCATGTACCACTTTAAGGAAAAAGTCTGCCTGATCCAGATGGCCGCCGATAACCTCAGCGTGGTTATTGACCCCCTTCAGATCAAGGATTTGTCCGCATTGAAACCGCTGTTCAGAAGTCGTGATACGCGGAAGGTATTTCATGGCGCAGACTATGATATCCGCTCTTTATTCAGAGATTTTCAGATCACGATCAATAATCTGTTTGACACCCAGCTGGCATGCCGTTTTCTGGGCGTCCGGGAAACCAGCCTGGAAGCCGTGTTGAAAAAATGGTTTGGGGTTAGCCTCAACAAAAAATATCAACGCAAAGACTGGTCCAAACGCCCATTGCCGCAGGAAATGGTTGTTTATGCGCTGGATGACGTGCGTTATCTCATCAAACTGGCCCACCGGCTTGAATCCGAACTGGGAAAAAAAGGCCGGCTGCCATGGGTCGAGGAGGAATGTATTTATTTAAGTCGCGTGCGAATGGTTGCAAACGATACCGGCCCCCTGTTTCTTCATTTCAAAGGCGCGGGAAAACTCGATCCGCAAAGCCTGGCTGCATTAGAAGCTTTGCTGCAATTTCGCAAAGCCATCGCTGAAAAAAAAGACCGGCCGCTCTTTAAAATTATTCGAAACAAATCGCTTCTGCAGCTGGCAGTCATAAAACCTAAGAATATGGCCCAGTTGGAAAAATCCGGGACGTTAAGCCCCAAACAAATCCACATGTATGGCCAAGAAATCATTTCTGCGATAACGGCAGCTTCCGGCATTCCTGACAAGGATCTGCCGGAATACCCGCGCAAAAAAGCCCCCAATGTCCCTGCACGGGTGGGAACAGGCGTCAAATCGCTGAGGGTCTGGAGGGATCACCAGGCCAGGGCACTTGAAATCGATCCATCCTTGATCTGCACCAACGTACAAATCAGTCTGATCGCCTTGCAAAATCCCCGAAGCCTGGTGCACCTCGCAAGGATAAAAGAATTAAAAAAATGGCAAATAGAAACCTTTGGAAAGGATATTGTTGAAGTCTTGAAAAGCACGAATAGATAAAATCAGGGGTATGAACTGCCGGGATCCGGCAAAAAACGAAATTGTTGCGGGGGACATATGGAAGAAAACGTTACATTCATGTCCGCAGATATAAGGATAGAGGGCCTGCTCAACAGAAATGAGGGAGATAAAGGTGCGGTTCTGACCCACCCTCACCCTTTGTATGGCGGCGACATGCACAATCCTGTCGTTCAATCCTTAACCATGGCGTATCACAAAAAAGGGTATTCCACCTTGCGATTCAATTTCCGTGGCGTTGGCAATAGCCAGGGAAACTTTGCAGACGGCCTCGGGGAGCAGGCCGATGTTCGTGCGGCCCTGGCTCACCTTGCCGGGCTGGGAATAAAACGATTCGATCTGGGCGGCTACTCTTTCGGAGCCTGGGTCAATGCCCATTTGAATTGCAATCAAGACAGCATAGCAGGGATGGCAATGGTGTCACCCCCGGTTGCCTTTATGGATTTTGACAACATCGGCAGCATCGACTGCCTGAAGCTAATTGTCACCGGCAGCCGCGATGACATTGCCCCGGCTGATAAGATCGCTGCCATGCAGACGGTGTGGAATCCCCGGGCATCCTTTGAAGTCATCGAGGGAGCAGATCATTTCTACTGGGGTCATACGGATACGCTGGAAAGTGTTCTCGCATCAAATATCTGAGGGTGGGAAGAGTTTTTCAATAAGCATCTACCAAGGAGGCTGAGATGATCGATCTTAGGAAAAGGGCTTTGGAAAATCCTGATAAACCGGCCTGTATCATGGCGGGAAGCAATGAGGTGATCACCGCGATGCATTTTGAAGAACGGGCGAACCGATGTTCTCATCTGTTTCGCGATTTGGGACTGCAGATCGGAGATCACATTGCCATTTTTATGGAAAACAATCGCTATTTCCTGGAGATGTGCAGCGCTGCCGGGCGGTCCGGGTTGATTTACACACCGATCAGTACGTATTTAAAGGCTGCCGAGATTGAATACATCGTCAATAATAGCGGCGCAAAAGCCTTTTTCACCTCCAGGACGATGTACCATGCAACACCTTTGCCAAAAGATCTGATGCCGAATGTGGTCTCGCGGCTGATGGTCGGTGATGCTGTTGATGATTTCGAATCATATGAAGATAGGGTGGCCGGGTATCCGAACACGCCGATCAAAGATCAGATGTCCGGGCAGGACATGCTGTATTCCTCGGGAACCACCGGTATGCCCAAGGCGGTAAAAATGAATTATGAGCCTTTGCCCTACGGCGAAGTCACGGATGCGGCTAAAATGGTGATTGCCCTTTACGGGTTCGATGAAAACACCGTTTACCTCTCACCGGCACCTCTCTATCATGCTGCTCCTTTGAGATTTACCCTGCTGGCACTCTATGCCGGCGGCACAGTCATTGTGATGGAACGTTTCGATGCTCTGGAATCCCTGGCCTTGATCGAAAAGCATAAAGTCACCCATAGCCAGTGGGTACCCACCATGTTTGTCAGGATGCTCAAGCTGCCGGAAGAACAGCGCCTCAAATTCGATGTGACCAGTCAAAAAATAGCCATTCATGCCGCCGCGCCCATTCCGATCCCCGTCAAGGAAAAAATGATCGGGTGGTGGGGTCCTGTTCTATTCGAATATTATGCCGGGACCGAAGCAAACGGTCTTACCGCGATTTCGTCCGAGGAATGGCTGATGCACAAGGGGTCCGTGGGACGTGCCTTCATCGGCACGGTTCATATTTTGGATGAACAGGGCAATGAGCTTCCGCCGGGAAAACCTGGCCTGGTCTATTTTGCCGACGGGCAGGAATTCGAATACCACGGGGATCCTGAAAAAACCGAAGCATCCCGCAATCCACAGGGTTGGTCGACGATCAATGACATCGGTTATCTGGATGAAGAGGGTTATCTATATCTAACCGACCGTGCAACCAATATGATCATTTCCGGCGGCGTCAATATATATCCCCAGGAAGCCGAAAATGTCCTGGTCATGCATCCCAAAGTCATGGATGCAGCCGTGATTGGGGTCCCCAATGAAGATTTTGGAGAAGAAGTCAAGGGAGTAATCCAGCCAAGGGATATGGCCGATGCCAGCCCTGAACTGGAGCAGGAACTGATAGCCTACTGCCGCTCAAAACTGTCCAAGATAAAATGCCCGGTCAGCATCGATTTTGAAGCCGAGTTGCCGCGGACCGCCACGGGAAAGCTTCTCAAGCGGCTGCTCAAGGAACGCTACTGGGGAAAATAGTGGAAACCTCAAAAATGTCTTTTGGCCAAGCTCTTTGTTGACGCCACGTTTCAAGTCCTCGATCCGCCTGAAACGGACCTGCGGTCTTTGATACAGCAAGCTGTCAAGGAAATTGGTCGCTTTTAGAGGTATTGCACCCGCATCGGCTTCCTATCAACCGTGCGATAAAACTGAAGCTCGGGATATCCTAATATCAGAACACTGTATACTTTGTGGCCCTCTGGCAAATTCAATTCTTCAACTATGGGTTGATACGTATTGGCCGCGAATTCAAAAAGCCCGATATAACATGTTTCCAGGTTTATGGTTCTGGCAGCCAAGGTGACCGTTGTCGATGCAATCACACAATCGTCCTTGGGGCAGCTGGTTTCGACGGGTGAATGGAAGATCATCACAACCGGTGCCCGGTGAAAAATTACCTCTAAACCAAATTTTCTGGCCGTTACGATCAGATTGAGTGTATCGGTCATGGTGAGCGCCGAGGTAATTATCTGAGGCACTTCCATTCCGGCCTCCCTATAGGCCTCAGCCTCCCTGGCGAGGCTGTCGATTTCGTTTTCGAAAAAGTCGACCGTGTAATTTGATAATCGCTCGATTTTTCCTCTGTCCTGAATAATCATAATTTCTAGTGTTTGCCGGTTGCTGCCAGTCGGGGCATAACGGCACAGATCAACCAGTGTTTCCAAATCCTTTCTGGGTACGTCCTTTTCCAGAAATCGCCGATGGCTTCTGCGTCCCCTGACAAAATGGATAAAATCCTGGGTGCCGAAAGAAACACTGCTGTCAATATCGATAAAATTTTCCATGTCCATTTTGCAGTGGCTAATCGCCGCATTCGGGCATAGCGCTACACAATGACCGCACAGGTTGCAGGTTTCCTCACCGGCTCTGGATTGAATCTCGTCTTCGGTCTCACGGTAATTCAAGGGACATCGCATCACACATATGCCACATCGGTCACAAAGATCTTGGTCTATTGAAGTCCAACTCATCTTTTCTTTCCCCTTTCGTTTGAAATGCTTGTCATCGGCTGTCCCTGTCAAACTGTTTCCGATTCACAGGCGCTAAATTAATTCCATGTTCACATCTTCCACTTTTGCAGCGTCGGCGGTGTAAAACAGAGAAGAGATAAAAAAGAAAACGGACGCCAGAAAAGTAAAGGCCGGCAGAAACATCAGGGCTTTTTCAAGGCCGTAGAGATCGGATAATGCTCCGATAACCGGGGGCCCCAGCGCGCTGCCGAGAATATGCTGCACGATGACACACAGGCTCAATGATATGGCCCGCAGACCCGGATGAACGACATCCTGGGTAACGGCAGCACCTGCAGGCACAAAGGCAACCGCGCTTATACCCGCAAAAAGCAACGCTGCATATTGTGTCGGTCCTCTGAGCAGCACAAAAGCGATTAGAAATGCAAGGGCGGTGACCAAAGACGAAATTGAGGGAAACAGCGACCTGGCGTTCGTTCTTGTTTTCAGCCATTTATCTGCTAAAAATCCTCCCAAAGGCGCACCCACCAGTGCCAGCAGCATGACAGATCCGCCTTTGATGCCGGCCTTGTCCATCGGTAGATTTTCGAACCGGTGATAGTAGGTCGGCAACCAGCTCATCAGAGATGTCGTCACAAAGGTAGAGGCTGCAAAACCCAAATTGTTAAAAATAAGCGTCCTGTTGGTCACAAATTGAGCGGCAATATCGCTCAATTTCATTTTGACGCGACTGTTTGAACCCGGCGCTTCAGCGATTTTAACCAATTCCACCGTTTGATAGTCTTTTACAAAAAAAAACAGCAGCGCCACTGCCAGGCCCGGTAAGGCCACGATGCCAAGAGCATGCCGCCATCCGTAGCGCTCGGCAATAAAGCCGCCAAGAGCGATGCCCAGTGCGCTGCCTAATGGAATCGATGCGTTCCAGATGCCCAGCATCTTGGCACGGCTTGCGGCCGGAAACATCGCTGATATCATCGCCGTGCCGCCGGGAGCATACCCTGCTTCTCCAATTCCGACAGCCGTTCTCGCCGCAAACAGCTGCCCGAAATTTCTTGTGAAGGCACAGGCAAGTGTTGCCATACCCCAGAACAGGGACATCAGCCCGATGCATTTTTTTCTGCTCCAACGATCAATCAAAATCGAGACCGGCAGGGTAAATACCAGGATCGACCAGTAGACCGCCGATACGAGCAGTCCGCACTGTGCATCGGTTAGACCCCAGTCTTTTTTGAGGAAAGGGAAAAGAGATACAATCACCAGCCGATCGATATAATCAAACATATAGAGCAAAAACAGCAGAATAAAGGTGAAGTAGGCAGATGAATTGCTCCCGTGAGAATCTCCGGCGCGGCTGTTATTCATAATGAAATGCTCTCCTGGAAAACCGACCCGATTGATGTGTCCGCATTAAACCGGTGTATGGGCGAAGTTTACCCCCGCCACCGCATTTACTTGATGATCACGACCGAATTTAGGCAGTTTTATATGCCCCATATTTTTTTGTAGCTTCAAACATGGCGATGCAATTTTCAGGATTAACACCCGGATGCAGCGAGTTGGAGGAGCACAGTATATATCCGCCACCGGCCGCGGCATCGATAATCGCTTCTCTGACCGCTGCATCAATCTGTGCGGGCGTTCCTTCGGGCAAAAGTTCGACACAGTCGATGTTGCCCAACAGGCAGATCCGGTCGCCGCAGTATTGTTTCACCCTTTTCAATTGCATACCTGCCTGAGGCTCCAGGGGGTTGAGGCCGTCATATCCTGTAGCAAGAAGGGTGTCCATAATCGACCAGAGATTTCCGTCGCTATGGCGCACCACCTTTAGCCCCCGTTCATGGGCCCGGTCAACGAGCATTTTATTATACGGATTGATAAATTCTTTGAAATGCTTCGGTGAGACCATTAGCGCGTTCGTATTCGCAATGTCATCTTCGACCACCAGAACATCGAGCCCGGCCTCGACCAGCATATCAAGCTGTCTAAGGTTGTATTGCGTTACCATTTCGGCCGTACGATGGACAAATTCGGGATCGGTAATAAAATTAACCATCAGATTTTCCATGCCGACCAGGCGCCAGCTGCGAACGAATACCCCTCGCATCAGCCAGAAAAGCGCCACCTTGCCCTTGAAACGATCTTTGGCCAGATCGAGCAGCAAAAGATGCTCGCGCAGGGGTTCGGGAGGCTGAAAGCAATTCAGCTCTTCGATGTTTTTGACCGGATGGCCTTTAGCCACCGGGATGCCATGGGGATTGCGTATGTACACGATCCCCCAGTCATCTTGCACACGCTGCTGATCGATGGCGGTTTCATGACCGATCTCAAAAGAGGTAAAGCCGTCGACACCGAACTCCTCATGGATCAGAAAAAGGGTGTCCACTAATTTTGATTTTTCCGTATCGTTCATTTCATAGAAATCTTTTGGCTCAGGCAGACCGTCGGTCAGATGATTTCCAATACCGATAATCGGAGCTTCATTGATTCCGTGAATATATAGCGGGACGCGATCAGGTTCCTGTCTTTTTAACGCTGTTAAAATTCTTTCTTTGCCGGTCATGTCGTTTTCTCCGCATCAACCAATAATTCTAGATTCGGGCAATAATCACCCACAGGAGGCCCCCGGTGCGATTATATGATAATCGCTTTTCATCATTTTGATTCACAGCGGTCAGCGCCAGGAATCGATATTATCCAGCGGATATATGGGCCGGGGAAGATTTTTGTATTTCAGCTGGAAAACATCAACACTGGTTGTCCCCGGCGTTGCAATGTTGACGGTCTTGCGATTGTAGAGCAGATATCGGTAGCGGAACGGAAACAGATTTTTGACCACGACGATATCCGCCTTCCACAGGCTTAATCCCAGGTCGGAGAAAAAGCTGGGGCTGCTCAAAGAATCAGCCAGTTCACTGATAATCAGATGAATGCCCTGATATTTGAGAATTACCGTTTTGCCCAGACGCCCATCTTTCTTGTAAATCAATTCTCCGGTGTAATTTAATGGCCGGTTGTATACCTTATCGAGCTTGCCGCCGACCGTGAGCGATATCTTTTCACCGATGTCGTGGCTGAACGCTATTTGGGCAGCTTCTTGATCCCGAATGGTAAGGTATGAGGTTAAATCGGCACCCTCATCCATCAGCGCCTTGAGAATCCAGGTATTCTCGCCGGGTGCACCGGCCCCTACACAATCTGAGGCATCACAGAACACCACAGTGCCGAATTTGCGACGAAACCATTTATCCCGGGCGATGGCAACACCTTCGGCAGCTGTATGGGGGGCCGGGTGCTCTACCGCCCGTACCGCCCAGTTGAGCTCGGCCAGTTCGTCGGCAAGTTTTTGAGCCAATTCCGGTTCATCGTCGGTTACAGCCACGGTGCTCCAGCCAAGCTGCGGCTGGTTGGTCCACAGATGAACCATAAAATTGGAGACACACAGCACATTATCGTTCTTTTCCATCTTTTTCATCCGGCGAAAAATCGATCTCATCGGCGAGAGAAAGTCGATGGTCATTCCACCGCCTTTTAACAGTCGCATTTTGTTGACCACCATCACCGGTTTGATTTCCCCCTGGATCGTCTTTACCAGGATTTCGCCGGATCGATACCCGGTGTCGTAATGGTCCCGGTGGGGATTGGTTTTATAGCCCACGATAAAAGTGGCATGCTTTGCATCTTCGCTGGTGATGTTGGCATGCAGGTCGTAAGAAACACCGATGGGCAGGTCCTTTCCAACCGTTTGGCGAATAGCGGCTAAAAGATCACCCTCGGGATCGTCCAACCCCTCAACCCCCATGGTGCCGTGCAGCGAAAGGTAAATGCCCTCAAGATTTCCAATGCCCGTTAAACCGGTCAACAGGGTCATCTTAAAATGGTCATACAGCTTGCGCTCAACCGGGCCGCCGGACATTGCCTTGGCCTTGAGTATGGGGATCACACGAATCTGCTCCTGGCCAAAATCGGCAACCGCATCCAGAAAACCGGCGATTTGCTGATCTTCTTTTCTGCTGTAAGGGATGATTTCCTCACCATATAGCAGAACTCCAGCCTCAAATTCTCGCCGGGTCGTCAGTACCGCCGAAAACCCGTTTTCCTCCTGGCACAGCTCGGCCACCGCTATTGTTTTTGTTCCCGCTTCCGCAGGGGGGCTGCCCGCCTCTGCGGCTCCAAAACCTGAAAACTCAGACACCCCCGCAAGCATGGTCATGATCCAGGCAACAATTAAGATTTTCTGCATGATATAGGATTCCCCGTTATCTAGGGTAGATGAATTCGAGGTTTGAAAAAACGTCAAACCGCCGCAATCTCGCCTCTGAGCGTTTTCTTCAGCCCTTCGAAAGTCCCCCGCCAGCCTGCACCTTCGCCGGCCATTATTCCGATGATCACATCTTTTTCAACACTGACTTCAAGAACGATTTCCTCATCACCGAATTTAAGCACCGCCTCCGCCCATCTTTCCGCCGGCAGGCCGACGGCTTCACAATCATAATCCGTTCGCACTTCGACTGTCATTCTAATTTCAGTCATGAAATCCTCCCCATTTCTCTCCGCCGCGGGTTTTATGCCGCTTGTCATAATAATTTGTCTTGATAAGGATGGCGGCATAAGTGATTGTAGCAAAAAACGATCCCCCATCGAAACGTTTTCATGACAATTACTATATACCATATTTCCGGGACATAACACTAAATGAGCTGATGCAATTTCTGCACAAGGTCGTCGATTTCAGGGCCGCAGAAGCAATATTTCATCTCCACAAAACGCTTGCGCATGGCGCTCACCTCGTCTTTTACATTTTTGTCTTTTTGAATGACATCGGCAATCAGTTGGGCCAATTCCTGGAAATCCGTCGCAGTCATGCCGAATCGGGTCATTTCCTGTACACCGGTTCGCAGGGAACCTGCTGCGGTGAATCCTTCTTCTTCGGGTGCTGCCTGGTAGTTGAGAATGATATTGTTATCTTCCAGACGTTTTGCAATTTCCGGAGCCCGCGCATATCCCACATTCAAGATGACCTGATGGGTCTCCGTATAGGAAACTGCCGGATCTCCGGCGACCGCCAGGCCACAATCCTTGCATGAGCGGGCAAACGCCTTTGCATTGTCAATAATGTTTTTCTGGTATTGATCCTTGAAATGGTTCATCTCGTAAGCTGACAGCAGCAATCCGAGCAACGTCCCGAGGTGATGATTACTGGTGCTGCCCGGAAATGCCCGGCGCTGGATGGCCTCCCAGAAATCATAGCGAACGTCTTCTTCGGTGTAATTGACGGCAATGATGCCGCGCTGGGTGCCATAATAAGTTTTGTGGGTAGACCCGGTTACAATATCTGCACCTTCTTGAAAGGGTTGCTGAAAATGCGGCCCCACCAGGCCCAGGACATGGGCCATGTCGTACATCAGCATGCAACCCGGAGAAACCTCGCTGATAATGGCCCGCATTTCTTCAACCGGCTCGCGGTGAATGATCATGCTCTTGCCCAGTATGATCAATTCCGGCCGATGTTCGGCAATCAGCTCCCGCGCGGCGTCGACATCGATTTTATAGGGATTGTCTTCCAGAACCGGGAAATTCACCACCGCCGGCTTTTCCCATTGTGGATCACGCATGACATAATCTCGCAGGGCTCCCATGGGCTGAGCGCTCAGATGGCCGCCTTTTATGATGTGATTGTTCATCACCTTACGAATTCTGCGCTGTTCTCGTTTACGGTCGGCCCGGTTCAAATAGTCGACCACGGCACTGAAAACAGCGGTATTGGCCATCTGACCTGAAATTACTCTTGCCTCGACCTCGGTGCACCCCAGGTAGCGCTGCAATTCGCAGATGAGCAGATATTCAACTTCGCAAATAAAATCCGTGCCCTGGTAGTAAAACACATCGGCTTCTCTAAATGCCTTTACCGGCTTGTGTTCGGCATAGCGCCCCGCCGGGTCCATGATCGACAGCATACGTGACATGGAAGAGGCTGTCTGTTCGGAAGGAATAAGATTGATACATTCGCGCTGACGCCAGAGCGTATTCGTAATGCTTTTTCCAACAAGCGCTTGCACGTTTTGCACCATCCGGTCGGTTGCGCAAATGGTTTGTTTTTTTTCCCGCAGCTGCTCGGATTTAATCGGCCACGACAGGGGCGGGGCCTCGTTTCTCAGAAAATAGGGAACGACAACCGCTTTGGCCCTTTTGCCCCGGATCTCTATTTCGACCCTGTCGCCTTCCACCAGATCACTGTCCATCAGGGCCAGGGCGATGGCCCGTCGCTGTCGGGCATCGGTCTGGCGCGAAAAAAGCCCGACCCCTTCGCTGTCCCAATAGGGCACCATGGTACCGCTGGTGACATAACCCACGTGCTTTTCCCCAACAAATACTTTCGCGCCGCCACGCGCAACGCCCTTGTCCGTGAGCTCCATGGGTTGAATGATGCGGGGTAGATCGGTGATCGCAGAATAATCCCGTTCGACAATTTTTTGGAAGGCGGCAAACTGTTTGGCTAACGCTTTTTTCCCGATAAAGTCACCCTTCAAGGGCGAAAAGCTCACTGCAAATTTCGCCAGGCTGCAGGCAAAAATCGGTATTTCCCTGTCATCGGGATCCAGACCCAATTCATGACCGTAAAGCGGCAATGAAGCTTCCAGCCTGAGGGTATCCCTTGCGCCCAGGCCTATCGGAAAAGCACCCCGGTCCAAAAGCTGCTGCCAGATCGCTTCGGCCGCCCTATTTTCCATAAACAGCTCAAAACAGATCGGCTCGCCGGTGTAACCGGTTCTGGCAATCCAAACCTCAATACCGTTTATTTCAACCGTGCTCAGTGCATTGCGCAGGGGCTCGGGCAAACGACCCGCGGTAATCGAGCCGGAAAGCATCTCCCTGGCCAACGGCCCCTGCAGGCTGATCATTGCCGTCTGCAGGGTCCTGTCAACTAACTCGACGGAGTCGAATTTGGGCAGGTGGGTCTGAAAATGATCCCAGATTTTTTCACGGTTGGCGGCATTGACCACCAGCAAATATTCGTCTTTCAAAAATCGATACAAATACGCGTCATCAAGTGCGCCGCCGGTTTCATTGGGGACCATGGTATACTGTCCTTCTTCCACCTCCAGGGCGGCCGCGTTATTGGACAATACATATTGCAGAAACGGCAGGGCTCCTTCACCGTTTACGATAAACCGGCCCATGTGGGATACGTCGAAGATACCGGCTTTTTTGCGCGTGGACATATGCTCCTGAATAATTCCCCGATCATAATGCAGCGGCATATTCCATCCGCCAAATTCCACCATCTGGGCCCCGAGACGGACATGGGCGTCATATAGAATCGTTCTGTTTAATTCATTCATGGTCAAAATTCCTCAAGGTTGATAATGCTGCGGTTAATGGTTTGCTTATCCCATGAATCGCCCCATTTTTCAAGGGCATGCCTTACAGGCAAACCCAATGTTGCATCGTTGCCGCATTCCACTGATAGCCTGCTGCAGGCGGGATGAGTGAAATCAACGAAGCTCATTGCAAGCAGATTGTCGACTGTTTGTCGACGCTTTCTCCGGTTAACCTTGACACAAATTCGGTATTCTTTCTATAGTTGCAGGAAATCAACAGCATCTGGCGATTATCTAATCACTGAAGGTTGCTGCACGTTAAGGTATCGACCTGTTTTGGAGGAAAAATGCCCCACCCGGGAAAAGTCGGAGAAAAACACTGGCCGGAAATATACAAAAGGACCCTGCGCAAACTGCTGTTTCTTGAAATCGGCGCCAATATGGCCGGAGCCGCCATCGTGAGCTGCTATTTTGTCTTTTTTGATAAACCCTTTGAAACCGCATCACTCAAAGTCGATTTTACGACGATAGCGGTCATGTGTGCCGGTCTGGTCGTTCTTGCTATTATTGTATTGCGTTATATACAAAAAGACGTGGTTGCGTTTGTTCAACTCAAAGCCCAAAATCGCCCGGTGCATCCGGAACTGCAAAAAAGAGCGCAGCGCAGATTGTTGGACCTGCCCTTTAACAGCGCTATGATGAGCCTGTTTAACTGGCTGCTGGCCGCGGTCATCATGGCGATATACTTTCGCATCCGGCAAAATATCAGCGGACCATTGAGTGTCTTATTTTTAGAAACCGCCAGAACCTTTATCGGTGTGGTCATTGCCGGCCTGGTTACCTGCGCAATCGTCTATTTTTCCGTGGAAATCGTCGGCCGCCGCGTGTGGCCTTATTTTTTCACCGAAGGCGGAATCGCGGCGGCTCCTTGCACCTTCCGGATGCGACTGCCGCACCGCATGTTAATCATCTTTGTGCTGACCGGCATCCTGCCGATTATGCTGATGGCGGTCCTATCCTACAATACAGCCGAATTAATGCTGGTGACCAATCCCCAAGAAGTTATCCATAAGCTGTTTTACCTGACTGCATTTTTGCTGGCGACAGCACTGACTGTTGCGATTATCCTGTCGCGCCTGTTTTCCGCCAGTATCGTAGGGCCCGTCAGCCGGATGGAAGCGGCCATGGCAAAAGTCGGAAAAGGTGATCTGACAGTATCTGTTGCGGTCGAAAACAATGACGAACTCGGCGCATTGGCCGAACATTTCAATCAGATGGCAGACGGGCTCAGGGAACGCTATGAATTGCGCCGCTCTCTGGATCTGGCTGCAGAAGTGCAGCAAAACCTGCTGCCCAAACAGAATCCCGATGTTGAAGGTCTGGATATTGCGGGCATGAGCATTTACTGTGACGAGACCGGGGGAGACTATTTTGACTTTCTGGATTTGGAAAAAGACGGACAGAAACGGCTTGGTGTTGTGGTCGGAGATGTTTCCGAGCACGGCATCCCATCGGCGTTGTTGATGGCCACAGCGCGCGCATTGGTGCGACAGCGCTCGGCCTTACCCGGAGATATTGCCAGCGTTGTTTCCGATGTGAACCAGCAGCTCACCCGAGATGTGGAAGATACGGGCCGTTTTATGACCTTGTTCTATCTGCTGGTCGATCCGTTCCAGCGGAGCTTGCACTGGGTCCGTGCGGGACACGACGCGGCGATCTTATATGATCCGGCCACGGATCGCTTTGAGGATCTTAAGGGTGATGGCCTCGCTCTGGGTGTAAATACGGGCTGGTCGTATAGAGAGTACGAAAAAAAAGGATTGACCAGGGGGCAGATAATTCTGGTCAGTACGGACGGCATCTGGGAAACGCTGAACCCGCAAGGGGAGATGTTTGGCAAAGAACCGATTTATGAAATTGTCCGGCGCAATCATGCTGCGGGCGCGCCGGAGATCCTCGAAATGGTAATCAACAAACTAAAGCGTTTTCAACGCAACCATCCGCCTCAAGATGATGTTACCCTGGTTGTAATCAGGATAACAACCTGAGGGGCGGTTTCAAATCCTTAGCCTCGCCTTTGGGATGGATGAAGACAAGATGTTTGCCCGAAATAGACTTCTAACTGCTTAATATCAAAAATAAATCTTGACAGTTAGCCGATAAGCCGATAAATTTTATATAGTAAAATCACCATTAATGACGACCATAGAGGAGCTCTGGCATGATCGATTCTGACCCCCTTCTGGGATCCTACAACATCACCGCACGGCTTTTCAAGCTGGTACAAGACATGCCCAAAGATCAGCAGTACATGATCCTAAAACAGCTGCTCGGTGATAATCTGACAACCCATATCCAAAAGCTGATTGTCGGGCTTTCCGAAGACCAGCAGCTCATCCTCCTCGAAAAACTGGGAGGCATACCGACCATGGATCTGCCGGTCACAACCGTCAGTCTGGAAGAGACTGAGACTTCCATGCGGGAAAATCCCAGGAAACCTTGCTTGATTAATGCAAATTACAAAATTCAAGGACAGGCATTCAAAAGTTACATTCTGGACATCAGCATCGGGGGCGTCTTTATCGAGACCAGTGAAAAATTTCCAATCGGAAAGGAGATGATGTTAAAATTCTCCTTGCCCAACCATCCGCAGCCGTTCACGCTGACCGGCAAAATTGCCTGGACCAGCTCTCGCGGGGTCGGCTTGAGATTCGACGACGTAACCACTCAACAGGGAGACATGCTGAAATCCTTTGTCGAGGAAAAGGACTAAATGTTGGGGAACCGACAGGAGGATTTATGAAATTCGCAGGAATTTTGTTTGCTTTTTTTTTCGTCATTTTGCTTGGGTCGAACCTAAAAGCTGAGATTTATTCCTGGACCGATGAAAACGGTGTGAAACATTACAGCAACGTACCTCCTCCAGATGTTGAGAACGTTGAAATCAAATTTGAAGAGTATGCCCATGACTCCGCTGCCGATAAAAGCCGCGCGGCGGCAGATCAAGAACAAATGGAGGCCCTTATAAAGGAAATTGACCAGGAAAACAGGAGATTAGAAGCTGAAAAAAAACAAAGAGCACAAGAGGCTGAAAAAAATAAACCTCCTTCAAAAGAAGAAATAATTGAAGCCGAAAAACAAAAATTAACGGAAAAAATCGTCGAGCTTGAAGCCGCTCCCCTGGAACGCTTTGGCTCTCAGCGCAACAAGATCCTAACCATCGGTTTTTATAAGTACCGGCTGGAGGCACTGCTGCAGGATCCGGATAAATATTTCAGGGAACCGGTAAAGTTTGAGGGCAACGTCAAGTACTCTGATCAATATTAAAGGGTTCTTGAAAATACATCCTTGCCGCCCGGGGGGGAGGGGGACAACATCCGGCAGGGAAGGGTTCAATGGCTGGGTTATTATTCGGCGCAGGATGTTCATCCGCCTGCAGCGGACCACCGGGGGCAATGTGTCTAATTTTAAACCGCCGATGAAAGCAAAAAGACAACTCCAAACGACATTCAATACGCGTATAGCCTTTGTACTGGGTATCATCTTCGCCCTATTGTGGGTTTCGAGCCTTAATGCCGCAGACGTTTATACCTGGACCGATGAGAACGGGGTGAAGCATTTCAGCAATGCACCACCTGGTGATGCAGAAGACGTTGAAGTCAAATTCAAAGAGGCGCCGCATGACCCGGGGGCCGATAACAGGAGTTCTGAGGCGGGCTCAAGTGAACTGGACGCGCTTATCCGAGAGGTTGATGCGGATAACGAAAAAGCTGAGGCCGAAGCAAAAAGAAAGGCTGAAGAGGCAAAAAGAAACAAAGCGCCCGGTCAGGAAGAACGTATCCGGGCAGAGGAAGAAAAGCTCAAAGGCAAGATCACCGACCTCGAGGAAAAACCCCTGGAATATTTTGGTTCCCAGCGAAATAAAAGAGCTCAAATCGGTTTTTATAAATACAGATTGGAAGCCTTGAGGGCGGATCCCGAAAAGTATTTTAAGGAGCCGGCAGAATTCGAGGGCAATATCAAGGAGGAATCGGAATGAAACGCGAACAATTTGGGTCTGCAATTGTGGCCTTAATCGTGCTGACCAGTTTCCTGGCGCCGGCTGTAAGCCATTCCCAGGAGGCAATGCTGCAGGTCGCATCTGCGGTTTTTTGCAAAAAGGTCGAAGGCCTCGCTGCCGTCGATGAAGGCTCCAGCTTCCCGGCGTCAGTGGGCAGACTTTTTTGTTTGACTCATATTGAGAATATCCAGGATGCCACAGATATTTTTCATGTCTGGCATTACGGGGACATTGAACGTGCACGGGTGAGGTTAAGAGTCAATTCACCGAGCTGGCGCACCTATAGCTCAAAAATCATTCAATCGCATGAAACCGGTGCATGGCGGGTGGATATTCTGGATGGGTCCGCAAACCTCTTAAAATCAGTTCAATTTGAAATCACACCCTAAAATCAACAGCCCTCACAGATCAGCCGTTAAGGTGCAAAGACGGGTCGCATCCAGCACATGCCGCCCTTTTTTATTCCATATTGCCGCTTCCTGGAGGAACCCATGACCATTGCCAATATGCTCAGTATAACGCCCAGCCCCTTTTTATCGGTGCTGATATGGATCGTTCTTATTCTGGCGGCATTATATTTTGCCCGTAAACCGTTTCATCGCGTGGTAGGCGCTTTCAGCAAAATAATATACAACGCCATGCGATTGGCTTCCGCCTCGGTGCTTTTGGCTGAAAATAGGGTTGTCAAACGAAACCGCGAGGTGCTCATGGCAGCCGGACTCGAAAACGCGGAGCGGGCCGTCGAGCGGGAATTTTACCGGATCGGTGCATCCGTGGTCCGGGATTGTGAAAGCTACCCCCATCTGCATAGAAAACTTTCAGAAATTACCACCCAGCTGGATGAGGATTACACGAAAAGCGCTGACGTTCCGCCCTCGCTGCCCAACTGGATACCGATTATTGATACGATTGCCAAAATTGAGCACACCGGTGACTCGATGGTTGCCAATATGCTGGCAGAGATCAATCGGTCCCTTTCGGACCAGCACAAGACTGCCATTGCCGAATACCGACAATCCAGTGCCGCACGTCACAGCGTGCTCAACAAGATGCTGCCCCGCTGGCGCAAGGCCCAGAGAACCCTGAACGATGTGGGAAAATCCATCGCCAAACTGAATCATCGGGCGAAAAGTATCGACCGCTATATGGATGAATACGAAAAAGTTCGTAAAAAGACGGACAGGGCTGCCCGCATGCTGTCGTCATCATCCTTGACCCAATTTTTTATTGCCGGTCTGGTTTTGCTGATTGCCCTTGGGGGTGCAATCATCAATTTCAATCTGATCGCTTTGCCGATGTCGGAAATGGTGGGCGGTGCCAGCTATATCGGCCCCTATAAAACATCCGATGTTGCCGGCCTGGTTATTATCCTGATCGAGTTGACCATGGGGCTTTTTCTCATGGAATCCCTTCGAATAACAAGGCTGTTTCCGATAATTGGCGGTATGGATGATAAAATGCGCCAGCGCATGGTCTGGATTACATTTTCCATTCTGGCAATCCTGGCGGGTGTTGAATCTGCCCTGGCATTTATGCGTGATCGTATCGCCAATGATATGGGCACCTTGCGACAGACTCTGGCCGAAGTCGAACAAACGGGCATTTCCGCCAGCATGATCCCCGCTGTCGGACAAATGATTCTGGGTTTTATCCTTCCCTTTGCTCTGGCGTTTGTGGCAATACCCCTTGAATCCTTTATATCTTCCTTCCGCACCGTCGCGGGCATCGCTGCGGCGGCGCTGCTGCGAATAATCGCTTTTCTGCTGCGCCTTTTGGGAAATGTGGCTTTTTATTTGGGGCGGTTTGTGGTCAATGTATACGACCTGGTCATCTTTCCCCCCATCTGGCTCGAAGGCGTCATCATTGGAAGCAAGTCCGAACGGCAGTCGGTCCCGCAAAAACAAGCCCGGGAAACAGAAACCGCGGCCGGCAAGATGATCGAAAACCTTGATAAAACCATTGAAATGAGGGAGCCCCGGAAATGAGAAAAAGTCATGGCCGCGATCATCATATCCGGATCTTTGCCAAATAACGATGACAAAAAATCCCGAGAGACGATCAACCCGGGCCTTGTCCAGACGGATTCATCTGATTTTTTTAGCATCGATGTTGATATCCTGCGGCTACCCCGTCGGTGCCCAATTCGACCACATATCATCGGATCGCCTTCCGGCCAATGTCACCTATTCGGGCGATCTTGCCAGCCGGCACATCGACGAGGCCAGCGGCCTGGCCGTGTCTCGCCTCAACAGGCGTATACTGTGGGTAATCAATGACAGCGGCGGCGGGCCCTGGCTATATGCAATCGATACATCCGGCAGGGATATGGGCAGGTTTCTCGTTAACGGGGCTGAAAATTACGATTGGGAAGACATGGCATCTTTTGAGCTGGAAAACACCGCTTATTTACTGATTGCCGATGTTGGCGACAACCGGAGGATACGCCCGTTTTATACCTTGTTTATCATTGAGGAACCGCCCTTCAACGAAATAAAATCTGACCGTCGAACATCAGTCAATTTAGTGCGCCGGATAGCGTTTACATATTCGGACGGCCCCCAGGACTGTGAATCCGTGGCGGTGGATGTCGAGAACAAGAGGATCCTTTTGCTCACCAAACGCGGAAACCCGCCCATTCTCTATGAATTGCCTCTGCATCTGCAAGCAGAAACATCAGCTCAGATGGCACGGCCCTTGACAAAAATGCCTGATATCTATAAACCAACCGGCATGGATCTGTCGCCTGATGGCGCTTCACTGGCGGTGTTGACTTACACGAGTGCCTTCCTCTTCATGCGCAACCCCGGTGAAAATTGGTCCACTGCATTGAGCCGCAAGCCGCAACAAGTAAATTTTCCTGCTTTAGCCCAGCAGGAGGCAATTTGTTTCAGCCACGATGGCAAATCGATATTTGTCACCTCCGAGCAGTTTCCGGCTCCGTTGCTGTGCATCGATCCTAACAGGCGCTGATCGTTAATCACTGCGGGCTAACCGCACAGGTTGAACTCAGTCAGTTGGCGCAACCCGCTTACCGTTAAGAATGGTATGGAGATGGAATACTGGGATATGGGGTCTTTTGGACAATCAAATTCAAAAATCACCGTTTGAAATAAAAAATATCCGGCTATTCATTGCCTTTCGGGTTTTTTTCAACTCACGCTTCTATTACCCTATCTTCACCATTTTGTTTCTGGATTTCGGCCTAACCCTGGAACAATTTGCATTGCTCAATGCTGCCTGGGCCGCAAGTATCGTTTTGTTTGAAGTACCGTCCGGCGCTCTGGCCGATACAGTGGGGCGCAAAAATCTTCTGGTACTCACCGGCATTCTTATGATCATCGAGATGGCCTTGCTGTGCTTTGTGCCCCGTGGCAATGCTCAGGTGCTTTTTATTGTCTTTCTGGCAAACCGGATTATCAGCGGTATTGCAGAGGCTGCCGCAAGTGGTGCGGACGAGGCCATCGCCTATGACACCCTGAAAGCAGAAGGCAATGCCACCGAATGGCCCCGCGTGCTGGAAAAGCTGATGCGGGTGCAAGCCATTGCCTATATGGCCGCAATGAGCTTGGGTGCCGCTGTTTACGATCCCGCTCTAATGCAAACGGTAGCCGGCTGGCTGGGGCTCGACCTGCAGCTGACCCAGGATATCACCATGCGGTTTCCGCTTTTTCTCACCTTGGTAATGGCCATCCTGACGCTGATAACGACCCTGCGCATGCAAGAGACGGAGAAAAAGCCCGCTGGGCAATGTGGGTCCGATGAGATCTGCAGCGCATCGATGATCACGGCGTTTAAACTAACCCTTCAGGCCGGTCGATGGATTCTAAAAACGCCTTTTGCGCTGGTGATCATTCTGACCGGTTTGCTTTTTGACAATTGCATCCGCATGCTGGTGACATTGGGAAGCCAGTATTACCGCATGATCAATCTGCCGGAGGCTTCCTTTGGATTGATCAGTTCGGTCATGAACATTTTGGGACTCTTTATTCCGCTGCTGGCCTTAAGAATGGTTCAAAAACACTCTCCGTTATTTAACCTGTCTGTCATGGTCGGCCTTACCCTGCTCGGACTGTTCGGCATTTCCTACGTATGGCCGCTCATCGGTCTTTTACCGGTTGTCTTAATTCGAATTGTCATGTACCTGCTCAGCTTTTTCCAAAGTCACTACCTCAACCGCATTACAAACTCACAACTGCGTGCCACCGTGCTGAGCTTCAAAGGACTCTCATTCAACCTGGCCTACGGCCTCATTGGTGTGCTGTATTCCCTCCTGCTGGCAGTGCTGCGAAGTCAGGTGACTCAGACCCGACTTACAGCGGGCGGTGCCGATTTGGAAAATATCGTCTTTATTAATTCACTGGCATGGTTTCCCTGGTATTTTATGGCGACCATGGCCGCCATGCTGGTATTCGCCCATCGAACGCTTAAAGGTTCGAACGAATACAAAATTGTGGGCTAAGTGAGAGAGCAGCGATTATTTTTATTGCCTTTCAGTAAAAAAATCTTTACATATTGCTTGATGAAGATGCAGCATCACACAATACGCTGCAGGGAAACAGAAAAGAACACAACCAAGCGCTATTGAACACGGGCCAATTTGAGCGGGAAAAAAATGAAAACTTCAGACCAAAATAACGACGAGAATTTTGTGATGCGGCATACCGAAGACGACCGTCAGGCAAGAGAGGCAGAGGAGGTCGAATCCTATGAATTGGAAAACAGCAGTTTTCGAACAACTTCCTATGGGCCTTATGTTGTTTTGGCCGTGGGTTTTATCGTTCTGATTATTCTGGTGGTTTTCATCCTGAGTAAAATTCGGAATTTGCCCGATGGCCAGCAGCTTCTTAATCTCGAGGCCAGGATCGAGCAGCTGGAAAATAAACTCAGCGGACCTGAGACGAATGATAACCCTCCGGATGCGTTTGCCGATCAGCAAAAGCAAATTGAAGCACTAAACCAGAGAATGGAACGGCTGGAAATCAGTATCTCCACAAATATGAATCAAATGATGGAGCGACTCAACAGTCTAAAACCAGCGTCGGCCTCCCCAAAGCCAGTTGAGCCTGAAACTGCCCAGCCGGCAGAGAAAAAAGAAAGCGTCTCAACAAGGACTCACAAAGTTAAGGCCGGGGAAACACTTTACCGCATCAGCAAGCTTTATGGAATAACCATTGAGCAATTGCGCAGTTATAACAACCTTAAAGCCGGTGATAAAATATATCCCGGCCAGGATTTAAAGCTGGGTCCGCCGAAAACCAACTAGACGCAATCCTTTCCAAATAAATCCTCAAGTTTAAACCCATCTCAGCCGATATATCTGTAGACCATAATGGGCCATCGTTGCCGCCGGCGCCCTATCGCTGGCATTCGCTGAAAATAGGGCAAAATGACCCCATTCATGATCTGATAAAAATCAATTCAGGCAAAAAATACAACAAAATGGATAAGGATAACAGACCCAACATGGATGATGGCAAAAGGGCTGTCCGGCCGACTGGTTTTTTGTCTTCGTACTTTCTGCGCCTCAATATATCTAAAAAATTGATGCTCGGATTCAGCTCCTTGCTGGTCCTTTTGGTTATTATTTCCGTTTTTGCCCTGATTAATCTGAACCGCTTAAATGACCTCAACGCAGATATTCTGCAAATTGATCTTCCGGTAATCGCCAGTTCGGAAAAGATGGTCGATGTGGTATTGGCTCAGGAATTGTACGCACGGCGCTACCTGATTCTGGGCACTTCGGATGTTTTAAACATTTTCCTGCTCAAAGAAAAGGAATTCGAGCGTCTCATGGATCAAATGAGAGCTCTGCCTGAAGGTGAAAAATATCCGATCGATAAAATTGCTTTATTGCATCAACAGTATAAGGATATTCTATTTGCAGGATCCAAACATACCAATGATTCAAAATCTTCCGCAGCCAAAAACTTTGAAAAGCAAATTAAAGCCCACCAGGAAAAACTGATTGCTGAGATCAAGGCTATGGCTGCGGGGGCATCGCTGGATCAGCATAGAAAGACCGCAATGACTGCAAAAATCGGCAGCATTGCCTTTAAGGCCTCGGCGGTTCTGTGCGCTTTGGGTTTTATGCTTTCTCTGGCAGCGGCCATGATCATTACCCGCAATATTTCCGGGACCATAAAAAAACTGAAATATGCCACTGAAATGATATCGAAGGGGCAATTTGATTATAAGCCGGATATCCGCAACAATGATGAGCTCGGGGAGCTGGCCGATGCATTCGTGCTCATGGGCGAACGGCTGAAGCGACTTGAGGAGATGTCGTTGGATACCAGTCCGCTGACCCGGCTCCCGGGCGGCATCTCCATCGAAAGCGAGATGAGCAAACGAATAAGCGCCCATATGCCCATCGCTTTTTGCTTAATGGATATCGATAATTTCAAGGCATACAACGATCGCTATGGTTATGCCAAGGGCAACAAACTCATCAAGGGGACCGCCGAGATAATCGCAAAAGCGGTGGCCAGGCACGGCAAAGAGAATGACTTTATCGGCCATATCGGCGGTGATGATTTTGTAGTGATTACATCCCCAGATAATTACAAGAATATCTGTAATGCAATCACCAAAACCTACGACAAGACCATTTCGATTTTTTACGATCAGGCCGACAGAAGCAGGGGTTATATCATCGGCGAGAACCGCCAGGGAGAGCAGGTCAAATTCCCGCTGGCCAGCATATCAATCGCTGTGGTCACCAATGAAAGACGCAAACTTCTTAACCATATTCAATATGGTGAGGTTGCCGCCGAATTAAAAGAGCATGCCAAGTCAAAGTCCGGCAGCATCTTTCTGGTCGATCAACGCCGTGACAACACCGGCAGCAGAAATGATCGGAAACTGATTAAACTTCAGGATCACAAGAAAGTATCAAAGGTGTAATGCATGGGCAAGTTTCAAATAAACATCAACATCTTCATTGTTGGTGGCCTTCTTTTCCTGGCTGTGGGATGCGCCCAGAACCAGACTGTGATGCGCAATCAACCCGAAAAAGATGACGCAAACATCAGCCCCAGCAAATATGCTGTCGAAATCGCCAGGTTGGAAAAAATTATTGAAGCGGATCGGGATTCCGCAAAAAAAATGCAAGCCCATCTGCGGTTGGCCCGCCTTTATACGAGCTACAAAAACCCCCAGCGCAATTATCAAAGTGCCTTAGAGCATCTGGAAATATACGCTTCGCTTTATCCACCCACAAGCGGTCAGCAAGACCTTCGTGATTGGCTCTCGACCTTGAAGGAGATCCACAGGCTTTCTCTGAAGTTAAGACGTCAAAACAAAGTTATTCAGCAACTCAATGCTGAACTGGATAACGCAAGGCAGGAATCTCTGGCTGTGAAAAAAGCCAACAGCGAATTGGAAAGTGTCAATTCGAGCTTTCAATCCACCAATTATGAATTAAAAGCAACCAATGCGAAACTCAAAGCACGAAATCTGAAATTGTCGGAAACGATTGAAATGCTGAAAAACCTGGACCGCAATGTGGAAGAAAAACGCAAAAATTTCAACACCCAATAGGGCCTGTTGAAGTAAGCTTGTCAACCGGAGCAAGAAATTGTCGACAGTCAATGCAAATCTGGCGGGAGGGGCGAACCTCACCAGCGGGCAAGAAAGAATGCCCGCAAATACCCGAGCGTCTATCAGATCCCGGATTGCGAATTGGTATTTTTTTCCTGCATTCGCGCCGATAATCCAAAATCGCTGGCTGTTGCTCATTCTGGCAGGGTTGGGGATTTTTCAGGTCGGTCTGGTAGACGCCGGGTGGTGGGGCTGGCAATGTCCAATTGAAGCCATTTTTGGGATTCCGTGTCCCGGCTGCGGTCTGACCCGGTCAATGGTGCTTTTAATTCACGGCGAATGGCAAGCAGCCGTTGCAACCCATGCTTTTGCCCCGCTTTTCCTGGCCACCCTCATTTTGCTGGCGATCTGTGGTGCGCTGCCCCGAAGATTTCAGCGCTGTGTGTCGCAATACATCGCAGCGTTTGAAAAACGTACGGGAATTGCCGTGCTTGTGGTGCTTGGCATGCTGATATACTGGGGACTTCGACATGCGGGCTGGATCGGTCATTGATTGGCGTAGAGAAATGAAATTGCTTTCACGCAAAAAAAGAACACGAGGGGTAACATTATGACAACTATGTTTATACTCAGTACGGTCATGACAATCATCCAAATTGTCGGCCTCATCCTCCTGATTATGGTGTTGATCAAACAATTCAAGCATGGCGGCGTTTTACAGGGCATTATCGGCCTCATTACCTGCGGGTTCTGGACGTTTATCTGGGGATGGATGAAACACAAGCCTTTGGAGCTAACAAAAATCATGGTGGTTTGGACGATTTTGATTGTATCTCCCATGGTTCTGACCGCAGTCTTCGGCTTTGCCATGATGAGCGAGATGGCCAACATGCTTGCGGGCATGACCGGCGAGGCTTCACTGACCCAAATGAAGGATAGTTTTGACCTAAAGTCCCGCAAGAACGCTGCAAAGGCAAATATCAAAGTGAATATGCCGAATCAGCCCAAAAGAGAGCCGCAAAAAGGGGATTCCGAAGCAAAGGCGGACTGGAGCCAAAAAGCCCTGGCATTGTGGCAAAATGGCGAATACACCGATCCGAATCAAGCTGTTGATCTATGGAATAAGGCGATTCAAGATAATCCCAACTCCGCTGAATCCTATAACAACAGGGGCCTTGCCCACTACAATCTAAAGAAATACCCGCAGGCCGTCGAAGACTATAGCCGGGCGATCCAATTAAAACCCGACTATGTTGTGGCCTACAACAACCGCGGCAACGCCTATTATGAGCTGACGCAATATGATTTGGCAGAAGCTGACTTTAACCAGAGCATCGGCTTTGAACCGGGTTATGCCAAAGCATATCTCAACCGCGCGCTGACAAATTATCAGCTGGACAGAAACAGTCAGGCCTGCCTTGATTTTAAAAAGGCGTGTGAATTAGGCGAATGTGAAGGGCAGCAGTGGGCAGTGCAAAACAGCATATGTCAGTGACAGGATGTTTGCAGCGGTATGAAAATCGTCGGTTGAGTTTCGGCCCAGTTTTAGCTTTGTTGCGGCTGTAAAAAAAGCGTTCCGATCGACCTATGTATTTTTGCACCAGGCCCCTTATGCCGCCATCGGTGTTAGCGGAACATTTTTAGGGAAGGCGTTACAAGCGGTTGCAGGGAAGACTATTTTATTTCTACTGTACCAGGGCATCTGCCACCATGGAGCTTAAAAATTCGACCCGGACACCCATTTTGTAGTGATCGTTTAAGTTGCTCAGTTGGGTGTGACAGTTTTCGCAGGCGGTCGCCAGAATCTTTGCCCCGGTGGCGTTTACCTGGTCTACCTTGACTTTAGATGATTTCATGCGAAAATCCAGGGTATCCTCCCCCAGGGCCACCAGGCCGCCACCGCCGCCGCAGCACCAGTTGTATCGCGGATCATCGCTCATCTCTCTGAAATCATTCGTCAGGTGCTGCAAAATGTAACGCGGCTCATTCATCACCCCGGCATTTCTGGCAATTTGACAGGGATCATGATAAGTGACCGCCCCATCCCATTTGGCTTTATCCAGCTTTATACGCCCCTGCTTGAGATAGCGGGCATGGACCTCGGTGATGGCGGAAACTTTAAAGGGCTGTTTTCCGGCAAGCTGTTTCATTACCCTAAAGGCGGTTCCACACTCACAGATGCAAACCTCTTTGATCTTGAGCCGCTTGGCCTCATCGATGATTCGATCTAAAATGAGCTGGGTTTTTGTGGGATCGCCCACAAAGGCTCCAAAATTAACGGCCTCAAAAAAACTCAAGGTCCATTTTTCACCGGCGGCATTAAATACGGCGGCCGCCGGAAGGATCGAGTGGGCCCCGGCCAGCGCAACATAAAGCAGGTCAGCCCCCTTCCTGTCCACGGGTATGGCTGTCTTGCCCGCCTCCAGCTGCCACTTATCCAACATTTCGGTTTCAAGCCGTTTGATGCCTTCCAGAAAACCTTCTTTGAATAGCTCCATAGACCTGCCCTTTTCAATGGAGGTGTCTGCCAGCATCGTCAAAATTTCCGGCTCGGAATTGGCACCGATCAAAAGCAACTTGGCGATGGACATCAGCTGCTGGGTATCTATGCCAAAGGGGCAGTAAACCATGCAGCGCCGGCAGCCGGTGCATGAGTAGGCTGCCTCGAAGAGTTCGTCGAGAGCCATTTCATTTAAAATCTTGGCTTCCCCGACCGAGGGCCATAATTTCCCCCGTCCCTTGAAATATTTCTTGTAGAGTCTGCGAATAATTTCAGCTCGATAGGCAGCAATATATTTGACCTGCCCCATGGAGGCATGCACATGACATGCCTCGGTGCAAACCCCGCAGCGCGTGCAGGTTTCGAGATAAAACCGCATGGCCTCATTGAGTTTGCTTTTAAAAAGTTGCAGTAAATCATCTCTTGTCTTTTCGTCCATATGCATCGCCTCAATTTCTGAACGTCTCACGGGAAGAGGTAATTATCGCGGATAAAATTTGAAACCGGATCCCGTATTTTAATTTATCATGAAATTTTAAAACCATTGCTCAGCCTCGTCTGAGCTTGTTCATGGGCAAGGCCAAAAACGAATGCATGCTCTGGCTGAACGGAAAAAAAATTAAGAACAGATTGGCAAAAAAAACATGCAGCACCAGCATAAAGGAATGCCCCGAGCCTGTGATGGCTTCCGGCAGATAGGGCTGCAGGTAAAGCAGACTCGAAAGATACTCCTTGTAGTCTTCAGCGGTCATGCCGTCGTAATAATACCATCTTCTGGCCCAATCCATCTGGCTGCCAAAAATGACGATCAGAAAAAGCAGAACGAGAAGATAATAGTCTTCCGGAACCGACAGCTCGCGCACCGGGGACACAAACCTCCGGAACAGAAAATAAAGCAGGCAAATCGACACCACCAGACCCACAAATCCCTTTCCCAGAAAAATATCATGGGGAATCATCTGAAATATTTCAAAATCTCCAAAAAGCTCTAAATGACCAATTATCAGCAGCAGGATACCCACATGAAACACAATCAGAAAAACCCACAAAAAAGGTTTGTGCCTGCGAATCGTCGGGAATAGAAACGTATCGTAAAGCGCATACAGCCACTTGGGCTTTTTCTCGGGATAGATTTGCAGAGTGACCGCTGCTTTGGGTTGCCGAAAAATTTTAATCAATCTGAAGGTGGTGCCGATAAAGAAGATCGCGAAAGCAATATAAACCATCGGCACCAGGATGATATAGTACAGAGTTTCCACAATACCCCCCAATCCGGGTGAACCGGG
>Ga0209536_100002860_pt1 | contig 27974 bp, 25 predicted proteins | sample DeeMarSeWOR28_12_FD_187461 | JGI IMG/M metagenome (GOLD analysis project Ga0209536, IMG submission 187461) | Marine sediment microbial communities from White Oak River estuary, North Carolina - WOR-2-8_12 (SPAdes) (version 2) | ecosystem: Environmental > Aquatic > Marine > Intertidal zone >... | reverse complement strand
CGGTTATCTGACGACCGCTCGCCCTCGCCGGTTTGCAAAAAAGCGGCGTTCGGAGGACACTCCGGACGCCGTTTTCATATACGGCCGACGGCAATCAAACGGAGACAGTGAATGTTCGAATTGCTCGCCGAGTCACCCGCGATATTCATCGCCGTCGCGTTCGCGTTTGCACTCCTGATCGGCAGTTTCCTGAACGTCGTCATCTATCGCCTTCCCATCATGATGGAGCGCGATTGGCGAGCGCAGTGTGCGGATCTTGCCGAGACGCCAACGGCGGACATCCCGGAGGGCCGCTTCAACCTCGTGGTGCCCCGCTCTCGCTGCCCGTCCTGCGGCGCTCAGATCACCGCCTGGCAGAACATCCCGGTGCTCAGCTACCTGATGCTCGGCGGACGCTGCGCGGCCTGCAAGGCGACTATCTCGGCGCGTTACCCGGCCGTCGAATTCGTAACCGCGTTGCTCGTCGCCGTCGTGGCGTGGCGCTTCGGCGCAACCTGGCAGGGCCTGATGGCGATCGTGCTCACCTTGTTTCTCGTGCCGATCACGATGATCGACTTCGACCGCTGCCTGATTCCGGATTCCATAGTCCTGCCGCTTATGTGGATCGGGCTCGGTATGAGTCTCTGGCATCCTCTGCCCGGAGCCGACGTGCTGTTCATCGCGCCGACGGACGCAATCATCGGCGCCATTGCCGGCTATCTCAGCCTGTGGTCGTTCTACTGGCTGTTCAAGCTCGTTACCGGCAAGGAAGGCATGGGCTACGGGGACTTCAAGCTGCTCGCGGCGCTCGGCGCCTGGCTCGGCTACCAGTACCTGTTCACGATCATCATCATGTCTGCGGTGGTGGGCGCCACGCTCGGCATCGCCTTGATCGTGTTCCGCGGCAGGGACCACCAGGTGCCGATGCCCTTCGGACCGTTCCTGGCGGGCGCAGGCTGGCTCACGATGCTCTGGGGCGACGCCATCAAGGGCATCTTCAACCTGCCTTTCTAGGTGAACGATCGTCACGACAAGCCGCTAAGGATCGGCCTGACGGGCGGTATCGCGAGCGGCAAGTCCACGGTTGCCGACATGTTTGCCGATCTCGGTGTGCCGGTAATCGACACGGATGTCATCGCCCGCGAGGTGGTCCGTCCCGGTCAGCCTGCACTCGCGGAGATTCGCGAGGCGTTTGGCGACAGCGTTATCGCTGCGGACGGGACGCTCGACCGGTCCGCGATGCGCGCGATCGTTTTCGGTGATGATGGGGCAAGGCGCAGGCTCGAAGCCATCCTGCACCCGAGGATCGGCGAGGCAACACGGGAACAGGCCGACGCCGCCGGCGGCGTCTACCAGGTCATCGTCGTGCCGCTGCTGGTGGAATCCTCGCTGCGAGGGTTCGTCGATCGCGTGCTGGTCGTCGACTGCGATGAGGAAACCCAGATCGCACGGTTGCTGGCGCGAGACGCCGAGTCCGAGACGCAGGCGCGGCGGATACTGGCCGCCCAGTCCAGTCGCTCCGAGCGCCTGGCCATAGCGGACGACGTCGTCACGAACGACGGCGACCTGCAGGACACCCGCGAACAGGTTCGCCTGCTGCACCGACGGTATCTGATCGAGGCCGCCAGGCGGGACGGCTGACACTGTCGCCGATCGACGTCATTTGCCAGCCAGCGGGGTGTCCTTCAGAATAGGACGATGGCGAAACCTGCTGAGATCGTTACTCCCCATACCGCATCCGGGCAGGCCTATTACGAACTGCCACTGAGCGAGCGGATGCGTACTTTCCTGCGCATCGAATTCCTGTATCAGCAGATGCTGTACAACTCCGAAACCGATTCTCGCTGGGCCACGCGCGCCACGATCAGCACATTGCTCGAGATCCTGGCAATCCTGCTGCGCGGCGACGTTCGCGGTGAGGTGCAGAAGGAGCTCGATCACCATATCAACGCGCTGCAGCGCTTCCAGAGCCAGCCTGGCGTCGACGGCAAGCGCCTCGAGACCCTGATACGTAATCTCGTGGACAGCCGTGGCGAGGTGTCGGCCATCGGCACGCAATTTCTGCAGCCGCTCAAGGAAAGCGAGTTCCTGCGTGCTATTCAGCACCGCAACTCGATTCCCGGCGGCACCTGCGAATTCGACCTGCCGGAATATAACCACTGGCTACGGCAACCCTATTCGCGGCGCGAGCAGGACCTGGAACGCTGGATTGGTGCAATCCGGCCCCTGTGCGATGCGGTCGTGGAAGTGCTCTGGCTGATACGCGAGAGTGCCGAGCCGCTGGACAAGACCGCGATCAACGGCATGTACCAGCACAGTATGAGAAAAGACGCCCACTGCCGGCTGCTGCGCGTCATTCTCGGCGACAACAGCGATCTCTACCCGGAGATCAGCGGCAGCCAGCACCGCTTTACCGTGCGCTTTCTCGAGTGGTCGACGATAGAGAGCCGGGCCGTCCAGACCGGCCACGACGTCTCTTTTCAGCTCGCTATCTGCTGAAGCGCTTCGATCACCGGTACGTCGGCAGGCAGTATGTTCTGCTCGCCAAGTTGCGCCGGAGACACCCAGCGCAGTGCCTGTCCCTCCAGCCCGGCCGGCTCGTTTTTCCAGCCGTGGACGAGAAAGAAGTGGATTGAGACCGATCGATCCGGGTAGTCGTGCTCCAGGTGCATGAAGCGATCGGCTGCACCCAGCTCGACGCCGAGTTCCTCCGACAGCTCCCTCTCCAGCGCCTGCTCCGGGCTCTCCCCGTCGCCGATCTTGCCGCCGGGGAACTCCCACATACCCTGGAACGGGCCGCCGCCGACCCGCTCGGTAATCAGCACACGGCCGCTGGAATCACGCAGGATGCCTGCTGCGACTCGGAGGCGCCGCATCGGCGATCAGCTGAGTTGCCCGTGGCAGCGCTTGAATTTCTTGCCCGAACCGCAGGGGCATGGCTCGTTGCGCCCGACTTTGCGGCCGTCCCTCACGAAGGTCTCGACCGCAGCGGAACTCTCACCTCCCTGCTGCGGCAGCCCCTGGCCGGACGCCGCCGCCTGCCCCGGCATTGGCGCTGCCGGCGCCTGCGCTCCCAGGGCCGAGGCCTGCGCATGCTGGAACTTGAGTTTCTGCTGTTCTTCGCGCTGGCGCTGCATCTCGGCGAGGTCGTCCTCGCCCTGGATGCGGATGCGGGTGAGTATGCTGATCGTGTCGTGCTTGACCTGCTCCATCATCGCACCGAACATCTCGAACGCTTCGCGCTTGTATTCCTGCTTCGGATTCTTCTGCGCATAGGACCGCAGACCTATGCCCTGCCGCAGGTGATCCATCGCCGCGAGGTGTTCCTTCCAGTGATGGTCGAGCTGCCGGAGCATCACCTGCTTTTCGACATTGCGCATCAATTCACTGCCGATCTTCTGCTCGCGCTCGGCATATGCCTGTGCGGCCTGCTGGATACAGTAGTCGCGAATGCCGTCGTCGTTGATCGACTTGTCTTCCGAGACGAGCTTCGCGATATCGACATGTAGCCCGAAATCTGCCTCCAGCGCCTTCGACAGCCCGTCAGCATCCCATTGCTCTTCGAGGCTGCCCGGCGGGATGTGCAGCGCGACGGCATCGGCGACAACCTCGTCGCGGATAGCGGCCACGGATTCCTCGATCTCGTCGGCAGCCATGAGTTCGGAGCGCTGGTGGTAAACGACCTTGCGCTGGTCATTCGCGACGTCGTCATACTCGAGCAGGTTCTTGCGGATATCGAAGTTGTGGGCTTCCACCTTGCGCTGGGCGCGCTCGATCTGCCGTGACAGCAGTTTGCTCTCGATAGCCTCACCTTCGCGCATGCCGGCGCGTGCCAGCAGGCCCTTGGTGCGCTCCGGATCGCCGAAGATACGCATCAGCGTGTCTTCCATGGAAAGGTAGAAGCGGCTGGATCCCGGGTCGCCCTGGCGCCCCGAGCGGCCGCGCAGCTGGTTGTCGATTCGGCGTGACTCGTGGCGCTCCGTGCCGACAATGTGCAGGCCGCCTGCCTCGAGCACCGCGTTGTGGCGTTTCTGCCAGTCCGCGCGCACGGCATCAGTATCGGCGCCTTCGTCGAGAGCCGCTATTTCCGCGTCGAGATTGCCACCCAATACGATGTCGGTACCTCGACCGGCCATGTTGGTGGCGATCGTAATCATGCCCGGTCGCCCGGCGTGCTGCACGATATGCGCCTCACGCTCGTGTTGCTTCGCATTCAGAACCTCGTGATTGATCTTGCGCTTCTTGAGGATCGACGACAGGTGTTCGGATGTCTCGATGGAGGTTGTACCGACCAGCACCGGCTGGCCGCGTTCGCGGCAGTCGGTGATATCCTCGATGATCGCCTCGAACTTGTCTTTCTCCGTCAGGTACACGAGATCCGGCGCATCGTCCCTGATCATGTCTTTGTGGGTCGGGATGACGACGACCTCCAGCCCGTATATCTGCTGGAACTCGAATGCCTCTGTGTCGGCCGTGCCCGTCATGCCGGAGAGGTTGTTGTAGAGGCGGAAATAGTTCTGGAACGTTATCGACGCGATCGTCTGGTTTTCGTGCTTGATCGCGACCCCCTCCTTGGCCTCGATCGCCTGGTGCAGGCCGTCGGACCAGCGGCGCCCCGCCATCGTGCGGCCCGTGAACTCGTCGACGATCACGATCTCACCATCCTTGACGATGTATTCGACGTCGCGCTGGTAAATGGCGTGCGCCCGCAATGCGGCGTTCAGGTGGTGCAGCAGGCGGATATTGGCAGCGTCATAGAGGCTCTCGCCTTCCTCGAGCAGCCCGGACCGGATCATGAGTCCTTCCACCTTGTCCTGGCCTTCTTCGGTCATGTGGGCCTGTTTCGCCTTGAGGTCGGTGGTGTAATCGCCTCGCGGCGCAAGCCGGCACTTCGCCACCTTGTCATCGTCGCTGACAAGTACTACGTCGGCCTTGCGCGAATCGCCGATACCGACGGCTTCCTCGATCGTCATGACGTCTTCGCCGTGCGACTTCACGGGCTTGCCTTTCTCGTCGACCAGCGTGACCTTGCGCGCAACGATATCGAAGTTGGTGTCCTCTTGCGGCTCGACGTGCTCTTTCAGCTGCGGGATGAGCTTGTTGATCTGTGCGTAGAGGTCGGTGCTCGCCTCCGCCGGCCCCGAGATAATCAGCGGCGTGCGGGCTTCGTCGATCAGGATCGAATCGACCTCGTCGACGATCGCGAAATTGAGGTCCCGCTGCACCTTGTCCGTCAGCGAAAACGCGAGGTTGTCGCGCAGGTAGTCGAAACCCAGTTCATTGTTGGTGGCGTAGGTCACGTCGCAGGCATATGCCGCCTGCTTTTCCTCGTGCGACTGTCCGGACTTGGCAACGCCCACGGCAAGGCCGACAAACTCGTAAGCAGGCCGCATCCAGTCGGCATCGCGCTGCGCGAGATATTCGTTGACCGTTACGACATGCACGCCCTTTCCGCTCAGCGCGTTGAGATAGGCCGGCAGGGTCGCCACCAGCGTCTTGCCTTCACCCGTGCGCATCTCCGCGATATTGCCGTCGTGCAGAACCATTCCGCCGATTAGCTGCACGTCGAACGGCCGCATGCCCAGCGTGCGTTTTGCCGCTTCCCGCATCACCGCAAATGCCTCGGGCAGAAGCTGTTCCAGCGTCTCGCCATCCGCCACCCGGCGCTTGAATTCCTCGGTCTTCGCGCGCAGGCCCGCGTCGTCGAGCGCCTGGATGCCCTCCTCCATCGCGTTGATCTTTTTGACGACCTTGCCGTACTGCCGCAACAGCCGCTGATTACGGCTGCCGAAGATCCGGGTCAACATATTGGCCAATTGGTACTCCTGCTGGGACTACGTGTGAGGGGCTCAAAGCCCGGGCTTCCGGGCCGACGCTGGGAAAGGCCGGTATTCTAAGCGCTTGGGAAGCTATTTAGAACGGCAATCTGAGGATAAATTCCCCAATTACAAGGTCGTGCGAGAGTGAGGGCTGCGGCAGGCAGCACTCAGTTCGAGGCGGCACGAATAAAATTCACCGGGTTCACACGGCGACCGTCGCGCAGCACCTCGAAGTGGAGGTTGGGACCCGTGGCGCGTCCGGTCTTGCCCATTAACGCCACGACCTGGCCTTTCTTGACCTCCTCGCCAACGGCAACGAGGTTTTCGGAATTATGCGCGTAACGCGTCGAGTAGCCGTTGCCGTGATTGATCTCGACCAGCAGCCCGTAGCCATAGCGCTTGGCGGACCAGGTCACCACGCCGTCCGCGACGGCAACCACATCGGCGCCGGCCTTGCCGGCGAAGTCGATGCCGGTGTGATTGGCCGGCTTGCCGGTGAAGGGATCGGTTCGCTTGCCGAAGTAGGATGAAATCCACCCCGAACTAACCGGGCGGCCCTGCGGGTAGACGCGCTGCTTGAGATTCTGGTTCGCGATGACGCTCTCGAGAACACCCAGCTGCGCTTCGCGGTTGTCGAGCTGCAGATCCAGGGTCTGCATGGCCTCGACCACGTCGGGCACGGCGATATTGGATCCGGTCGCAACCGGTTCTTCCGGTCCGCCCATGGCCGGAGGCCCATCGAAATCGAATTCACCATCTTCGAGGTTCGCCATTTCCGTCAGGCGGCGTCCCAGTGCGTCGAGACGAATCATGCGTGCGTTCATCTGTGCGATGCGGAACGCCATCGCATCGAGGGTATCCTCGTTCTCCTGGCGAATCGTGTCGATATGCTCGCGCGCCTGTTGCAGTTCTTCGTTCAGGCCGACCAGTTCTGAGGTACTGACACCGGAGCCGGTTTTCGCGGAATACCAGTGACCGCCGGTGAACCCGACCGCAGCGATGAGACCCGCAATCAACAGGATAGCTGCCGCTGCCAGCGGACCGGACAGGCTCAGTTGACGGGGCTTGCCCAGCCCCTTGCCGAAGATTACAACATTCATCGAGTACGCCTCGGATGCGCTCGGTACAACTTGTTCTTGTTATTGCTGCAAGCCGCAGCAATACAGGCGTCTGGCCGATAAAATCGACCGCCATTGTATTGTGACTTACAGTCAATCATCGCTTCGGTAGCCCCGCTGTCCTAGGATCGGATCCCGTAGACCGGTGGTTTTGCGCCCCCGCTTTTCAGCGGGTTTGCCTTTATCGTGATGAAACTATGCATAATGTCGGTTTTTAATACAAGAATCGGGTTTTATAAGGGTGATTCCGGTCACTCGCACCGCCCGAAAAATGAGACCTGGATCACACATTTATGGCGGCCAAGAGCCTTGAAAAACTGCTAAATCCGAGTAAAGACGGGGATTTAGCGAACATCGTCCGGCGCGCTCGCGACATGGGAGAACTCGCTTCCGCGCTGGCCCGGGCACTACCTGCCGAAGAAGGTGCCTCGATCCTCGCCGCAAACGTCCGGGACGACGGCGAACTCGTAATCCTGTGCCGCTCATCGGCGTGGGCGTCACGGCTGCGCTTCGCCTCGGATGCCATCCTGGCAGCTGCACGAAAGCACGGTGAAGACGTGTCGCGATGCAGTGTTCGTGTCGCACGGTCGGACTGACGTTTCCTGCTGTTGGTTTGAACAACTAGCGACAGTAGTACCTGATTACCGTCGAGGTCGTCTCGGCCACGACGTAAGCATCGATGCAGTGGCCGGCCGCGTCATTCGCGCTCCTGTAAACATACGTTGTCGCCGGGATTCCTGCCTTCCAGTAGTCCATGTATTTGGGTCTCGCCTCGTACATGGCATCGGGCGGACCCAGCGCGTCCATCAGCTCGTCGCGGCTCCTGCCCACCCAGGGATTATCGAAGGACCTGGAGTAGGTCGAGTAGTCGTAGCTGGGGTACCCTGGCTCGGGTGCAAAGCTATATTCGTCGCCAAATATCAGCGCTTCAAAGGCGCAACCGTGAAACGGCAGAATTAGCAACAACCATAGCAGTGCTTTGCCTCGCATGGCCCCGCGTCCTCGTGGCGGCTCCTGAATATCGAATCCATCCCACGAGCCGCCTTGAACGAAAATATCCGGCTATGTCGTGATATTGGGGCCCGCAGGCCGTTGGCAAGTCCGGGGAACCCGCAGGTTGCGAGGACGTAGGGCGCAGGATCCTCGAGTCAATGCGCTGGCGCGGCGCATTCGGACCGACAGGAGGGCTAGCGGCAGTAATACTTGATAACCGTCGAGCTCCACTCGTCGACCACGTAGGTATCCACGCAGTGGCCCGGCGTCGCGCCATTCCCCGTATAGACATAGCTGGAAGCAGGGACACCCGCCTCGAAATCGGCGAACTGGTGGCGCGCCTCGAAAATCGCGTCGGGCGGGCCGAGGGCCTGCAGCAGTTCATCTCGGCTCCTGCCCACCCAGGGGTTATCGAAAGCCCTGAAGTAGGCGGAGTAGTCGTATGTCACCGGCCGGCGCACCTCATGCGGACCGTCGTAGCTTTCACCGACCATCCATTGTCCGACGGTGCAACCGTAGAGCGAGAAGAGTAATGCGCTGCAGAGAAACAGGGCCTTGCGCACGTGCTGGACAACTCCCGGCCCAATCTCCCTGATCGGGCACTTTTAGGCCGCCGATCCTGGCGGCAACAGTCCAGACGATAAGGCACTGGACGCCGTAAGGAAATAAGGGATTTCCGGGGGCTCAGGCGTAGGACGGCGTCGCGTAGGAAATCGGCGCCTTGCGGCCGTTTTCGAACGTGGCTTCTTCCCACGTCGATTCCTGCTCCAGCAACGCCCTCAGGAGCTTGTTGTTCAGGTCATGGCCCGACTTGTACGCGCGGAACTCACCGATCAGGCTGTGGTTCAGCAGGTAGAGATCACCGATCGCATCGAGGATCTTGTGAATCACGAATTCGTTCGAGTACCGCAATCCGTCCTCGTTCAGGATGCGGTAGTCATCGAGGACGATTGCATTGTCCATGCTTCCGCCCAGCGTCAGGTTACGCTCGCGCAGCGCTTCGACGTCGCGCAGGAAACAGAACGTCCTCGCGCGGCTGACTTCCTTGAGAAACGACGTGGATGAGAAATCGATTGTCGCGCGCTGACTGATCTTGTTGAAGACGGGATGATTGAAGTACACCTCGAAGTTCACCTTGAAGCCATTGAACGGTACGAGTTCGGCCCATTTGTCGCCGTCCTCGACCCGGACCTTTTTCTTGATTCGGATGAACTTCTTCGGTGCGTTCTGTTCCTCGATGCCGGCAGACTGCAGCAGGAACACGAACGGCCCGGCACTCCCGTCCATGATCGGCACCTCCGGCGCCGACAGGTCCACGTTCAGATTATCGATGCCGAGGCCCGCCAGCGCGGACATCAGGTGCTCGACGGTCGCTACCTTGATGCCGTCCTTGATCAGCGTCGTGCCCAGCATCGTCTCGCCCACCAGGCGCGGATCGGCAGGGATGTCCGCCGGGTGCTCGAGATCGACGCGACGAAACGTGATGCCGGAATTCTCCGCCGCGGGCCGCAGCGTCATGTAAACCTTCTCGCCGTTATGCAACCCGACTCCGGTCGCACGAATGGCGGTTTTAAGGGTGCGTTGTCGCAACATGGGCACTGTTTGAATCTGCTCTGATTTTGTCCGGTTTGTTGCGAGCCAACCACACACGGGAAACAAATGTGACAGCTATGTGGCTACGCCAGGTGCGCAAGAGCGTACCACCGGCCTTGAATCTCTTCAAGGTTTTCAAGCTCTTATGGAGACAGCTTCGATCGCCCCGGAGTTGCCGCCGGTGGCGGGAGAGAAAGGGGCCGGCCCGGTTGCACCGGGCCGGCAAAGCGGAGGTCGGGAAGTTACCGGTTGCCAGGGCGCCAGTGAGTAACGCCCGTGGCGACCTCCCCGTCGTCAGTCAGCCTGTCGTCGCAGGAACGCCGGAATATCCAGCAGTTCTTCCTGGAGTCCTGCACCTTCCAGACCGTCTCCAACCGCGCGCTTTCGTTGCACGGTTGGTTTGTCGAAGCCGTGGTAGTTCGGTTCGCTCGGCTTCTCGGCCGGACGGCGCACGATGCGCATCGGCGACTCGGCGTTCGCCGCTGCCTGGCCGAGTCCGGTCGCGACTACCGTTACGCGAATCTGGTCCGTCATATCGGGATCGATAACCGTGCCCACGACGACCGTCGCATCGTCCGAAGCAAACTCCTTCACGGTCGCACCGACTTCCTGGAACTCGCCGATCGACAGGTCCATGCCGGCCGTGACGTTGACCAGTATGCCGTTGGCGCCGGCCAGGTTGATGTCTTCGAGAAGCGGGCTCGATACTGCCGCCTCCGCGGCCTCGCGTGCGCGGTCTTCACCCGATGACGAACCGGATCCCATCATCGCCATGCCCATCTCGGCCATGACCGTCCTGACGTCCGCGAAGTCGACATTGATAAGCCCGGGCCGCGTAATCAGCTCCGCGATGCCCTGCACCGCACCCTGCAGAACCTGGTTGGCGGAGCGGAACGCGTCGAGCAACGTGGTCTCGCCGCCGAGAACGGTAAGCAGTTTTTCGTTCGGTATCGTAATCAGCGAGTCCACGTACTTGCCGAGTTCGGCGATACCCTGGTCCGCGATCTGCATGCGCTTGTTGCCTTCCATGCTGAATGGCCGCGTTACGACCGCTACGGTCAGGATTCCCAGTTCCTTTGCGACCTGCGCGACGACAGGGGTAGCCCCGGTGCCGGTTCCGCCGCCCATACCGGCCGTGATGAACAGCATATCCGCACCCTCGATCACCTCGTAGATGCGATCCCTGTCCTCCATCGCAGCCTGGCGGCCGATGTCGGGGTTTGCCCCGGCGCCCAGACCCTTCGTGATGTTGCAGCCGATCTGCAGCGACGTCCTGACGCGCGAACCCTTCAGCGCCTGCGCGTCGGTGTTCGTGCAGATGAAGTCGACGCCCTCGATGCCGGCGTCGACCATGTGCGAGACGGCATTGCCGCCACCTCCACCGACACCGATCACCTTGATGACCGCGCTCTGGCTATGTGCATCCATTAATTCAAACATTCAAGCTTCCTCCGCTTCTCTTCCCTATGGGGTACTCACTGAACCCCGCAAAATCAGCCCGGTTGCTAACCGGACCTCCCATTCATCAAAACTGCTTACCGAACCAGGCCTTCATGCGCTCCCAGACGTCGCCGAGGCTGTTGTTTATCGGCGTACTTCTCCGCCCCCGCCTGGACAGGTTTTCGTAGCCGTACAGCAGGAGACCGACACCGGTCGCATGGATCGGGTTTCTCACCACATCCATCAGGCCGTCGACATACTGCGGCGCACCGAGCCGGACCGGCATGTGGAAAACTTCCTCGGCAAGCTCGACGGCACCTTCCATCTTCGCGCTGCCGCCGGTGATCACGATGCCTGCAGCGATCAGTTCTTCGAAGCCGCTGCGTCTGAGTTCATCGCGGATCAGACCAAAGAGCTCTTCGTACCTGGGCTCAACGATCTCTGCGAGCGTCTGACGTGCCAGCCTGCGTGGCGGCCGCTCGCCGACGCTCGGCACTTCGATCGTCTCGTCAGGATTCGCGAGCTGCGACAGGGCGCAGGCATACTTGATCTTGATTTCCTCGGCGTACTGGGTCGGCGTGCGCATCGATACGGCGATGTCGTTGGTCACCTGGTCACCCGCAATCGGGATTACGGCGGTGTGCTGGATCGCCCCGCCGAGGAAGACAGCGAGGTCGGTGGTGCCACCGCCGATATCGACGATGCACGAGCCGAGTTCCTTTTCGTCGTCGGTCAATACCGAGTAGCTCGACGCCAGCTGCTCGAGCACGATGTCGTCCACTTCCAGGCCGCAGCGCTGCACGCACTTGACGATGTTCTGCGCCGCACTTTCCGCACCCGTCACCATGTGAACCTTCGCCTCGAGGCGGACGCCGGACATACCAACGGGCTCGCGGATGCCCTCCTGGCTGTCGATCAGAAACTCCTGTGGCAGGATATGGAGAATCTTCTGGTCCGCCGGAATGGCGACGGCCTGCGCCGCATCGATGACACGATCGACATCCCCGGGCGACACTTCCTTGTCGCGGATCGCCACGATGCCGTGCGAATTCAGGCTGCGTACATGGCTGCCGGCAATACCGGTATACACGGAGTGAATGTCGCACCCCGCCATCAGTTCGGCTTCCTCCACGGCGCGCTGGATCGAGTGCACCGTCGATTCGATGTTCACGACGACGCCCTTCTTCAGGCCACGAGATGGATGTGAGCCGATTCCCACAACCTCGATCTCACCGTCGTCATTCAGCTCGCCGACGATAGCGACTACCTTCGACGTGCCGATGTCGAGACCCACGATCAGGTTCTTGTCGCCGCGTTTCTGCATGGCTAAGGAGCACCTCGCGATGCCAGCATGGCTGGATCCTCGTCCTGCGGGTCGGTGGCAGGCGTCGTGGCACCATCGTTCCACCCGATCGTGAAACCATTGCTGTAACGCATGTCGACGTAGTCAATATCCGCCGCCCGGCTCGTGATGATGTTGGCAACCACGTCAAGGAACAGGCCCGTGCGCTCGTCGACGTCGCGGCGGCCGAGGCGGATTTCCACGCCGTTGGTCAACGTCATGTCCCATGCACCGCGGGCGTCCAGGTGCACGCGCCGCACGTCCAGGCCCAGCGGGATCAATTGTTCCCTCACTGCAAGGTAGCGCCGGGCGACATCGCCGGAGCGATCGTCCGGGCCGCTCAGACGCGGCAGCTCCGCCGGTATGTGGCGTGCTTCCGTGACGAACAGCTCGCCGCGCACATTGAGCAGGCCGCTCTCACCCCAGATGGCGGCCGGCACCTGCTCGGTAACGCCGATGGCGATGCGATCCGGCCAGCGGCGGGCGACGTTTGCACCGTCGATCCAGGCGAGTTCCTGGATTCTCCGCTGCATGCGGCCGACGTCTGCCCCAAAGAAACCCGCATCGAGTTCGTCGCTGATGGCTTCTTCGATCTGCAACGCGGTAACCCGCTGCAAGGGGCCGCTGACCGCGATCGATTCGATGGGCCGGTCAAGCAGCTTGCCGCTCACGTGATAGGTTGCAATGACGACCAGGATCGCCGCCGCGGGTGTCAGGATGCGAGCGATCGGGATCGACGGCATCTTGAAGCTGCTGGCTTTCTTCTGCTTGCGACGTCGTGCCTGCTTACGCGCCATTAGCCACTCCTTTGACGTGCTCGTGAACTTCGTTGTCTGCGAAACTGGTCTCGAGAATTCGCCAGCACAGTTCCTCGAAATCGATGCCGGACGTCTTGGCCGCCATCGGCACGAGACTGTGACTGGTCATGCCGGGCACCGTATTGACCTCGAGGACCAGTGGCTGACCGTCGCCGCCGGTCATGAAGTCGACACGGCCCCAGCCCGAGCAACCCAGCTCGGCGAACGCCGCCAGGGCCAGGGAGGCGTATTGCTGTTCGAGGTCGTCGCTGCCGGTGCCGGGGCAGTGGTAGCGTGTGCGGTCCGACTCGTACTTCGCCCTGTAGTCGTAGAAAACCCGTGGCGTCTCTATGCGAATTGACGGCAGTGCCTCGCCCTGCAGCACCGCTACCGTGTACTCATCACCGACAATGCAGCGCTCGACGATGGCGACGTCGTCGAAACTGAGTGCGAGGTCGACTGCGCCATTCAGGTCATCCGGATCGAATACTTTTGTCATGCCGACGCTCGACCCCTGGCATGCAGGCTTCAGGATCAGCGGGTAGCCGAAATCCTCCGCCGCGAGCACCGCGTGAGAGCGATTGCGCACGATGGCGTAATCGGGCGTCGGTATGCCTGCTGCGTCGAACACCCGCTTTGAGCGAACCTTGTCCATGGCGAGTGCGGACGCCATAACGCCGCTGCCGGTGTAGGGGAGGCCGAGCCATTGCAATGCCCCCTGTATGGCACCGTCTTCACCGCCGGGACCGTGCAGCGCAATCCAGACGCGATCGAAGCCAGCCGCCGCGAGATCACTCAGTGAATGCTCGGCCGGGTCCCAGCCGACCGCGTCGACGCCACGCGCCAGCAAGGCGCCGAGCACCGCCCTGCCCGTGTCGAGGGAGACGTCGCGCTCCGCGGACCTGCCGCCGTAAAGTACGGCAACCCGGCCGAAGTCGTCAGCATGACTAACTACCCTTCGATCCTCGGTGACACGCAGCACCTGGCTCATCTGGTCACCTCGCCAACGATTCGAACTTCGTGTTGCAGTTCCACACCGTGTTGCTCGATCACCGTTTGCCGGACATGCTCGATCAGTTCCTCGATGTCGGTAGCGCTTGCATCGCCCGTATTGATGATGAAGTTGGCGTGCTTCGGCGACACTTCTGCGCCGCCGATGCGGTAACCCTTGAGGCCGGCGGCCTCGATCAGGCGTGCGGCATGATCGCCCGGCGGATTGCGGAACACGGATCCGCAGCTCGGCAGGCCCAGCGGTTGTGTGGCCTTGCGTCGCTCCAGCATTTGCTTCATCGCGTCCATGCTCGCCGTAACGCCGGGCTCGAACCGAAACGTAGCCTCCAGGAACCACTCGTTGGGCGGACCCGTGACGCTGCGGTAACCGACCGAATACTCCGCCGGCGAACGCTGGTGAATCTCGCCCCCGCGATCGATCGTGCGCACGGACTCCACGCGCTCCCAGGTCTCGCCGCCATGGGCGCCGGCGTTCATGGTCAGGGCGCCGCCGACCGTGCCGGGAATGCCGGCGAAGAATTCCGAAGGACCGAGGCCCCAGCGAATGCACTGGCGCGCCAGTTGCGTGCAGGGCACCCCGCTACCGGCACGCACCAGGTAGGAATCTATGCGCTCCAGGCCCTTGAGGATGCCGGTCGCCGATATGACGACGCCGCGCAGGCCGCCGTCCCTTACAAGCAGGTTGCTGCCGACGCCGAGCCAGAAGATCGGCGTCTCAGCGTCGAGATCGCGCAGGAAAGTCTGCAGGTCCTCGACGCTCGCAGGAATGAAAAACAGGTCGGCCTTGCCGCCCGCACGCCACGACGTGTGGCGGCTCATCGGCTCGTCGCGCCGCAGTTCACCCAACGCCCGCATCTTTTCCGGCGCCGCCATCATGAGTGCACCTTGAGGTTCGGCTTCGCCCCCAACAGCTCGGGCAGCTTCGCCGCGTAGGCGCCGATATCGCCGGCGCCCATCGTAAGCACCAGGTCGCCGTCTTCGAGGATGTCGGCGAGCACCGGCTGCAGCTCGTCGAGCGTCTCGACGAATACCGGCTCTACCGCGCCGCGAGAGCGAACCGCGCGGGCAATGGCACGCCCGTCCGCACCGGCGATCGGTGCTTCACCCGCGGCGTAGACATCGAGCAGGACCAGCACGTCAGCCTCGGACAGAACCTGCGCAAAATCATCCATGAGGTCACGCGTGCGGGTGTAGCGGTGCGGCTGGAAGACCAGGACGACACGACGGTCGGGCCAGCCGGATTTTGCCGCCGCCAGTGTCGCGGCGACCTCGGTCGGATGGTGGCCATAATCGTCGATCAGCATGACCGTTCCGGCGGAGGTGGTCACCTCGCCGAGGCTCTGGAAGCGGCGGTCAATGCCCTCGAATTTTTCCAGCGCCTTGACGACAGCTTCGTCGGCAACCTGCAGTTCTTCGGCGACGGCGATCGCGGCGAGCGCGTTGCGCACGTTGTGCGCGCCGGGTAAACGCAGCGTGATGTGCAGGTCCGGCCTGTCTTCGCCGCGGATGACGTCGAAGCGCGTCCTGCCGGCATCGAACTCGATGTTCTCTGCGCGCAGGTCCGCTTCCGCGTCCAGTCCATAGGTCACGACCGCACGGCCGATACTGCCCATGATCGTACGAACGCCGGGATCGTCGCTGCACACCACCGCGAGACCGTAAAAAGGCAGGTTGTGCAGGAATTCGATGAACCCGGAACGGAGCTTCCCGATATCACCGTCGTAGGTCGACATGTGATCGGCGTCGATGTTGGTGACAACCGCGAGCATGGGTTTGAGGTGCACGAACGACGCGTCGCTCTCGTCCGCCTCGGCAACGAGATATTCGCCCTGCCCCAGGCGCGCATTCGCATCGGCGCTCTTCAGGCGCCCGCCGATAACGAAGGTCGGGTCGAGTCCGCCTTCCGCGAGCACGCTGGCAACGAGGCTCGTGGTCGTCGTCTTCCCGTGCGTGCCGGCCACGGCAATCGAGTAACGAAAACGCATCAACTCGGCGAGCATCTCGGCGCGCGGCACGACCGGCATCAGTTGCTCGCGCGCAGCGGCAACTTCGGGGTTGGTTTCATCGACCGCGCTGGAGACGACAACCGCGTCAGCATCGCGAATGTTTTCTTCAGCGTGGCCGATGAATACGGTAGCGCCCTGCTTCTCCAGGCGCCTGGTCTGTTTGTTTGGCTTGAGATCAGAGCCCTGGACGTCGTAGCCGAGACTCAGCATCACCTCGGCAATGCCCGACATCCCGGAACCGCCGATACCGACGAAATGGACACGGTGGATGCGGCGCATTCGATCGATCATGCCGGATCTCCCGCCAGTTGCAGGCACAGTTCGGTGATACGCTGCAGGGCCTGCGGCTGGGCCAGCTGACGCGCACGCTTTGCGCGCTCGAGCAAGTCAGCGCGCGACGTCAGCCAGCGCTTCAGTTCATCTGCGAGCGATTCGTCGCTCAGGTCCGCTTCCTGGATAATGGTGGCCGCGCCGGCTTCCATCATCGGCGTCGCATTCGCGGTCTGGTGATCGTCGACTGCGGACGGATACGGAACGAATACGGCGGGCACCCCGACTGCGCAGAGTTCAGCCACGGTCAGCGCGCCGGCGCGGCATACCACCAGGTCGGCCCACGCGTAGGCGGACGCCATGTCCTCGATAAACGGTACGAGTTCGGCATCGAGCCCGGTTCCCGCGTAAGCGTCTCGCGCCCTGTCGAGTGTTGCCGGGCCACACTGGTGCCGCACGACCGGTCGCAGTTCTTCGGGCAGCCTTGCGAGGGCGGCAGGCACCGTCCGGTTGAGCGCCAGTGCTCCCTGGCTACCACCGAGCACAAGCAGCCGCAGCGGGCCGTCCCGGTCGGCGTAGCGCAGCTCGGGTTCGGGCACGGCGGCGATGTCCTCGCGGACCGGGTTACCCACGGTCTCCGCGCGAACGCTGGAATTAAAACTGCCCGGGAAGGCTTGCAGCACAACCCGGGCAAGACGCGCCAGAAGACGGTTGGTCAGTCCCGCTGCGGCGTTCTGCTCGTGAATGACGAGCGGACGGCGGGTCAGCCAGGCGGCAACGCCGCCCGGACCGCTGACGAAGCCGCCCATGCCGAGTACCGCGGCCGGGCGGCGCCTGAGGATGACGGCCAGGGACTGAATAAGGGCCCACGCAAGCTGGACGGGCGCAACGACCAGCGCGACGAGACCTTTGCGGCGCAGGCCGCGTATGTTGACCCACTCCATGCTGATGCCGGCAGCGGGCACAACGCGCGATTCGAGACCGCGGTGGGTGCCGAGCCAGACGACATCACGCGAATGTTGCTGCAGGGCACGCGCAACCGCGAGTGCCGGGTAGACGTGACCGCCCGTACCGCCAGCCATGACAAGTATCGGCCGACCCGTCATTTGCGCTTGCTCCTGCCGGCAGCCGGCTTGCGCCGCCGCCGATTCGGTTGCGAAGCGTCGACGACGAGTTCGTGATGAATGCGCAGGAGCATGCCGAGTGCCATCATCGTGACGATGAGACTGGAGCGGCCGTAGCTGATCAGCGGCAGCGTCAGCCCCTTCGTCGGCAGGATGCCCATGTTGACGCCGAGGTTGATAAACGCCTGCAGCCCCAGCCAGGTGCCGATGCCAATCGCCACGTAGGCTTCGAAACTCCGGTCGGATTCGATTGCGCGAATGCCCAGCCGGAAGATTCGCCAGAGCAGCGCCGCGAACAGTCCGATGAGAATGATGGACCCGGCGAGGCCGAATTCTTCCGCGTAGACCGCGAACACGAAATCCGTATGCGCCTCCGGCAGGTAAAAGAGCTTCTGCACGCCGTTACCCAACCCGACACCGAGCCATTCGCCGCGACCGATGGCGATCAGCGACTGTGTCAGCTGGAAACCGGAGTTGTAAGGATCGGACCACGGGTCGAGAAAACCGGTCAGCCGCTTCATGCGATACGGCGAGGTGACTGCAAGGAACGCCATCGCCGCGGTTCCCGCAGCAAAGAAGATAAGGAAATCGCGGATCCGGGCTCCCGCGACGAACAACATGGTGAGCGCGGTGGCGAGAAGTACGATGGCTGCACCGAAATCGGGCTCTGCGAGCAGCGCCGCGCAAGCGATGCTCATCACGATCATGGGTTTCAGGAAACCGCCGAAGCGTTCACGCAGGTCCTTGTTGCGACGCACGAGATAGCCGGCCAGGTAGATGATGAAACAGAGTCGCGCCGGCTCGGAAACCTGCAGGTTGAGGACACCGAAACGGATCCAGCGGCGCGCCCCGTTTACCTCGTAGCCCACGCCGGGAAGCAGCACGACAAACAGTAGCGCGAGGCCTGCGAGCAGGATGAGCGGGCCGGTGCTGCGCCATAGCTGCATCGGGATATACAGACAGCCGATACCGGCCACCGCGCCGATGGCGGCGGCCAGCAGCTGCCGCTCGACGTAATAGAACGCTTCGCCGGAGAGGTTGTCGGAAATCGAAATGGATGCCGAAGCGAGCACCACCAGGCCGCCCAGCAACAAGGTCAGGATGAGACCGAGCAGGACCGGGTCCAGCTGCAGTGTTGTGCGCAGCCGTGCCGGGAACGGCCATGTCGCGGTCCTGGCCGTCATGGTCGCAACGCCTCCACCGCCCTGCAGAATGCGTCACCTCGTGCCGCGTAATTGTCGAACTGATCGAAGCTCGCGCATGCCGGTGCCAGCAATACGGTGTCGTCTGACTCGGCGAATGCCGCCGCCTGCTGGACCGCATCCTCCATGTCGCGCGCGAAATAGGTAGGCACGATGGTGTCGAGCGCTGCTTCGATAGCTTCGGCATCCCGGCCGATAAGCACCGCTGCCCGCAGCTTGTTTTCGAGCGGCTCCGCGAGGGCACTGAAATCGCCACCTTTGCCTTCGCCGCCCGCAATCAGCACGAGCATGCCATCGACCGAGCAGATCGAGGCGATGGCCGCTGCGACGTTCGTGGCCTTCGAATCGTTGACGTAGTTGACAGCGGACACGCGGCGTACGAACTGCATGCGATGAGGCAGCCCGGGAAATTCGCACAACACCTGCAACATCGCCTGCGGGTCGAGCCCCAGGAGTTCGCCCGCGGCCAGTGCCGCCAGCGCGTTGGCCTGGTTATGCAGCCCGAAAAGAGCCAGTTCAGTCACGGCGAGCAGCACGTCGTCCCCTCGCGCCAGGAACACCTCGTCGTCCTCACGCCGAATTCCGTAGTGCCCGTCACCCGGCGCGTCGAGGCCGAAGCTGATGACCCTTTCCAGGTGTTTCGTCCGCTCGGCCGCCTCGCTGTCTTCACGATTAATAACCGCCGACTCCGCCTCGCGGAAGATGCGGTACTTGGATTCCCGGTATTCCTCCTCGCTTGCATGCCAGTCGAGGTGGTCGGGGGTCACGTTGAGCAGCACGGCAACCTTCGCCGGTAATGCCTGCGTGCGCTGAAGCTGGAAGCTGGAGAGCTCCAGTACATAGAAGTCCGGTTTTTCCTCCGCGAGCAGGTCGAGAGCAGGCACGCCGAGATTCCCACCGGCAAGGGCGCTGTGCCCTGCCGCCCGGCACATGTGATAGAGCAGCGTCGTCACGGTGCTCTTGCCGTTCGAGCCGGTCACGCCGACAAACGGGGCTTTCGCTTCGCGAGCGAAGAGTTCGACATCCGAGATGACTTCGAGTCCCGCGTCGCGCGCCGCCGCCACCAGTGAATCGTTGTCCGCGATGCCGGGCGATACGATCACGCGACCGATATTCGCGGGCAATTCGGCGCCCCCGAGTTCGCAGTCCGCCCCGGGCCAGAGATCCTCCAGTTCCTCGAGTCCCGGCGGCTCGTCGCGGCTGTCGAGGAACACGGCGTCGCGCTCCGCACGCTTCAGGTAACGCGCGACGGACAGACCGGTAGCACCAAGCCCTAGCACGAGGTCCTTCTCTCCGGCCTTCGCACGGGTGCTGACCTTCTTGCCCGATTTCTTTTTCTTCGCCGCACTCATCGGATCTTCAGGCTCGCGAAACCGATCAACACGAGGATGACCGTGATAATCCAGAAACGAACGATGACTTTCGGCTCGGCCCAGCCCTTGAGCTCGAAGTGATGATGTATCGGCGCCATGCGGAACACGCGACGCCCCGTCAACTTGAACGAGGCCACCTGGATTATGACGGACAGCGTCTCCATCACGAACACGCCGCCCATGATCGCGAGCACGATCTCCTGCCGGACGATGACCGCGACAACGCCGAGCGCCGCGCCTAACGCCAGCGCGCCGATGTCGCCCATGAAGACCTGTGCGGGGTAAGTGTTGAACCAGAGGAAGCCCAGTCCCGCACCGGCCAGCGCAGCGCAGAAGACCATCACCTCGCCGGTGCCCGCGACATATGGAATCCCGAGATAACCGGAGAAATTTACGTTACCGGTGACGTAAGCGAACACGCCGAGGGCGCCGCCCACTAATACGGTGGGCATGATCGCGAGGCCATCGAGGCCGTCAGTCAGGTTGACGGCGTTCGAGAAGCCAACAATAAAAAAGTACGTCACGACGACCTGGAAGATGCCGAGCGGTATCGAGAGGTCTTTGAAATACGGGATCAGCAACGAGGTGGAAACCTCGTCAGTCGCCGTAACGTACAAAGCAATGGCAGCGGTAATTGCCGCTGCAGACTGCCAGAAGAGCTTTTGCTTGGCCGAGATGCCGGCCGGGTCCTGCAGGATGAGCTTCTTGTAGTCGTCGACGTAGCCAATGACGCCGAACGAGAGCATCACGAACAGGACCACCCAGACAAAGTGGTTTTCGAGATCGGCCCAGAGCACTGTGCTGACTGCGACCGCGGTGAGAATCAGCGCGCCACCCATTGTCGGCGTGCCGGCTTTGGGCAGGTGCGTCACCGGACCTTCCTCGCGAACCGGCTGACCCACCTGGTTCATGCTGAGTTTCGCAATCATGCGCGGACCGATGACAAATGACAGCACGAGCGCCGTGAGCGCGCCGAGAATTGCGCGCATCGTCAGGTAGTTGAAAACGTTGAAGCCGGATTCGAACTGCGCCAGGTAATTCGTGAGATAGAGCAACACGGTCAGCCCTCCTCGCTCACGGCCTGCGGTTCGCGCAGCGCTTCCACGACGCGCTCCATCTGCATGAAGCGGGATCCCTTGACGAGGATGTTCATGCCCTCGACCAGCTCGGACTTGAGCCGCGCGGTTAGCTCGTCGACGTCGGCGTGCCAGCTCGCACCTTCGCCGAAGGCCTCTACCGTGTTACGGGAAAGGTCCCCGGTCGCAAGCAGGCGCGTAACCCCGGCATCACGAACCTTTGTTCCGGTTTCGGCATGCATTTGCGCCGCATCGACACCGAGTTCGCCCATGTCTCCGAGCACGATGAGCTTGTCGCCCGGCAATGCGGCGAGGAACTCCGCGGCGGCAACGACGCTCAGCGGGTTGGCGTTGTAGCTATCGTCGTAGATCGTCGTGCCGTTGATCCCCGCGAGGCGGCGCAGGCGCCCCTCGACGGGCTTGACCGATTCCAGTCCCGACTTGATGTCAGCGATGTCGATGCCTGCAGCGATCGCAATCGCGGCAGCAGCACAGGCGTTCCTGACGTTGTGCTGGCCGGAGAGCGGCAGGGTGACGTCGATGTCCCCAACCGGCAGATGCAGCTCGAATGACGAGGAGTCCGCCCTGGCGACGATGTTGCGGGCACAGACGTCGGCTTCCGCGTCGATCCCGAACGTGATCAGCTGGGTGTCCTCGACCAGCTTCGACCAGTACTCGAAGTAGCGATCGTCGGCATTGAGTACGGCGAGCTTAGGCCGGGTCTCGCCGCACAGGATCTCGCCTTTCCCGCGCGCGACGCCGTCGAGTGAGCCGAATCCCTCGAGATGTGCGGCGCCCGCGTTCGTGATCACGACGATATCCGGTCTGGCAAGCGCGGTCAGGTAGGCAATTTCGCCAACGTGATTCGCTCCCATCTCGATCACCGCGAAGCGGTGACGGTCTTCGATCCGGGTCAGCATCAGCGGCATGCCGATGTCGTTGTTCAGGTTGCCGTGCGTGGCCAGCGTCGGCGCGGTCGTCGCGAGGCATGCCGCCGTCAGTTCCTTCAGGGTCGTCTTGCCGTTGCTGCCGGTGATACCGATGACGACAGGCGACAGCTGCTGCCGCCAGGCGGCGCCGAGTTTTCCGAGCGCAAGCCTGGAGTCTTCAACCGCGATCTGCGAAATGTCCTCATCGAGGATCTTCGGTACAACGACGCCCGCCGCACCCTTGTCACGAGCCTGTCCGACGTAATCGCAGCCGTCGAAATTAGGCCCCTGCAGGGCGATGAACAGTTCGCCTTCTTTCAGCGTCCGGGTGTCAGTGCTCACGCCGTCGAAAGCCTGGTCGGTGCCATGCAGTCGGCCTTGCATGAAATCGGCGGCGGTGGCCAGCGTCGACATCACTCGCCTCCCTCCCCGCGATCCTCACGTGCCGCGAGACTCGCCGCCGCGACCCCGTAGTCGGAAAAATCGCGGCGCTCGTTGCCGATCAGCTGGTAGTTCTCGTGGCCTTTGCCCGCGAGCAGCACGACATCATCGGCAGACGCACGGGATATCGTCCACGCGATCGCGGCGCCCCTGTCCTCGATGACCGCGGCGTCCCCCGGATTCTCGAGCCCACCCAGGATGGCGCCGATTATCTGCCCGGGATCCTCGCTGCGTGGATTATCGTTGGTGACGACGATGCGGTCGGCATATCCCTCGACGGCCCGGGCCATCAGCGGACGCTTGCCCGGGTCGCGATCACCACCGCAACCGAAGACACACCATAGCGCGCCGTCACAATGCGGCCGCAGGGCTCGCAGCGCCGCTTCAACGGCATCCGGCGTGTGCGCATAGTCGACGAACACGTCCGGGCCCGTCGTGGCGTCGACGCGCTGCAGTCGTCCGGGCGGCGCTTCCACGGCCGCGAGAGCCTCGCTTGCCGCCTCGAGTGGCACGTCTTCACTAAGCAGGAACGCGAGCACGAGCGCCGCATTGGCAACGTTGAACTCGCCGTGCAGCGGCAACTGGAAGTGACCGTCGCCCCAGGAACTCGTGATCGCCACGTCGAATCCGTTCGCCGTTGCTGCGGCGGAACGCACGCTGACCTGCGGCAATTTGCTGTCGACGCGATTCGCCTGCGTCGACACGGCTATGACATCCGGCCCGCATCGCCCGGCGAGTGTGATTCCGAATTCCGAATCGACATTGATAATTCGACGCGAGGGCTCAGCCGCCAGGAACAGCGAGGCCTTCGCTTCGCCGTAGGACTCCATGTCGCCGTGATAATCGAGATGGTCGCGGGTGAGATTCGTGAACACGGCGGTATCGATCGCGACACCGTCAATGCGGTCCTGCGCCAGGGCGTGTGAGGAAACCTCGATGGCCGCGTAGGTCGCGCCCGCATCCCGGAATACCGAGAGGCGCCGGTGACATTCGACGACGTCGGGCGTCGTCATGCCTTCGCCGCCGCTCAGCTCGCTGACACCATAGCCGAGCGTGCCTGCGTAGCCGCAGGTCTTGCTGAGCCGCTGCAGGCACTGCGCCAGAAGCCACGCGACGGTCGTCTTGCCGTTCGTGCCCGTGACACCGATTACCTTTACTGACTGCGACGGGTGGTCGTAGAAGCGATTCGCGATTTCGCCGAGCCGGCTGCGCAACGCGTCGACCGGTATGAGTGGGGCCCCGATATCGGGAACCGAGCGGGCCGTCGATGCGTCATAGGCGACCGCGGCAGCGCCCGCCTCGATTGCCTGCGCTGCATAGTCGAGCCCGTGGCTGCGTTCGCCGCGACAGGCGAGAAACAGGAATCCCTCGCGGACATCGCGCGTATCGCTTGCTATACCGCTGATCGCAATGTCGGGCGCCTCGGCCATGCCTTGCAACAGTGTTGCGGCCGTCATCATGGAATTCAGCTGATGTGCCGGCATGCTCATTGACTCATCGCCTGGATGATGCTGCCCGGATCGCGCGCCGGCAGTGCATCGGGCGGTACGGCCAGCAGACGCAGTGACTCGGTCATGACCTCGGCAAAGACAGGCGCCGCGACGTCGCTGCCGTAATAGAGTTCTCCGCTCGGCTCGTCGATGACTACGACGGCAGCCAGTTGCGGATCGCTGGCCGGCGCAAGGCCGGCGAATATCGAGATGTACTTGTCTTCGGAATAACCGCCTGCCGCGAATTTCCACGCGGTGCCGGTCTTGCCTGCGACCCTGTAACCGGCAACCGCCGCCTTCGTGCCCGTGCCGCCCGGACGCACCACTTCTTCCAGCATGCGGCGCACCGCGGCAGCCGTGTCCGGCGCGATGACCTGTTCGCCATCGGGCGAGGTCTCCGACGCGACCAGCGATACCGGGTTCATGCGCCCGCCGTTGCCGAGCGCCGCATACGCCTGCGCCAGCTGCAGCGCCGTCACCGAGACGCCGTAGCCGTATGCCAGCGTCGCCTGGCTGATCGGCTTCCAGTTACTGAAGTGGGTCAGCAAGCCGGCCGACTCGCCGGGAAACGCGCTCGATGTCAGCGAACCGAGACCGAATCTCGTCATCGTCTGCCACAGCTGGTCCGGCTGTAGTGACATCGCCAGCTTGGTGACGCCCACGTTGGATGAGCGTGCCAGGATCGTTGTGAGACTGACCCTGCCAAGATTGCGGCGGTCCTCGATGGTTTTCGCGCCGACCGTTACGAAACCCGGTGCGGTGTCGATGATGCTGCTCGGCCGGAACTCGCCACTTTCGAGCGCGGCAGCTATGACGAGCGGCTTGATGCTCGACCCGGGCTCGAAGATATCGGTGACGGCGCGATTGCGGTATCGCTCCGCGGAGAACTGCGAGCGATCGTTCGGGTTGTAAGTAGGCTGGTTAACGACCGCAAGCACTTCCCCCGTCCTGACGTCGAGCACGACGATGGAACCGGACTCCGCGTTGTAAGACTGTATCGCGGCTTTCAGCGTCCGATACGCGAGATACTGGATGCGCAGATCGATGCTGGTCTTCAGATTCTTGCCATGACGGGCAGGCCGGATGCTCTCGACGTTTTCGACAGAGCGACCGAGGCGATCCTTGAGTACCCGCTTCGCGCCCGACTCGCCCGCCAGCCAGTGATTGAAGGCAAGCTCCAGGCCTTCCTGGCCTTCGTCGTCGATATCGGTGAATCCGACCAGGTGCCCGGTCACCTCGCCAGCCGGATAATAACGGCGGTATTCGCGCTGCACGTTGACGCCGGGCAGCTTGAGCGCGAGCACCTGCTGCGCCTGCTCGGGGCTCAGGTGCCGTTTGAGGTACAGGAATTCCTTGTCCATGCTGCGCGTAATGCGCCGCATCAGGAGCTGCGGATCGAGCCCCAGCGTGCGCGCAAGCCGCGGCACTTCGTCTACGGCGGGAGCGAGTTCCTTCGGGTTGGCCCAGACGCTGTCCACGGGCGTGCTGATAGCAAGCGGCTCGCCGTTGCGGTCGGTGATCGTGCCGCGGTGCGCGGAGATCCTCTCCCGGCGCAGGTGACGCGTGTCGGCCTGCTGGTTCAGAAACTCCTTGTTCAAAACCTGCAGGTGCACGGCGCGTGCTGCCAGCGCAGCCGCGATCAGCGAGAAGAACACCAGTACCAGCGTCACCCTCCCGACAAAGCGTTTCGCCGTCTGGGTTTTCGTTTCGGCTCCGCGTGTCATGGGCGTTCGATGACAAAGATTTCGGTTGACTGCGGCCGCACCAGCGACAGCTTGTCGAGTGCGACCTGCTCGATTCGGGCATGGGTCGCCCACGTACTCTGCTCTATCTGCAGCTGACCCCACTCGATGTTCAGTTCATCGCGTTCGTGGGTCAGTGTCTCGAGTTCGACAAACAGCTTTCTTGCCTCGTGCTTGGTATAGACCAGCGCCATTGCGCTCATTACGCAGACGGCGGCAAAGACGAGTACGAGCATGGCTGGCTGAGCTTTTGCCTCGAAGTTCATTACAGCCTCTCCGCCACACGCAGCCGTGCGCTGCGTGCGCGCCTGTTGGCTGAAATTTCTTCGGCAGTAGCCTCGATCAGCTTGCCGATAGGCTTCAACTTCGGCCGGTATTCCGGGGGTATCGACGGCATACCGCGGTACTGCTCCGGTTCGCGAGATGCCTCGCGCATGAATCGCTTGACCAGCCGATCCTCCAGCGAGTGGAAGCTGATGACGCAGAGGCGGCCGCCACTACGGAGTGCGGTTGGTTTACGAAGTACGTTGACACTCTGCTCGAGCACTGCGCCAAGCTGCTCGAGTTCACGATTGATAACGATCCGGATCGCCTGGAACGAGCGGGTTGCCGGATGGATCTTCTCACCGTGGAAGGGCACGGCATCAGCAATGATCTTCGCAAGTTTCCCGGTGCGCAGGATCGGCGCCTCGTCACGCGCAGACACGATCGCGCGCGCTATTCGCGCGGCAAATCGCTCTTCGCCATAGGTTTTGAGAACTCGCTTCAATTCCTTTTCATCCACCGTTGCGAGCCATTCTGCGGCGCTGACGCCCGTGTCCGGGTCCATTCGCATGTCGAGAGGACCGTCGCGGAGGAAGCTGAAGCCACGGCCTGCTTCGTCCAGTTGTGGCGATGAGACGCCGAGGTCGAGGAGCACTCCATCCACGCTTCCCCGGAGACCTCTCTCTTCAATGAACTTCTCAAGTTGCGCACATTCACCTCGTATCAACTCGAATCGCGGGTCCGACAACAGTGCCTTCGGTGCCGATGCGATTGCCTGCGGGTCACGGTCGAGGGCTATCAGGCGTCCGGCTGCAGTCAATCGATCCAGGATGGCGCTGCTGTGTCCCCCACGGCCGAACGTCCCGTCGACGTAACAACCATTCGCTCTTATATTCAGTCCTTCGAGGACCGGCTCCAGCAGCACCGGCACATGCGCGTTGCTGCTCATGCGATGATTCGCGACCTAGAATGAGATCGACTCAAGTTCGGCCGGCAACTCGCCGTCGTCTTCCTCACTGAGCCATGCGTCCCGCTTTTCGTTCCAGGTTGCTTCATCCCATAATTCGAACTTGTTGCCCTGCCCGATCAGAATCGCGTTCTTCTCGAGCGAGGCGAAATCCCTCAGCTCCCGCGACACGAGGATGCGTCCGTTCGCATCCATGTCGACCTCGGTCGCATAACCGACCATAATTCGCACTATTCGACGTGCGACCTTGTTCATGCTGGGAAGACGGACGAGCTTGCGCTCCAGTTCTTCCCAGTCCGGCAACGGATAGACCAGGAGGCAATGATCCTTGTCCACGGTAACGATGATCTGGCCCTCACAACGGGCAGCAAGCCGATCCCGGTACCGGGTCGGTATTGCCATACGCCCCTTGGCGTCCAACGTGACTTTGGTGGCCCCTCGAAACACAGCGGATCGGGCTGGTCCGGTTTCGCTCTTCTGGCACGAATTCCGGGAGTAACGCCCATTTCCTCCCACTTTTTTCCACTTTTCGACACTATAGGTTTGGCCCCGCGGAGCGTCAACAACGCATGTTGATTTATGGTTGTTCTACAGGGACTTAGGGGCGATTACGTGGCCCAATTCGGGCAAAAAATGGCAGGAAACGCGCAAATAAAATCAATTATTTACGATTGTTTCTTAAAAACCAGGTGAGTTTTCGGTCGGCAAACGACGACACGGGGGTTCGGGAGCCCTGCCGCGCGCGGTTTTGCGCAAGCGTCGCGAATCGGAAAAGCCGGAGCCGACAATAAGCCGGGTTCTGTCGAGGGCAATCATTCATCTGGGACGGCCGTCACCGGCCGCCTCGAGCAACCTACCCGGGAGTCCGCTCGGGACCGGCGGCGGACGAAGCTTCGCCCTACTCCCCTATTTGGTCTTGCTCCGGGCGGGGTTTACCGTGCCGCGGACTGTTACCAGCCGCGCGGTGCGCTCTTACCGCACCTTTTCACCCTTACCGG